>Ga0070679_100004262_pt1 | contig 13200 bp, 11 predicted proteins | sample KBSC63BmetaG_FD_65652 | JGI IMG/M metagenome (GOLD analysis project Ga0070679, IMG submission 65652) | Corn rhizosphere microbial communities from Kellogg Biological Station, Michigan, USA - KBS C6-3B metaG | ecosystem: Host-associated > Plants > Roots > Rhizosphere | place: USA: Michigan... | reverse complement strand
ATAGCAATGTGTGCCTGAACCATATTCAGGGGAAAGTCTTTTGATAATTTCTTCCAGGTGTTTCCGCCATCAATAGATTTAAAGATGCCACCTTTCGTTCCAGACCATTCGCCATTTTCCCACGGGCCTTCTCGTGATTGCCATAAGGTTGCAAAAATTATGTTTGGATTGTTTGGATCGATAGCTACATCATCGCCTCCTGTGTTCTCATCAATGTAAAGTACCTTTTCAAAAGTTTTGCCGCCATTATTAGAACGATAAATTCCCCTTTCTTCATTAGGCCCATAGGGATGGCCTAACACTGCTATAAAAATTCTGTCGGGATTATTTGGGTCAACAGTAATTTTAGGAATTTGTTGTCCATTATCCAATCCAAGGTGTGTCCATGTTTTTCCTGCATCAATTGATTTATAAACTCCATTACCTGTCGAAAGATCTGGGCGATGTAATCCTTCACCACTCCCAACATACACAATATCGCTGTTAGAAGGTGCAACTGTTATCGTGCCAATAGAGCCTGTGGACTCGCTATCAAAAACAGGGAACCATGTTCTTCCGTAATCTGTAGTTTTCCAAACACCGCCGTTGTTAACTCCAATGTAAAATACATTTGGTTGTTGTGCTACGCCAGCTGCTCCCACGGTTCTTCCGCCACGATAAGGGCCAATGTTCCTCCATTCAAGAGAGTTAAAAAGAGAAGCGTTTACGGGTTGAGCTGTTAATGAATAAAAAGAAAGAAGTGTAATGAGTGGAAACAAAAATCTTTGGACAAAAAATTTCTTCATTTATTAAAATGGATTGAGTTATTGATGGTTCTAAGTTAGTTAGAAATGATAACAGGTTAGTAGAATTGTTTCAAACAATCAAGTAGATTATTTGTAAGGAAATTTTATATGTTGTTATATGTGTAAATTGCCATTACCAAACTCATGAATGATTTCACTTTTTATTTTTCGATTGGCTGGCAACATATCATAACTATTGAAGCCCTCGACCACATTTTTTTTATTGCTGCACTTGCGGCAATTTATATGTTGAAAGACTGGCGGCAGGTACTCATACTTGTTTCTGCTTTTACTTTGGGCCATACCATTACTTTAATATTAAGTACAAAACGCATAATACAAGTTGAATCGAGCCTTGTTGAATTCTTAATTCCATGCACTATAGTTCTTACAGCCATCAGTAATCTTTTTCAAAAATCTTTTTCAAATAAAGCAATACGAATAAATTATTTCCTGGCACTTTTTTTTGGTTTAATTCATGGCCTTGCATTTGCAAATACTTTAAGAATGATACTGGCATCAGATCAAAGCTTCGCCCTGTCAATGTTTGGATTTAGCGTAGGCCTCGAGTCTGGCCAAATATTGGTTGTGTTTATTATTCTATTACTGTCGCAATTTTTTATTGTTGTGCTTAAAATACAAAGAATTCATTGGGTAATTTTTGTTTCAGCAGTTGTGTTTGGTTTGGCGCTTGAGATGGCTTTGCAAAGATGGCCGTGGCATACAAAGAAAAAAGAATTTGCAGAAAGCGAGTTACTTATAAATATAAATACAGCGGTGACGCCAACGCTATTTTTTAAAATTGTTGACGCAGAGATATGTATATGGTCTTGTAAGAATGCAATTCTTTTTAAACATTTATTATGAAACCGATAATGCTTCTTTTTAAATCCATAAATTTATTACATGAAAAAATTAATTATTGTTTGTTTAGTTATAATTTATTCTATGCATAATTTATATGCCCAGCAAACCATTCCATTGTATGATGGAAAGGTGCCTAACAGTAAGCCATACACGACAAAGGAGTGGTGGCAACCGCAGAATAACGGCGATACCATTGTGCATTATATTTCGCAGCCGACATTAACTGTTTTTTTACCCGAAAAGTCAAAGGCAAACGGGGATGCTGTAATAATTTGCCCGGGTGGCGGCTACTGGATTACATCCATTGTAAAAGAGGGCTTTGCTGTTGCCAGGAAGTTTAATGAATGGGGAATTGCAGCTTTTGTTTTGAATTACCGGATTCCTAACGATTCTTCAATGATAGATAAAAAAATTGGCCCGTTACAGGATGCGCAGCGGGCAATACAGTTGGTACGATTGAACGCAAAAAAATGGAATATTAAAATTGACAGAGTAGGAATTATGGGATTTTCTGCAGGAGGCCATGTTGCTTCAACCGCGGCTACGCATTTTCAACGTAGTTATATAGAAAATGTTGGCAATACTAATCTTCGCCCTGATTTCACAATTCTTATTTATCCTGTAATTAGTTTCCAGGACAACTTTGGACATATTGGTTCAAGAGACCAGCTTATTGGAAAAAATCCGCCAAAAGATTTGATAGATTCTTTTTCAAATGAAATGCAGGTAACAGCACAAACGCCTCCGGCATTTCTTGTTCATGCAACAGATGACAACACTGTACCTGTAATGAATAGCATATCATTTTATGAAGCGCTTCTGAAATATAAAATTCCTGCGGAGATGCATATTTATAAGGCCGGCGGCCACGGATTTGGAATGTACAATTCTACGAATAAAGATGAATGGATGTTACAGTGTAAAAACTGGATGGAGAGTAAAGGATGGCCCGCAAAATAATATTATTTTTATTGACGAATTTCGTGTAGCCTTCCGGGTTAGGTTGATAAAAAATAAAAGAGACTGATTTTTCAGCCTCTTTTATTTTAAGTTAAGGCAATAAATCAGTTGATGTCTTTTCCTTCATTCAGCAGTTGAATCATTTTTTCCAGTGAATCTTTATTGCTTTTATCGGGCGCCATGGGCTGTGCCAACTTTGCATATTTCAAAGCATTTTTATAATCGCCGTTGGCGGCATATCCTCTTGCAAGTCCAACATTTGTTGTAAATACGCCGGGATTTTTTTGAGCATTGTATTTAAAAATATCCAGTGCATCCATTGGCCTTTTTTGCGTTATCAACTGCCTGCCATATTGATGAAGATCCGTCATGCTTCCCATAGGTAATGCTTCTTTCATTGCGGCGTCCGCTTCTGAGATTTTTCCTTCTTTTTCAAGGATCATCGCTTTTGTACTTAAAGTTGTAAAATTTTTCTGTCCCACAAACGCCCCATTTATAGAATAGTCGCTCCATTTTTCTGCTTCTTCCAAATCATTATTTGCTGCGGCAAACTGAGCAGCCTGTGTCCATGCATCAGCACTAAAGCCTTTACTGGACCTTAATTCATTCCTGAACATTGCAATTTGAGTTTTAGGATAATTAACCTCTACTTTAAATGGAATCTTCAATTTTTCCCACATTAAAGCTATAACGGCGCTGTTATCTGTTTCATTCATAAATTCATATTTGAGCCATTCTACATTCTCACTTAGCGGTTCGGTTTTTACAGTCACTCTTAAAGCATCTTCTGTAGAATCATAAAAAAAAGAACCCCATGACGTTGAATTATTACTAAAGATTAAAATGGCATCTCCGTTTCCCATCGCAATAGAAAAGCCGTAGGTACCAGCCTTTAATGGTTTTCCTTCAACCATAACATCTGTAGTAAATGTGATAGTCGTATTTTCATTAGCACCGGCACGCCACGGCGCTGCCTTACTGGTACCAAATCCAAGGTCAGTAAAGCCTGTATGAACAAGATTGTTCCATATTTTTCCTTCTCTTCCTTTTACACCGGGCCGATCGTAATGGATAGTTATATCGGTAATGCCAATTCGCTCACTTACTGAAGCTTTTTTATTGCCACCGTTAGGCGGGATAGAGAGTGATTGTGAAAATGTGTAAATACTAATCATCATTGCAGCTACTGCCAGGTAAATCTTTTGTTTCATAAAAATTTAATTTAGATACCTAATATAGAAAAAATGAAGTTTTGGGAACGATGTATTTGATAGAAGGCAACGTGGCTTTAAGTTCAGTCCATTTATTTTATAGCCGGAAATATTAATATGCTAAGTCAGCCTCAACAGGGTAATGATCGGAGTATGGAACTTTAATTCTTTGAAATTGGGTTACTTTAAATTTTTTATCAGCAAGAATATAATCAATCCTTAATGTTGGTGAGATGAAACGGAATGTTCGGCCAATGAAAAAACCTTTTTGTAAAAATGCATCCTGAAAATTTCCCTTTACTTTAAAATAAGTGCTAGAGTTTGGTACATCGTTAAAATCGCCGCAAATTAAAGATGGATAAGGGCTTTCTTTTATTTTTTCACTCACAAGTTCAGCTTGTTTATACCTCGAAACATAACCTCTTTTTAATTTGGAAACAATATCCCGTGAATCACGAAAGCTTGGCCTTCGTGCACGTGTTATCCTGTTGAGATTTGCATAATCTTTTCCTTTAAAATTTACTGATTGCAGGTGTGTGGCAAAAATGCGAAATATTTTTTCATTTACTTTTATATCTGCGTATAACAAATGCTCGCCTTTGCCATTATCTTTAAAACTAAAGGTTACGGAATCAATTATAGGATATTTGGAAAATATTGCAATTCCGGATTCATAATCATTTTTACCATAATCTGAAGCTACGAAGTAATGATATGGATATCCTACGTTAATTACGCTGTTAGTATTAGGCCTTAGGTTGTGTTCATTAATATGATCAAAATATTCTTCAAAACACAATATATCAGCATTTTGCTTTTTTATTAAGTCCATCATTTTTGCAAAATATGTTTGGCCTTCTTGCTCTTCTTCATACTGATGAAATCCTTCTACATTCCATTGCAATATTCTTAGCGTATTTGGTTCTTTAACCAAGGAAAATTCTTTAGGAATATTGAAAGCAAATGCTGAAAAAATTTGCTGGAAACCCAAAAGCAAAACTATTAGTGAGATTAACCACCATTTCGATTTTACGATTAACCAGAGAACAATAAAAAAAACAAGTGCAAAAAATATCAGTGGAAAAATAAGGCCCGGAAAAGCCAGATACCAATCTTCACTGGTATTTACAAAGGGAGACAGGCAGGTTACAAGATAAAGGATAATGATGCCAACGTTCAGCAGGATAAAAATGCTTTTGATGAAACTTGTTTTGCCGGCCATGGTGCGATTTACGAATTTTTTTTATAAGTAATGACATGTTAAAATACGTGCGCTATCCAAATGATTTTAAAACGTATCTAATGTTTGTTCAAAAAAATTTTTCAAAATAAAGGAATAATAAAAAAGCAATACTAATTTATTTTAAAATACTCAGTAAGCTTATTGGTGCCGTACCGATTTTATAACTGCTAAGCATACACGATGCTTCCTTGTTATAACACATTTTCCTGCCGCATAATAATGTGCCTGTATTTGTTAAGAATTCCATTTTTTGTAACGAACCCAAGATATTTGTTATTACTATCTGTAACAGGCAAAATTCGCTTGTCCAGGCTATCCATTGCCTGCATCACTTCACGCACTGGTGTACTCAGGAAAATAATTTTGTCTGGCGGTTGAGCAATATCCTTTATTAATCTTGTGTGATCTTCTGCTTTATTACTCACAAGAAATTCCAATAGCTGATCACTATATATAACCCCGATTAATTCACCTTCATTATTCACTACGGGAAAGATATTTCTGCTGGTGTGTACAATATCTGCACTTCGGCTAATGGGCGTATCGCCCGGCCTTAAGATTACAAAATCTTTTTCAATCAAATATTTTAGTTTTATTCTTCTTAAAACATTATGATCCTGCGTTACTAGATTTCCCTGCTCGGCTAGTCCTTTTGTATATATTGAATATGTCAACGAACCTTTATTAATAAAGTAAGAAATGGCCGCTACTATCATTAAAGGCACCATCAATGCATAGCTGCCCGTAATTTCTGCAGCAAGAAAAATACCTGTTAATGGTGCATGCATTACACCACTCATAGAAGCGGCGATTCCAGCAATAATAAAGTTGGTAACATTTAAATGAATTACACCGGTTTCATTAAGCCCATAAGCGAAAATAAAACCGGCCAATCCCCCCACCACTACGCTTGGCCCAAACATGCCTCCATTACCACCGCTGCTCATGGTTATGATGCAGGCAAATGTTTTTCCTACAAGTGATACCGTCGCAAAAATCAGTAACGCCCATGTAATTGCCTGGTATTTTGCAAAGAAACTATTAGCTAGGAGCGACTGGTAATTGCCATCTAATAATTTTTGGATGGTAATATATCCTTCTCCATATAATGCGGGCAGAAATGCTATCATAACTCCAAGCGTAATCCCGCCAATTAGTACCCGGTTATATTTATTTTTTATTTTCCCAAAAACCCGGAAAATGTAAGAATTTAAGCGACTAAAATAAATTGAATAAACGCCTACAATAATTCCAAAAGCGATATAGTACCAAAAAGCGCCAAGTACCCAGCCACCTCTTGGAACGAAAGCAAATAAAGGCTCTGTATAAATTTGCTGAGAAATAACGGAGGAAAAAGCAGACGCAATAAGAAGAGGTATAAACGCCGGAATAGAAAACGCAGGTAATATCACTTCAATGGCAAAGATCATTCCTGCTACTGGGCTGTTGAAGGCGCCTGAAATGCCGGCAGCAGCACCACATGCTAAAAGCAACGTAGTTTCCCTATAGTTTAATCCAAAAAAGCGCCCGATGTTGGAACCTATTGCTGCGCCGCTTGCAACTGCGGGCGCTTCAAGCCCTGCGGAACCGCCAAGGCCCACGGTAAGTGCACTACTGATAATCTGGCTATAAATATTATGAAAGTCAAGCTTACTGGAATTGTGTGAAATGTTGAATAAAATAGGAGGAATGCCATGTTGAAACTTAGTGCGGCGTATAAAAGTACGGATATAGAAAACAGTAAGAAAAATGCCAATAAGCGGAAAGAAAAAGTAGAGATAATATTTATATTCCCAATGCAAATCGTTTTGTAAAAAGCTGGCAACGGAATGGGTAATTTCTTTCAATATAGAAGATGCGATACCTCCAAAAATTCCGACAGCTGCCGCAGCTATTATTAAAAAGTTTGAATTTGAAATTCGTACTTTGCGCCATTGGTTAATTTTTTGAATATACTTCAGGCCCTTGTCGTACAATTTATCTTTAGAAACGATTGCTTTTATTTTTAATTTTTGCGAAGATAATTATAAAAATAAGTTGTAGAAGACACAGTCTCGTGCTTGCCTATAAGTATATTTAAACCGGTTTTTTAAATTTACTAATAAGCGTGCTATAGCGGTTGTATAATTAGCTTCTGCACGGTAATTGTATCTAAATATATTTACAATATAAGATTTATGAAAAAAGTATTTCTCTTTGCTGCGATTGTTTTGTTTACGTATAGCGGTTGCGATACGGCAAAAAATATTCTGGGTAACATAAACAATGGCAACCTGAGCACCGATGAAGTGGTTCAAGGACTCAAAGAAGCCCTTAAAGTGGGCACGGATTCATCAACTCGTAAGCTGAGTTTGTTAGATGGATTTTATAAAGATGCAGCTATAAAAATATTGATGCCACCAGAAGCGCAAAAAGTTGAAAAGACTTTGCGTGACGTGGGGTTGGGAAGTGTAGTTGACAAAGCTGTTTTATCTATGAATCGTGCTGCAGAAGACGCTTCAAAATATGTTGGCAATATTTTTCTGAATGCTATAAAACAAATGACCATACAAGATGCCTTCGGAATTTTACGCGGCGGGGATTTCGCTGCCACTAATTATTTGAAGCAAAAAACAACTCCGGAACTCACTGCTGCTTTTAGTCCTGTTATTTCAAAGTCGCTTGATAAAACTGACGCAACTAAATATTGGAAAGATGTTTTTTCAGTGTATAACAGGTTTAGTAAAAGCCCTGTAAATACTGATCTTAATGCTTATGTAACGCAAAAAGCATTAGACGGTCTGTTTTATAATATTGGTCTTGAAGAACAGAAAATCCGCAAAGATCCTGCTGCCCGAATTACGGATATTCTGAAAAAAGTATTTGCAAATCAAAACCAGCAAAGGCAATAAAGGCGAGCGGTTTTAAGACTGTAAAAATTAACATTGCTTAGTAATCACGTATAATTTATTTTACCGGTGGAGAGTTATAAGGACTAGCCTTGTGGCAAGTCTTAAGAGAAAACGCTTTTTTAAATAGCGTATCTTCGCCATAAAAAATATTAATGAAAAGATTTGTATTGGTTCTCATAAACATTTTGTTGCTTCGTTTTATTTCTCATTCACAGGATTCTGCATTTACCATTAACGGGCATTTCGAAAAAATAAAGGAAGGGACTATTTTTTTAAATATTTATGAAGGCGATAAAACCATAAAAGATTCATCTTCTATTTCAGACGGCAATTTTAAATTCACCGGCTACGTTGCTTCACCTTTTTTTGCTTCCCTTATTATGCCGGCAAAGCCAAACGATTATTATACTTTTTATGTTGAGCCAGATACTATTACTATAAGCGGCCGGGGCGACTCATTAAAAATGCTTACTGTGAAGGGATCTGATATTAACTCTGATAATAAATTACTGAAAGACCGGATGAAATATGTTGAGAGGTGGGAAGAAACTAACAGTAAGATTTATGAGCAAGCGTATAAAGACAAGAACAGGAAAGTGATGGATAGCCTTGATGAAGTGGATTTCGCTGTACTGGATGCAAAAAGAAAAGTTGTGGCTGATTTCATAAAATCTTATCCGCATTCAATGCGTGGTGCTATGGCTATAGCGGAAAACTTTGGATATTACGCTGAAGCAAGCGATATACAGCCTTTATACGATATGCTGGCCCCGGAGGTTAAGAATTCTGATAAAGGAAAAGAAATAAAGAAACTAATTGATGTTTATAGTAGTGTGGCAGTAGGAAAGCAGGCGCCGGAAATTATACAGCAAACAACTAAAGGAAAAGATCTGAATCTTTCATCATTACATGGCCAGTATGTGCTGGTAGATTTTTGGGCAAGCTGGTGCGGTCCATGCCGTAGAGAAAATCCGAATATAGTTGCTGCATACAACAAGTATAAAGATAAGGGCTTTACTATCTACGGAGTTTCTTACGATACCAAAAAAGACAGGTGGGAAAAAGCTATTAAAGATGATAACCTCAACTGGAACCAGGTTTCTGATTTAAAGGGTTGGAAAAATTCAACTTCAGACCAATACGGTATAAAGGCAATTCCCTCTAATCTGTTGCTGAATAAGGACGGAACTATTATTGCGAAGAATCTTTTTGGAGAAAAATTAACTGATAAGTTATCAGAACTTATGAAATAATGATAGTCAATTTATAGTTATACAAATTAAATAACTATAAAGGCAATCTATCATTTTCAATTATCAATTATCGATTATATTTGCCATTCAATTTTTTAAAATAGATGAAAGAAGTAGCATTTAGAGAAGCACTACGCGAAGCCATGAATGAAGAAATGAGGCGTGATGAAAACGTTTTTTTAATAGGTGAAGAAGTTGCAGAATACAACGGCGCTTATAAAGTGAGCCAGGGAATGCTGGAAGAATTTGGTGAAAAACGAGTAATTGATACACCCATCGCTGAACTTGGTTTTACAGCAATAGCAGTCGGAGCAGCTCAAAACGGGCTTCGTCCTATAGTGGAATATATGACCTGGAATTTTGCGAATCTTGCATTGGATCAAATTTTAAATACTGCCTCTAAAATGCTTGCCATGAGTGGCGGACAGGTTGGTTGTCCTATTGTATTTCGCGGCCCTAATGGAAGTGCAGGACAGTTGGGCGCACAACATTCTACAGCTTATGAAGCTATGTATGCGAATATACCTGGGCTAAAAGTGATATCAGTTAGTAACCCTTATGATGCGAAAGGCTTATTAAAAAGCGCTATCCGCGATAATGATCCCGTAATATTCATGGAAAGTGAAGTTATGTATGGCGAAAAAGGGATGATTCCTGAAGAGGAATATTTAATTCCAATAGGCAAAGCCAAAGTTGTAAGAGAAGGCAAGGACGTTACCATCGTTTCTTTTAACAAGATGATGAAGGTAGCTTTAGCGGCAGCTGATGAATTAGCAAAAGAAAATATAAGCGCAGAAGTAATCGATTTAAGAACCATTCGCCCCATGGATTGGCAAACGATTCTCGAATCAGTAAAAAAGACTAACAGGCTGGTCATTGTTGAAGAGCAATGGCCGTTTGCTTCGGTGTCTTCAGAAATTGCTTACCGTATTCAGAAAGAAGGCTTTGATTACCTGGATGCGCCCGTAAGAAGAATTACCTCAGTTGATGCTCCCATGCATTATGCGCCTAACCTGGTGGCTTTATATCTGCCTGATGTGCCACGTACCGTTAACCTGGTAAAGGAAGTAATGTATCTTAAAAAATAAAAGTGTTATAGATCATAGCCTCAATACCCTTTCTAAAGAATTTTTGCCCGGAGGTTAACTAAGAAATCAGGGAGATTGTATCGACTCTATTTCCAGCGGTTACCTATCACCTTTCCAAAGTATACCACATGAAATATTCTCCTATCATATTGGATATTTCATGTAAATACCCAATCACCTTCTGCGATTCCTTATCTTGTGTAACTCTTAAATTTTTACAATGAATAAACTCTTAAAAATCACCATTGGGCTTTTGCTGACATTCTCTTTTAAAGGCATACATGCACAACAGCATCTCCCTTTTTATGATGAGATCCAAAATTTCAAAAAGCAAGACAGCACTCACTTTCCACCCAAGAATGCCATTCTTTTTGTGGGAAGTTCTTCTATAAGGAAATGGCAGGATTTGCAATCTTATTTTCCTGATAAAACAGTTATTAACCGTGGTTTTGGCGGTTCAGAGCTCACTGATGCCATTCGGTATGCTAATGATATAATTATTCCATATCATCCTAAACAAATTGTAATTTATTCCGGCGAGAATGATTTGGCATATTCTGACTCAATTACTCCGACAATTGTTTTAAACAGGTTTGTGAAGCTCTTCAGCATTATACGCTCGGGCTTGCCAATGGTTCCTGTTGTTTATATTTCTATAAAACCAAGCCCTTCAAGGGCAAGGCTGATGCCAAAGATGGTGGAAGCCAACCGGCTTATTCAACAATTTTTACAATCAAAAAAGAAAGCGGTATTTGTTGATGTATATTATAAAATGCTGGATAAAAATGGCAAGCCAATGAATGATATTTTTTCGCCGGATAATCTGCACATGAATGCAAAAGGATATCACATCTGGCAAAAAGCGATTGAGCCACATCTTTTATAATTTAAATAAAAATGAATGCAGTCTTATTTTTTCTGCTGTTTTGAGATAGAAACATTTTTAAAATTTTCACTCAGCTATTACCGGTTTAGTTCATCAATTAATCTCTGAAAAGCAACCTTCTTATCTTTGCAAATAAATATTTTGCCTTGAATAAACAACAAGTAATTTTTGAAGACCTTGGAATTATAAATTATAAAGCTGCATGGGATTACCAGGAAGAATTGGTAAAGAGGAATGTTGACATTAAAATTGAAGTACGAAAAATGTTGAATGAACAGGCTGCCTCTTCACCGGAACTACAAACTAAAAATCATCTTTTATTCTGCGAGCATCCTGCTGTATATACCTTAGGCAAGAGCGGCCATATAGAAAATGTTTTGCTGAGTGAAGATCAAATGGAAGAAAAGGAAATTGAATTTTTCAGGACTAACAGGGGGGGAGATATTACTTTTCATGGATTACAACAGGTGGTTGGATACCCGATTTTAGACCTTGAAAATTTTTATACGGATATAGGTAAATATTTACGAAGCCTTGAAGAAGTGATCATTCTAACTATTGCTGAGTATGGAATTGAAGGTGAAAGAAGCAAGGGCGAAACCGGCGTGTGGATTGAACCCGGAAGTATTGGTAAAGAAAGAAAAATTTGTGCGATGGGCATTCGCTGCACCAGGTGGATCACTATGCATGGTTTTGCATTAAATGTAAATACTGACCTCAGTTATTTTAATAATATTATTCCATGCGGAATAGTTAACAAGCAGGTTACATCTATTGAAAAGGAACTTGGCCGGAAAGTAAATTTTGAAGAAGTTAAAGAAAAGATCAGGAAGAATTTTATGCAGGTTTTTAATATTGATATTACTTCACCTCGCCATCAGCCTTTAATACAGGCATAGGCTGCCCGTCTTTGGGAATATAAAATTTATGTTTCTCTATTAATAATCCATCGGCATATATTTCAAAGCTAAAAAGGCCTGAATGAATGAAATTTACTTTATCAAGTGTCAGGTAAGATTCCGCAATTTTTTTTATCTCAAATAACGGCGTGCCGTCCTGTTCAAAAAATTTTATAGAATATTTTTTCTTCTCAGCATCAGGCAAAGAAATGATAACATTATTTTCTTTCCCTGTGTATACAAATTTTGAAGGAACAAACCATGTTTGAACAGGAGCTTTCTGAATCTCTTTTATTTCACTAACTGTTTTTGACGTATCGATTACAGGACGATGGCTTTTACTAAACATAAATGTTCCACCTTCAAATGAAATAAATACACGGTAATATTGAGCTGGAATGAATTCTTTGGAATCAACATAACCATTATCTTTTGCGTTAGGGTTTAGTACGCTTCCAACGGTGGTAAAACTTTTTAAGCTGTCATAAGACCGTTGAATATTAATAGTAGTTACGTTAAAGAATGGATTGGTCCACGATACCAATACTTTATTACTTATTTTGGTTACTGATATGCGGGGAAGTGTATCCTGCGCAAAAGAAATAGAGTGCAGAACAAAAAATGAGAATATAAACAATATAAACTTATGCATGTAACCGGGCGAAGCTATCAGTTTTTTGAAGATGCAAATATAACCGGTTGTTAAATGAATTTAAAAATTCAGCATTATATCGGGTAATGATTTATTTCCCTGCAGCCCACCTGTATGTATGCAAAGTATTTTTGAGCCTTGAAGAAAATAATTTTTAGCAATCAGATCATGTACACCAAACATCATTTTACCTGTATAAACAAAGTCTAAAGGAATTTTATTATTATCATAAAATAAATTCATAAAAGATATAAGCTCACTATTTATTTTCGCATATCCGCCAAAGTGATAATCAGGAATGATAGAATATTTTTTTGAAGAAGAAACGTTTAAATACCGAAGCCTTTCTTCAACATCCAATAAATTTTTTAATACAGAAAAACCTATAATCATTTCCCGGAAGCTTCCTTTAATAAGCCCTGCAAAAGTAGTAGCAGTGCCAATAGCGCAGCATACATGCGAATA
>Ga0070679_100004258_pt1 | contig 13204 bp, 9 predicted proteins | sample KBSC63BmetaG_FD_65652 | JGI IMG/M metagenome (GOLD analysis project Ga0070679, IMG submission 65652) | Corn rhizosphere microbial communities from Kellogg Biological Station, Michigan, USA - KBS C6-3B metaG | ecosystem: Host-associated > Plants > Roots > Rhizosphere | place: USA: Michigan... | reverse complement strand
GCGACCGTCTGAACGTACCGCTGTACCGCATAGACCAGCTCGAGCGCTATCGCTCCGCGGACGACGTCTCCGAGGACTCGCCGCCGCCGCGTCTCCATCACCTCGGCGGCAAGCGCTGGGGCCAGCAGCGGGAGAAGACGCGTCTCGCGATCGAGGAGATGACGGTCGAGCTGCTCGATCTGTACGCGCGCCGGAAGATCGCCAACCGTCCGCCGCACGTGCCCGACACGCCGTGGCAGCGACAGCTCGAGTCGGCATTTCTCTTCGAGGATACGCCGGATCAGCGCACGGCGACCACGCAGGTGAAGACCGACATGGAGAGCACGCGGCCGATGGATCGCCTGCTCGTCGGCGACGTGGGCTACGGCAAGACGGAGATCGCCGTACGCGCCGCGTTCAAGGCCGTGCAGTCCGGACGACAGGTGGCAGTGCTCGTCCCCACGACGATTCTCGCCGATCAACATCTTCGCACGTTCAGCGAGCGTCTTGCGGACTTTCCGATTCGTGTGGCGGCGATGAGCCGGTTTCAGACCGCCAAGGAACAATCGGCGGTGCTCGCCGAGCTCGCGGAGAAGAAAGTCGACATCGTGATCGGCACGCATCGGTTGTTGAGCCCCGATGTCACATTCGGCGATCTGGGACTCATCGTCGTCGACGAAGAGCATCGCTTCGGGGTGAAGCACAAGGAGCGCCTGAAGCAGCTCAAGCTGCAGACGGACGTGCTCACGCTCACGGCCACGCCGATTCCGCGCACACTGCATCTGTCGCTCGCGGGGCTGCGCGACATGACGTTGATGCAGACGCCGCCGCGCGATCGTTCGCCGGTGCTCACGTACGTCGAGCCGTGGGACGATGGTCTCATCGACGAAGGCATCTCGCGGGAGTTGGATCGAGGGGGGCAGGTGTTCTTCGTCCACAACCGGATCGAGACCATCCAGGCGCATGCGGACCACATCAAGCGAATCGTGCCGCGCGCGCGCATCGCGGTCGCGCACGGCCAGATGCGCGAGAAAGAGCTCGAGGACGTGATGCACAAGTTCGTGAGCGGCGACGTCGACGTGCTCGTGTCGACGATGATCGTGGAATCGGGCCTCGACGTCGCGAACGCGAACACGATGTTCGTGAATCGTGCCGACACGTTCGGCCTCGCGCAGCTCTATCAATTGCGCGGACGCGTCGGACGCTCGCATCGCCGCGCGTACTGCTATCTCATCGTTCCCGATTCCGTCGACGCCGACGCCGAGCGCCGATTGGGCGTGCTCGAGCACCACACCGAGTTGGGCGCGGGCTATCGGATCGCGCTCAAGGATCTCGAGCTGCGCGGAGCAGGGAATCTGCTCGGCGCCGAGCAGTCGGGGTTCGTGCATGCGGTCGGGTTCGACATGTATCTCCGCATGCTCGAGGAGACGGTGCGCCGGCTCATGTCGGGCGATGCGGCGCCCAAGCTCGTGCCCGCCGACGTGACCATCGACACGCCGAATTACCTGCCCGACGACTACGTCGTCTCACAGGACGCGAAGATCGACGTCTACAAGCGGCTCGCGCGCTTCGCGGATCCGAGAGAGATCGAGGCGTTGCGGACGGAGCTTCGTGATCGGTTCGGCCCGCTGCCGCCGCCGGCGGATGCGATGCTCGCGCTGGCGCAACTGCGGATCATCGGCGGCGCAATGGGGATAGAAGGAATCCTGGTGCGTGGCGACGAGGCTCGTATTACCTTTAGAGATTCTGCCGCGCCCAGGGTGAAAGGCCTGCAAGCGGCGTTTCACGACGTGCAGTTCCAAGCGGAGGTCCGCCGAGCGGTGCCTCTGTCACTCAAGCTCACCCGCCTTGGCGGTGCTCCGATGCTCGACGGCCTCGTCCGCGCGCTTCGCAGCCTGGTCGCCTAGTTCATTCTCAGCCCTCTTCCCCTGGTCTATGCGCTCTCGTTTCCTCATCGGCGTTGCGGCGTGTTCGGCGTTGGCCGCATGTGGCGGCTTGAAGGACGCCCTCACGGCGCACGTCGACGTCGTTGCCCGCGCGGGCTCGCAAGAGCTGTCCGTCACGCGTCTGGGCGACCTGCTCGGCAATGCGAAGATCCCGGTGCCCGTGACTCGTGAAAACGCGGCGATCCTCGCCGACATCTGGACGGGCTATCAGCAGGTCGCCTACGCGGCCGCGCACGGCGATTCGCTCAACGACAAGAAGGTCGTCGACCAGGCGATCGCGCCGATCCTGAACGCGCAGAAGCTGCAGAAGTTCATGGACTCCGTGTCCAAGACCTTCAAGGTCGACTCGGGCAGCGAAGCCGCGTACAACCAGGCGTCGGGCGGCCTCGTCGCCGCGCGCCACATCCTCATCGGCTACAAGAATCCGGGCGTGCCCGGCTCCGCGGCCGAGAAGGATTCGCTCAAGAAGAAGGCCGATCAGGTTCGCGCCCAGGTCACCGCGGCGAACTTCGCCGACATGGCCAAGAAGTACAGCTCCGAGCCCGCCGCGCAGCAGTCGGGCGGCAGCCTCGGCGTGTTCGGCAAGGGTGAGATGATCGACCCGTTCTACAACGCGGTGCTCACGCTCAAGCCGGGCGAGATCTCGCAGCCCGTCGAAACGAGCTACGGGTGGCACATCATCCAGCGTCTGCCCTACGCGGACGCGCAGAAGGACTTCGCCGCGCGCTACTCGCAGTCGGCTGTCCGCATCGCCGACAGCACGTACCTCGCGAGCGTCGCGTCGAGCGCGAACCTCGAGGTGAAGGACAACGCGCCGGCAACCATCAAGGACGCGGTCAAGGACCTCGCGAAGCACCGCACCGACAGAAGCACGCTCGCGACGTCGAAGGGTGGCGACCTCACCGTTGCCGACTTCCTGGGTTGGCTCGAGACGTTCCCGCCGCAGCAGCAGATCATGCAGCGCATCCCGCAGGCGCCGGATTCGCTCCTCAAGCCGTTCGTGAAGCAGATCGCGGTCAATCAGCTCCTCGTGAAGAAGGCGGACAGCGCCCACATCACGGTTCCGGAGACTGAGAAGCAGAGCATGTACACCGAGCTCCAGCAGATCGTGACGAATCTGTGGCAGGCGCTCGGCGTCGATCCGAAGCAGCTCGCCGACAGCGCGAAGAGCACGGCGGAGAAGGAGCGGCTCGCTGCGTCGCGCGCCGATTCGTATCTCGACCGCTTCATGGCGGGCCAGGTGCAGCCGGTGTCGCCGCCGTCGCCGATCCGCAAGATTCTCGAGTCGAAGTACGAGTCGTCGATCAACGCGGCCGGGATCGATCGCGCGTTCGAGCGTGCGCAGAAGGTCCGTGCAACGGCGGACTCGGCGCGCGCCGCGAATCAGCCAAAGTCGCAGGTCCCGCTTCCGGGAATGGGTGGCCCGCCGGGTGCTCAACCTCCGGGTGCTGAGCCGCCCGCTGGCCAGCCGCCTGCGCAGCCGCAGCCGGCACCGGCCCCTGGGAAGAAGAAGCCATAAGGAATCAACCGAGAGGGCCAGGGGCGGACCCCTGGCCCTCGTCCGTGGGTACTCCGTCGTATGAATCGAATCCTCGTCTCGTCACTCGCTCTCGCCGCGGCCGGTGCGCTCGGCGCGCAGGAACCCGTCAAGCCGGCCGCGGCAACGGCGCCGATTCAGCTCGACGCGATCGTGGCCGTCGTCGGCGATCAGCCGATCACGCGCTATGATCTGCGCGAGGCCGTCCTCACGAAGATTCAGGCGAAGGCGGCCAAGGAGCCCACCGACAGCATCTCGGCGTTCAAGCTCGACAGCGCGACGCTCGACGAGATGATCCAGGACGAGCTCCTGCTGCAGAAGGCCAAGGAGCTGAAGATCGAGACGCCCGACGCGGACATCGCGCCTCAGGTCGATCAGCAGATTCGCGACATCCGCGGCCAATTTCCCACCGAGGCGAAATTCCGGGAGGAGTTGGCCAAGGCGTCGCTGGGTTCGCCCGAGGAGTATCGCAAATTCCTCATGGAGCAATACCGCCGTCAGGCCACTCGCCAGAAGGTGCTGCAGAAGCTCCAGCAGGATGGCAAGATCGTTCCGGTGAACGTGACCGACGCCGAGATCTCCGCGGAGTTCGAGCGGAGCAAGGAGTTCATTCCGCCCAAGCCGGCGACGGTGTCGTTCAAGCAGATCGTCATCATGCCGTCGGCGACGCCCGCGGCGAAGGAAGTCGCACGCGTGAAGGCGGAGTCGGTGCTCGCGCAGCTCAAGTCCGGCGCCGACTTCGAGCAGATCGCGAAGCGCGAGTCGATGGACCCGCTCACGAAGTCGACGGGCGGCGACCTGGGCTGGGTGCGTCGCGGTGAACGCGTTCCCGAGATCGATCGATGGTTGTTCGGTACGCCGTATCAGACCGCATTGCCGCCTGGGCAGTTGAGCCCCGTCTTCGAGACGATGTTCGGGTATCACATCCTGCGTGTCGATCGGGTGCAGCCGGGCGAGGTGAAGGCGCACCAGATTCTCATCGCTCCGAAGATCGATTCGGCCGACATCGCGCGCACGGCGAAGCTTGCTGACTCCGTCGCCGATCGGCTGCGCGCGGGCGCTCCATTCGATACGCTCGCCAGGAAGTACAACGACTATGCCGGCAAGGAAGAGACGAACATTCCGGAGTTCGAGCGTGACAAGCTGCCCGCGGCGTACCAGGCGGCGCTTCTGACCAAGAAGCCGGGTGACATCGTCGCATTCCAGATCCCTGGTGCGGCCAATCGTCCGGACGTTCCGAAGTACGTCGTCGCGCAACTGCTCACGGTACAGGAAGCAGGGGAGCGAACGCTGCCCGAGATGCGAGAGCTCGTACGCAACGAGCTTGCACAGCGTGGCGGCGTCCGTCGGTACATCGATGGATTGAAGAAGCAGACGTACGTGTCCGTGCGGCTGGCGGACTCGGGTAAGAATTAGCCGGACGCCATGCGAGCGAATGAGCGGCCGCGGCTCGCGGTCACGCTCGGCGACGTTCGTGGCATTGGGCCCGAGATCACGATGAAGGCGGCGGCGACGCGCGAAGTGCGCGCCGCCGCCGAACTCGTTGTGGTGGGTCCAGCCGGCGCCGGGATCGACGTCGACGAGCAGACTGGATCGTGGACGGACTCGGCGAAAGACGCAGCGGCCGCTGGCCGATTCGCCGGACGTGCGATCGAGCGTGCCGTCGCGCTCGCGCTGCAAGGCGAAGTCGACGGCATCGTCACGGCGCCGCTGGACAAGGCTGCGCTGCTCGCCGGTGGCTATGACTTCCCCGGTCACACCGAGATGCTCGCGAGGCTCACCGGACGGAAGGTCGCGATGATGCTGGCGGCCACGCGGCCGTCGCCGACGTCACCCAATCCGTTGCGCGTGGTGCTCGCGACGACTCATCTGGCGCTCCGCGACGTGCCGACGGTGCTCACGCGCCAGGCGATTCTCGATGTCGCGCGCGTCACGCGCGACGGGCTCCGCGACTGGTTCGGGATCGACGAGCCGCGAATCGCGCTCTGCGCCCTCAATCCCCACGCCGGAGACAACGGTCGCTTCGGCAGTGAGGATGACGATCTGCTGAAGCCCGCGGCGGAAGAAGCAGGCCTGCTAGGGCCGTTTCCGGCGGACACCGTGTTCGTGCGCGCCATGCGCGGCGCGTTCGACGCGGTCATCGCGCCGTATCACGATGTTGGAATGACCGCGATCAAAGTGGCATCGTTCGGCAGCGCCGTGAACGTCACGCTCGGGCTTCCGTTTCCGCGCTGTTCGCCCGATCACGGGACGGCGCTCGACATCGCGGGGAAGGGGATTGCGGATGCGTCGAGCATGATCGAATCGATCGTCCTCTGCGCATCGATCGCGAAGCGAATCGCCTCGCGTGTGTGAGATCGTGCGTCAGGCTCTGGCCTCGCGTTCCTTGGCGCGGCGATCGCCGGCGGAGTGCAGGTCGACGGCGAGCGATTCGATTCGGCGTCCGTCCATCTCGCGCACGGTGAAGATCGCGCCCCCGGCAGTCACGCGATCGCCGACGACGGCGAGCCGGCCCAAGGCGCCGAACACGTAGCCGCCGATCGTCGTGTAATCGTCTTCGGGGACGTCGAGGCCGAAGCGCTCGTTGAGCTCTCCGATGTTCGTCCCGCCGGACACGATCACGAGGTCGGCGCCCTCACGCTCGGGATGCTCGAGCGGCTCGTCGTACTCGTCGAGGATCTCGCCGACGATCTCTTCGAGCAGATCTTCCATCGTGACGAGGCCCGCGGTGCCGCCGTACTCGTCGAGCACGACCGCCATGTGCTCCTTGAGTCGCTTGAAGTCGGCGAGCACTTCCTCCACTTCGCGCGTCCCGGGCACCACGTGCACCGGACGCATGATCGCGCGCAGCGAAAACTCCTGCGGCGGAGTGCGGAGGATCGGGATGAGGTCCTTGGCGAGCACCAGGCCGACGATGTTGTCGATCGTCTCCTCGTACACCGGATAGCGGGAGCGGCCGCTCTCGTCGACGAGCGCGAGGGTCTCGTCGAGCGTGGCGTCGATCGCCAGGGCATCGATGTCGGTGCGCGGAGTCATCACCTCACGCGCGTTCTTTTCAGAGAATTCGAATACACCTTCCAGGAGCGTCGCGTCCTGCGCCTCGAGCACGCCGACTTCCTGGCTCTGCTCCACGAGCATGCGCAGCTCTTCCGGCGAGTGCACGTTCTCCTCCGCATTCGACGGCTTCTGCCCGAAGGCGCGCAGCACCACCTGCGACGCCCGATTCAGCAGGCTCGTGAAGGGGTGCATGACCCACGCGAATCCGAGCAGCGGCGGCGTGAGCCAGCGCGCCACCTGTTCCGGATGCGCGAGCGCCGCTCCGCGCGGCGCGAGCTCGCCGAACACGACGTGAAAAAAGGTTAGTATGGCTAGCGCGACCGTCGTGCCGATGCCTACTCTCACCGATACGTCGAGCACCCATGGAAGAGACTGCAGCTCGCCGGCGAACCAGTCGCCGAGCGCGCTTTCCGTGAGGGCACCGAGCGCGAGGCTTGCGAGGGTGACTCCAAGCTGGCTGGCCGAGTACACGCGAGCGAGATTTCCGGAAGCGCGGAGGGCGATGCGGGCCTTCCAGTCGCCGGTGCGGGCCAGAGACTCGAGTCGCGTGCGCCGCGAGCGCACCATCGCGAATTCGGCGGCAACGAAGAAGCCGTTCAGCAGCAGCAGAACGACGATGAGAATCAGACGAGAGAGCACCCGGACAATCTACGGGCAGCGGCCCGGAGCGTCGACCGCCGCGGAGCAGCATGGGACATTCGCATTCGCATAGTCACGATCACTCGCATAGTCGCGATCACTCACACGGCCACGATCACGCGCACGGGCACGGCCATTCGCACAGCCACGGCCATGCGCACCATCACGCGGCGTCGACGCGGGCCCTAGCGTGGTCGCTGGCGCTCACGGTGGTCATCCTGATCGCCGAGAGCATCGGAGGATGGCTCTCGAACTCGCTGGCTCTGCTTGCCGACGCAGGGCACGTGCTCACCGACGCCGGCGCGCTCGGTCTGTCGTTGTTCGTGGCATGGCTCGCGCGGCAGCCCGGCTCCGCGGCGAAGACGTATGGATATCTTCGATGGGAGATCCTCGCCGCGTTGATCAACGGCGCGACGCTGCTGGTGATCTCCGTGTGGATCGTGATCGAGGCGGTCATGCGGTTCAAACACCCGGAGCCCGTCGCGGGCGGCCTGATGCTGTGGGTCGCGGTGCTCGGATTCGGCGTGAACGGCGTCGCGGTGTGGCTGCTGCACGGGGTGCGCGAAGGCGGTCTCAACCTGCGCGGCGCGTATCTCCACGTTCTGGGCGACATGCTGGCGTCGGGCGGAACGGTAGTCGCCGCGCTGGTGATTCGCACGACCGGCTGGTTTGCCGCGGACCCGATCGCGTCGCTGCTCACCACGTTGCTCATCATGACCGGCGCGTGGCGGCTGGTGCGTGAATCGGTCGACGTGCTGCTGGAGTCGGCGCCGCCCCACATCGCCTTGGAGACGGTGCGCGCTCGCCTGGAACAGATCGACGGCGTGGAGTCCATTCACGACCTGCACGTCTGGACGGTGACGTCCGGCATGGTGGCGATGAGCGTGCACGCGATCGTGCGCGACGCGAGCAATCACCAGAGCGTGCTCGAGCGCGCGCACGACATGCTGTCGGAGATGGGGATTCAACACCCGACGGTCCAGCTCGAGTGCAACGAGATGCATGAGCGCGAGCTACATCTGCATCCGTGATGCCTGAGCACTCCTCTCCAGCGCGCAGATAAGGCGCGTCGAGTTCTCCCGCGGAGCAGCCGATACTGAAATGGACGCGGCGGCGATACCGACGGTAGCCGCCATCCCGGTCCGCTCGGCTACTGCTTCGACGTATGGCTCAACTCGATCGCCTGCTCGTCGTCCTGGCGGACGACAAAACCGCGGTTCTGACGCTCGAGGAAGGCCGCCCCGCGCGGGTCGAAGCGAGTGAAGGTGGCGACTCGCGCATCGTGACGCGGTCGCCGCTCACCGGACCGCAGATCATCTCGCTCTTGCGCGAGGTGGCGCCGCCCGAGTCCACGGGGTGCATCGAACGCGGCGCGCCGGTTCAGTTCACATACGCGTCGAACCAGGGTGTGTTCGCCGCGCATGCCGAGGTGGCGGACGGGCGCTGGTACATGTGCGTCACGAACGCCGATCTGAGCCCGCTCGCCCGCGCGCAGAGCGATGTCGTCGCACCGATCGAGGTTCAGCCGAGCGGCGACACGTTGTCCGTCGGTCCCGCGGCGTCGCGGGCTCGGTCGCGCATCGACGAGCTCCTGCGCATCGCGGTCGCGCGCGGCGCGTCGGACCTACACCTCCGCTCCGGCGAGCCGCCGGTGCTGCGCTGCCAGGGCGAGATCGTGCGTCTGGACGATCAGCCGCGCCTCTGCGCGGACGAGGTTGCGGCGCTCGTCGACGCCACGATGCCGCCTGACAATCGCTCCGAGTTCGGCGAGTCGAGCGATACGGACTTCGCGTACGAGATCCCCGGGTGTGGCCGATTTCGCGCGAATGCTTTTCGCGATCGTGCGGGCGTCGCGGGAGTGTTCCGTCGCATTCCTCCGGCCGTCGTCACCGTCGACGAGCTCGCGCTGCCGGCGGAGGTGCAGGCGCTCTGCGCGCTGACGCGCGGCCTCGTCCTCGTCACCGGACCGACGGGCTCGGGGAAGTCGACGACGCTCAGCGCGCTGGTGGATCTCGTCAACCGCACGCGGTCCGATCACATCGTCACGATCGAAGATCCGATCGAGTTCGTGCATCCGAGTCAGCGATGCATCGTGTCGCAGCGCCAGGTTGGCATGCACACGCGGTCGTTCAAAGCCGCGCTGCGCGCCGCGCTGCGCGAGGATCCCGACGTGGTCCTGATCGGTGAGATGAGAGATCTCGAAACGGTGTCGATCGCGCTCGAGACGGCGGAGACCGGCCATCTCGTGTTCGCGACGCTGCACACGACGACCGCGGCGATGACGATCGATCGCATCATCGACCAGTTCCCCGCGGATCAGCAGGAGCAGATACGCGTGATGCTGGCGGATTCGCTGCGCGGCGTGATCTCGCAGACGTTGTGCAGGAAGGTCGGCGGCGGACGCGTGGCTGCGCGCGAGGTGTTGTTCAATACGGCGCCGGTGGCGAACCTGATCCGCGAGCGCAAGACGTTTCAGATTCCGTCGATCATGCAGACGTCGAAGCGACTCGGCATGGTGACGATGAACGATGCGCTGCTCGAGCTCGTGGAGCGTGGGCAGGCCGAGCCCGAGGAGGCGTTCGTGCACGCATCGGACAAGACGGCGTTCGCGGCTGCACTGAAAGCAAAAGGCTTCCAGGCGGCGTAGCTCCCGAAGAACTCAAAAAAGCAAACAGCGCGCGGTGGTCCGTTTCCGCGCGCTGCGAATGACAACAAGAAAGCGAGTCGGTTGCGCTCGAAGGTCGTGAGCGCGCCGTCTCGCTAGGTTCGGGTCTCAGTCCGGGGACGTCCGCCGGGGTTTTCACTCGAGCCGAGGTCGCTCGACCCGGATTCGTGCAACTCGCCGCGCGCCTTCGTGTATTCGTCCCGCTCAGCGTATCCATATCCGCCGAGTACTTCGCCGCCTCTCATGTAATCGTGCCCGTAGCCGCGTCCGTGAGGGTAATTCGCGAGCGCGGACTCATCGGGTTGATTCATGTCACACCTCCTGCGTTTTTTGGCGTGAATCGGACCATGGGAACCGTCGGCTCCTACGCGGCATTGTGCGTGCCTTTGAATCGTGACGCAAGGGTTAGTTCCCTACAGCTAAGTCGGGTTGAACCCCGCGCTTGTCTGCGTTTCGCCCCGCTAGCTATACTTCAAGGCTATGCAAATCCGTAACATCGCCATCATCGCGCACGTCGACCACGGCAAGACGACGCTCGTCGACAAGATGCTCCGTCAAGCGGGCGCGTTTCGAGATAATCAGGTCGTTGCCGAGCGGGTCATGGACTCGAATCCGCTCGAGCGCGAGCGCGGGATCACGATCCTCGCCAAGAACACCGCGGTCAACTGGCACGGGACGAAGATCAACATCGTCGACACGCCGGGGCACGCGGACTTCGGCGGTGAGGTCGAGCGCATCCTGCGCATGGTGGACGGTGTGCTGCTGGTCGTCGACGCATTCGATGGGCCGATGCCGCAGACGCGATTCGTGCTGCGCAAAGCGCTCGCGTTGGGCCGCACGCCGATCGTCGTGATCAACAAGATCGATCGGCCGGGTGCCGATCCGCTGCGCGTGCACGACGAGGTGCTCGATCTCTTCATCGAGCTCGAAGCCGACGAGGCGCAGCTCGACGCGCCGGTCGTATACGTCTCGGCGCGCGATGGCGTGTCGACGCTCGATCTCGATCAGCCGCTCCAGGATCTCACGCCGCTCTTCGAGACGATCGTCGCGAAGGTGCCGGCGCCGCCGCACGACAGCGAGAGTCCGTTTCAGATGCTGATTTCCACGATCGACCACTCGCCCTACCTCGGGCGGCTGGGGATCGGTCGTATCGAGCGCGGCACGGCACACGTGGGCGATGTCGTCGCGCTCTTGCCGCTCGATCCGAACCAGAAGGCCGAGCAGGCGCGCATCACGAAGCTCTTCTCGTTCGATGGCCTCGATCGCGTCGAGGTGCAGAGCGCACGCGCGGGCGAGATCGTGTCGCTTGCGGGTCTCGAGGGCGTGGAGATTGGCCTCACGGTCACGGACGTCGAGCATCCGGATCGTCTGGAGGGCATCGCGGTCGAAGAGCCGACGATCTCGGTCGACTTCATGGTGAACAACTCGCCGTTCGCGGGAAAGGAAGGGAAGTTCGTGACGTCGCGTCAGGTGCGCGAGCGGCTCTACAAGGAGCTCGAGCGCAACGTGGCGTTGCGCGTCGAGGACACCGATTCGACTGACACGTGGACGGTGTCAGGGCGTGGCGAGCTGCATCTGACGATTCTCATGGAGACGATGCGGCGCGAGGGCTTCGAGTTTCAGGTATCGCGTCCGCGCGTGATCACGCGGGAAGGCCCGAATGGCGAGCGTCTCGAGCCGTACGAGGAGCTGGCGATCGACGTGCCGGAGGAGCACCTGGGCGCGGTGATCGAGAAGATCGGTCCTCGGCGTGGCGAGATGCTGGAGATGAAGAATCCGGGGCAGGGGCTCGTGCGCTTGCTGTATCGGATTCCGGCGCGGGGACTGTTCGGCTATCGCTCGGAGTTTCTCACGGATACGCGGGGCACGGGGATCATGCACCATCGGTTTCTCGACTACGGGCCGTGGGCGGGGCCGTTGGCCGGGCGCATGCGCGGCTCCATGGTGTCGATGGAAAACGGCACGATCGTCGCGTTCGCGCTGTTCAACCTGCAGGAGCGCTCGACGTTGTTCGTCGCGCCGGGCGCGCAGGTTTATGAGGGCATGATTATTGGTGAGAGTGCGCGGCCCGGCGACATGGACGTCAATCCGACGAAGGAGAAGAAATTGACGAACATGCGCAGCAAGGGCGCGGACGAGCACATCATGCTGGAGCCGCCGCGGGAGTTGACTCTCGAAGCGGGGCTGGAGTATATCGAGGACGATGAGCTGATCGAGGTGACGCCGCAGACGATTCGACTGCGCAAGCGCTTTCTCAGTACGTCGGATCGGAAGAAGCTGTCGCGTGAGGCGCGACGGGAGCGTGCGTCGGGCTGACGTGGCGTCCGACGCGGCGTGGCAACGCCAGCGGCCCCTCTTGTTCTGGGTGTCGGACCATGTCAGCTTCGAGCGCGTGAGGTCCCGCGCTGTCGGTGCAGTCGCGTGGTTCGGTGTCTCATACGTTCGTAACGCATTCGCACCTTCGTCCTGTTCCTCGATTTCATCGCGTTTCATCGCTTTCATCTCACCCGTACGCTCTGCAAGGAGAACGAGCAATGTCGGCCAAGTTCGAGTCGTCCGATTTATCGCTGTCGCCCCGGCGCGATGATGACGATCTCGACGATGAACCCCTCGACGACGACGAACTCGACGACGAGGACGAAGATTTGGATGACGACGTCGATTTCGACGACGAGGATGACGATGACCTCGACGACGAGGATGATGATCTCGACGACGAAGACGATGAGGATGAAGACGAGGACGACGAGGAGGATGAGGACCTCGACGACTTCGACGACGAGCTCGTTGATCTGGATGATGAGTATGATGACTCGGACGAGGAGGATCGTCCGGGGCGGACTGGTCGGTACGAGGAGTAGGGTTTGTATTGGCTGGTGAGCGGCGTGGGTTGGGAGCGTGGGTGGAGCGGCAGGTGAGGTGAGGCGCTCGAGGTTGCTCGATGTTGTTGTTGGGGTGGGTGTTTCGGGTGTGGTGTTGGGAACCTTCGGGCGTTGGTTCGAGTAGAGGATGGGCGTGGAATTTTTCGCGTGAAATTCTGCGTGACGGTCCCTTGATAATGGGCCATCGGTCGCTATACTTCGCGTTCCCCCGGACCGGGGGAAACGAAGTCGCTGTTTGATAATCGAGTGTGTGATCGTGCGATGGCTCTCGTAGATCCGTTGTGCTCGTGCGCAGCGGGGAGAGGACAATTCACGAAATCATTGATTCCGGACGCATGTCATTGGACATGGTCCGATGGCAGCGTTACGGAGAGCTATGTCAAACCTTCTTGGAGAGTTTGATCCTGGCTCAGGACGAACGCTGGCGGCGTGCTTAACACATGCAAGTCAAGGGGGTCCGCAAGGACAACCGGCGAACGGGTGCGTAACACGTGAGCAA
>Ga0070679_100004253_pt1 | contig 13210 bp, 8 predicted proteins | sample KBSC63BmetaG_FD_65652 | JGI IMG/M metagenome (GOLD analysis project Ga0070679, IMG submission 65652) | Corn rhizosphere microbial communities from Kellogg Biological Station, Michigan, USA - KBS C6-3B metaG | ecosystem: Host-associated > Plants > Roots > Rhizosphere | place: USA: Michigan... | reverse complement strand
GGGATAAAAAATAATGAGACAGCCAAAATGAAACGCAGGTTTCGAACCGCGTCACTTCTGTTAATCGACGATATTCAATTCATCGAAGGAAAAGAAAAAGTACAGGAAGAATTATTCCATACATTTAATATTTTGATTGACCAAGGTTCGCAAATTGCTTTATCTTCAGATCGGCCACCTCATGAGATTAAAAAACTGGAAAAACGACTGTCTTCTCGTTTTGCAGGAGGACTCACTGTTGATATCCAAGCCCCTGACTTTGAGTTGAAAACAGCAATCCTTTTAAAGAAAGCTGAGAAATTTAATCAAGTCTTGCCAATCGACATTGCGAAAATGATTGCCAACGGCGCTGAGGATACGCGCTCTCTTGAAGGATTACTGCTTAAAGTGATAACAATAGCTTCTTCACGACAATCAGACATTACTATTGAAATTGCCCAGGAAGCGCTCGGTACAGTTGTCGAGGAGGCGAGAGGGAGTCTGCATGCCGACGACGTCGTAAAAGAAATATGTCGTTTTTACAATATTAAACCAACACAATTAAAAGGACCGAAGCGCGACGCTTCATTGGTCAGAGCGAGACAAATTGCCATGCATATATTGTATAAGGATTTAGGAATAACATTAGTTGAAGTAGGAAACATTCTGGGAGGACGTGATCATACGACTGTCATGCACGGTGTGGATAAGATAGACGAACAGCTTCAAATGAATGTTCATATCTCTGAGGATATGTCAGGGATAAAAAAACTTTTGCATGTGTAAATCTTGTGGACAACGCAAAAGAAAAGTTATCAACAACTTATCCACTTTTTTATCAACATTCTTTCCACAAACTGTCGTGCCTATGTTTTTATCATCTTTTGTTTACTATCTCACTTTATTACGTATGCTCCATACCTTTTCTATGAGAATAACGAAGTAAGAATCAAGAATTAAGGAAGCTAAAATGGGGCGGAATAAATAATCCAAGAATCTTTATTCTTGAATCTTTATTCTTATAAGTCATTCAGTCCTTGCTTTTTTCCACATTTCCCGATACACTACTACAACTACTAATCTATATATTATGAAAGTTTCACTTCGGGCAGAAGTACTTAAAGATAAACTTCTTTTCGTAAATCACGCAATTACCAATAAAAACCAACTACCCATACTTCTCAATATTCTGCTTGTCGCGAAAGACAATGTACTTTCATTGAAAAGTACAGATCTCGAAATCGGTATTCAAACAAATCTTTCAGCTGAAATAATAGAAGAAGGAGCTATCACTGTTCCAGCTAAAACATTCAATGAACTCATCGGTTCTTTAACTGTTGAAACAATTACTTTAGAAACCAAAGATAATATACTTCTGGTCACTTCGAAAAAAACCAAAAGTAAATTTCCAACCATGCCTCCAGAAGAATTCCCCCGGTTATATGAAGAAAAAGGAACACTGATTGCCAGTATTTCGTCTGACAAAATGAAAAAAGAATTTGGCTCGGTTGTTTTTTCAGCCAGCTCTGATACTGCCAGACCTGCACTTTCAGGCGTATTGGTAAAACAAGAAGCAAACGGATTTCTGTTGGTCGCGACAGACGGATATCGACTCTCTTTAAAACACTACACTGTGGGGGCAGAGGATAAGCTACAGCTTATTGAAGGCGATACTTCTATGCTAGTACCAGCGAGAGTCTTTAAAGAGGTTCTGGCGTTGAAAGAAGAAGGAAGTAAATTATTAATGTATGTCTCAAAAGAAAAAAATCAATTAGTCTTCGAACAGAACGAGACCATATTGATTGGCCGTTTAATAGAAGCAGAGTATCCGAACTACGAGAAAATTATCCCAGGCGACTTTTCGGTCCGCGCCAGTTTTGATCGGGAAGAAATGCTGAAAGCAGTAAAGATCTGCTCGATCTTCGCCAGAGACACTGCGAATATTATTAAGTTTTCTCTTCAACAGGATAAAATTGTTGTTTCAGCTGGAGATAATACAGTTGATGTGGACGCGACAATTAAAGGTGAAGAAAACGAAATAGCCTTTAATACGAGATATCTGCTCGACGCTTTAAGTAACATTGAAGAAGAAATATTAGAATTCGAAATGACCGGACCACTGAATCCTGGGGTATTTAAAATAAAAGACGATACTTCTTTTCTCCACCTCATCATGCCGATTAGGATACAGCAGTAGAATTGATTATTGTAAGGGTGATTGTGGAGCAGAGTTATCGATATAGTTGATTGTTTGACTGCTTGGATCAACACCATGACTTTTAATCCAGGCATTTACTTCCTGTTTGACCGCATTTACATCAGTTGGCTGACCATTATCTGAAGAGCCAATAGTGACTTCTAATGTATTCTTATCGGTATAGATTATTTGCCATATTGCTGTTGAATAAGGAATCCATTTGGCTAGTGGATAATCGTTCTGTAGTGTTTGTTTATCTATTTGAGTTTGCAACTGTGAGCTACTTTGTTGTGCAGCCGCAGACCCAGTAGTAAAAGACCACGAATAAACTAATTGTCCATTTTTATTATTGACTGTTACTGTGTAGATTGTAGTCGGCTGTAAGCCTCCGTATATTTGTACTTGAATGGCAGAAGAAGGAAAAGAATTTATTACTGCATAATAAGCAGGTTGTTGTAACTGTGGAGATAAGGAAATTGATATGTCATTTTTATTCAATATTGGCAGACTGGTGGTAAAAGTAATCATAATTTCGCCGCTACCTATGCCTGTTGCATGATTTGACGGATAGGTGTTTGAAACCATGAAGTTTTCATCGGATTGAACTATAGATGTCTGTGGAGAAGGAGTAATGCCATTAATATTTGTGCTATTTGTTCTTTTGTTAAAAAACACGCTTGTTATAATGATAGCTAAGAATATTAAAAAAATGAATATCCCCGAGTAAATAATAATCAATTTTTTACGCATAATTATTTCTATTGTAATCTATAATAAGTATAATCACTTTTAGGCATTTGGTCAAAGTCATCTGTAACCATACATGGTCCTACACCATTAACATTATAATTAGATTGTATCGCCTTAAAGATCGCACTACCTGCTGGAGAATTAGTATTTACAATGGCTATATGACCGCTGGATACAGCTAAATCTCCAGCTTGTAAATCTATAAGAGGCCCACTACCAGTAACCTTAGTAAAAGTAGCGCTTCCCACAGTGACTGAATCTCCTTTATTAAGAATATCTTGAGGACTGTAATATCCGCTCAAGAATGCATCAGTATCACCTGTCAGTACAGCGAGAACTTCTCCAACAAATCCGAGACATTCTGTGCCAAGGATAGGGCAACTGTTATTAATCAAGGAGTGTTGTCTTCTTGTCAAAAAGTTTTCAACTTGAGAGTCATTGAAACCATCTAAGTGATTTTTTAAGCAATCATAATATTCTGTGCCTCCATTGTTATCTTCAGTTGAGCCTCCTTCGCAAGTATCGTAGGCTTTTTTAATTGTTTCAGCAATTTGAACTATTTTATTTGATGAGACTGGACCATTTGAGCTACCTGTTTGATTACAACCAGAAGGAGGAGTAGGAGAAGGGCTTGTTCCTGGATCTCCAATCTTAGTTATAACACAATTAATACTTCCACTACTTCCAGAATCACTTAATGATGAATCTGGCGAGGGATTACTCTTGTCAAGATCTGCAATAAAACTATTCATAAAACCGAATCCAGGGTCACCACGATTAGTGTTTAGCTGATAATGTCCGTAAACACCTGATGTTGCTTCTGTTCGATTCTGGTTCTCACATGCAATTCGTGTGTTGTTGTCGGCTATTGAAAGACAATTATATTGATTATCATTAAGCGACTTTGTTGTCCACGAATAACCAAGAGATCCAACCGGAATATTATATTGTTTCATCAATTTTTGTACTAACTTTAATGCAGCGTCATATTGTGCTTTTGGAGGGTCAGCTACGTTGTTATCACCATTAGGATCTGAACCAACTGGACCATTGGCATACATTATGTCCCCACCAGTATTAATCATCTCGATTGAAATTGTTTCTTCATTATAGTAGGCAATCCCAAAAGCAATCTCGACTTTATTAGGATACATTTGCACCATCTGTAAAACATGTCCTTGTCTGTCAATGACAAAGTGGGAGCCTGCTCCTTGTCCCTCGCCACCGCCATTTCCTTCCGCAAAAAGATCATAGATAGAAGCATTTGTGGTAGAGCTGCCGGTTGAAGCAGTGGCATGCATAATAATTTTTGTGGGTGTGATACAGCGATTTAGTCTGCCAAAATAGTCATTTGGAGTATTATCAGTTTGACTAACTATTTTCGGAAGTGGTAAAAGTTTAAGGGTATCACCTAATTGTATCGGACTTCCTGTGCAAGAAGATGGGTCGGGTAACCAAACCTTTTGTGGTGGAACAACAAATGTATCGGCCTGAACGTTGGATAAAAAAGGAAGGGCGAACAAAAAGATAAATAACGAAAATATCAACAAATATATCTTCATATTAATTTAAATACTTTATTTTAATAGTTGAAAGATCGATTGCTTTACTTTGAACAAACTGATTCATATCACTCGCTGCCTTTTCTCGTTGTGCTGTTAGACTAAGAGCGGATTTCGGATCATATATAAAGTAAAATATATAGACATTTAAGGGTTGTGAATAATAAAGCTCATAACTATCCGTACTTTGAGGCAAGTATTGTTTGAGTGAAAGATTATTGTCGAGTGTTTTCGTTGGTTGGGGTTGCATTGTTAAATAGGCAGCTTGAGAAAGCAAAACACCAGTTTGTTTATCTGTAAAAGTTATTTTATAGAGATAATTTTGTTGAACAAGTTCACTAAATGTAATTGAAAGCTTATTCCCCGACGCTTCTGATGTAAATCCTATTGGATGAAACCTATCTAATCCAGAATCTGTTTCTGATAGCGATATAATTACGTCATTAACAGAAATAGCTTGAGAGAAGGTTGCAACCATTTTTTGTTTTTGTCCCGGCTCTATTAATGTGCCACGTTGCGGTACGAGATTTACTACAGACAAGGGCTGACTCGTTAATTTATTATTCTTAGGTGATTTTGTGAGCATCAAATTAAGATAAAGGATAATTATAAGGGTAGAAAAAAAGATACAAAGAATTATATAAACAAGCTTTTTATTATTCATTTTTTTATTATACAACCTCTAGTTCGAGGATGCATTTATCATTTCATCATAAATTATTACATAGTTGGTGAAGATATTCCCATTTATTGCATTCCCATCTGGACCTAAGACATCTTGGAACCAATGGCAATTTGGAGTATAAAGATCCATATTATAAGGATAAGGGTCATTATACCTACACTGGATTTGGTTACCATCAGCTCCAAGCACAGGACCAGTGCCATCTTCATTTGAGACTACCCCTATTGTTGCAATCCCATCAACTTGGTTTGTATTAAAATCTGTTTCATATTTTTGAAAATTATTTAATTCGCAGTTTAATCCATCTGAGAAACCACTTGTGCCATCAAAGCAATTAAAGTCTTCACCACCGTTTGTTCCAAATGAGCTTTCGCCTCCCCACGTCAAAACAATTAATGCAGGATTAATGTTCTTTGCAACTGCACGTTCATAAATAGTACGAATATTTGTCTCAAAATCCGATCCACTACTTAAATTCGCATTCATAACTCTTTTTACAAATGAATCCTCGTCACTTCCTAGCTCATCGACGCAGTGGAGTTTTCCACTAAGTACTTGGGCAAATTTTGCGTAACTATCTTGATTGAAGTATTTACTATTACTTAGTGGGCTATCTGCCGGGAAAGGTTGATCGTTCGGAGGCAGAATAGGTGCTTCTGTTCCTTGACAGTTATCCTCTTCACCAGAAGTTCCGCTAGTACTTCCTCCCCCTCCCGAATCTTGTGCACCGCTTATTGTCGCGTTAGCAACGTTATATACCCAGTAGTCGGTGATCGTCGGTTTTACAGTAAACGAAATTGTTTGCGAGAAATTTGCTGTTGTGTTTGAGAATTTCCAACTTAAAGTTTTGGACGAGGCATCATAGGTTCCGTCGGCAGGCGTGACGTCTGTAGGGTCACCCGAGATGTCAAATAAAATTGGATCAGTCACATCGATTTCATCTGCTGCACTTGGCGCAGTGACGGTAAGTGTGTAACTAATTGTTCCACCATTGTCAATTTTGGCAGGTCCACTTTTGACGATTGCCACTTCAGCAGTGTTTGTGCCGGTTCCCGTGGTAGTTGTCGTTCCATTGCTTCTGCTGAGGATAATAATAAAAAAGATTACAAAGAAAAGAATGACTGCAGCAGGAACTACAACTGGACCAAGTAACCAGCCCCATCTGACAAGAAACGAAACAGCTTTAGCGATTTGCCGTACTGGATTTTGACCAGGCCTTCGCTGCTGCTGTGGGCGTGTCGGATGAGACGTATTTGGTCTCGAGTTCGGAGAGTGTGGCGGGGCTGCTGCGTCGCCCGTGTTGTTGGAGACATAGTTAAAATGACTACTACTTGTAAATGGCTGGTTGATAACGCGAGAGAATATGGGTGACTTACTGTAAGTGAATGATTGCCTGGTGCGTGGTGTTGTAACTTTGGCTTGCGATCCATGAATAAGTCCTTCCAAACGCGTGATAGGTTGGGTCCCCGCTCTTGTAAAAGTTGATGTCTTTGGTTTCGTCCCTAGTGATAGTGCAGTTGTTCTCGTAAGACTGGTTGGATTAATTGCGAATTTCTTTTTAAGTTGTTCTCGAAGCGTGAGTGCATCACTCATAGTCCAGGGCCTTCCGTTTGCCAATGCTTGCATCCGTGCGGCATAAACTTGATTATTAATAATCTCATCCCGGTTTTTTATAGTGATTTGATCCTGAGTCACAGGAGCTGAAACAGGAATTGGAATCGGAGCGAAATTAATTTCTGTAGGTTTGGTTTGAGGCACCTCTTGCTTTAAGTTACTTGCTCCTTCACCGACGTTATTCAGTACGGTTGTGGTGAAAAATGGTGTTGAAACTTTTTCTTGTTTCGCATCAGCTTTAGCCGTATTATCTATACCCTTTTTTATTTCTTCACTCTTTTTTTCTTTCTCATTTTCTTCGGGTTTCTTTTCAGCAATATGCGGGTGGCCCGCAGCCTCAGGCACTTTTATCTTGCCTGCGTCTGCTTGTTGCTTATTTATTTCTTCAAGTTTTTGCTGCATCTGCGCTTCAGTTTGGTTCATGTGAGGAAGAACAATCGAGGCTTGGTAATATTGCCAGGCATTTTCTGATATGTTTCTACCTTGTAGATTTAATTCTTTTCGTTTTTCTTCAAATGATTTCGCATCTGTTATCCCACGTAATTCAGGTGTACGTGCAGCAATTTGTTGCCATTGAGCTGCATCTGCTGCTAGCCTTGGCTTTTCTCTTACTTGGTTTAGGTAGCTGTTCTTTACTGCCTCTCGTTTTTCTTCAAATGTGTTAGCAGTTTGTTGTCGATTTTTTTCTTGTTTGATGCCTGCGCTGATGACATTAATTGGCGATCCGGCAACCTTTTGTGTAAAAGCTGTTCTGACGATTTTCGGTGCCTGTGTTTTTTTTGCTATTGAACTTTCTTGGCTCTTTAGCTCTTTTTGTAAAGCAGTACCTGTCAGTTCTTTAGCGACTTTTCCTCCCCGAACAGAAGTATTTGTATCCTTTGGTTCTGGAGAAACAGGGATATTCAAAGGCCGGCTTGTATGGAGCGAGTCTGGTTGCGGATTAGTGGACAACGGTGCCTCTGCTAATTTGTTTGAAGAGAGTTTATTATAGAGAGGAGGTGTCGTAGAAAGAGAAATAGTTTGACTAGGTAATGAAGCCGCATTCGAACTAAAAGAATTAGACACAGGTTTCTCTGTCGGGACAACTACAGGAGCAGACACTATGGGGGTTAGAACATTCTCTCGAGCTGATGACTCTTTGTCAACAGCTTTTTCTTCTGGTGTTTTCATATCGCTAGGTTGTTGTATGGCTTGCGTTGGCGTATTGAGAACAGGTTGAGCGGATTCAGCTTTGTTTTCTACAGACTGATTGTTAGAGATTTCTTTAGTAGATGCTTCCGGGGCGACTATTACGGGTGCTGATGGTTGCTCCTTAGGTGGAGCAACTTTTTCGGCTACTGTAACGGAGTCCTGTGCAGTTGACGTGTTGTTTGTTGTTGTGCCTTCTGGTTTACTTGCAGTTTCTGCAGTTGCCTCAAGGCGCTCATTGCTTTGTGCAGTGTTTTGTTTAGATGCGTCTTTCTGATATGTCTGATCAAAGCGTTGTCCTTGCCCTAGTCTATCTGCTACCAGTTCATTCCACAGTCTTTTCCTTTCAGACTCTTGTAGTCCCCGTGAAGTAGCAAATTTATTAAACTGGGTGTATGTATGTACATTCTCCAAGGCAGGGTCTACTGCCATGCGCTTTGCCAATTCAGACATGCCTGCCACTCTTCTATTGATAGCTCTTTCTACAATCCCAGCTGTCGCCAATGCACCTGGTGTTTCTTTTTCAGATGCAGCCTGTGCGCCCGCTCCTTTCGCGTTAATTGGTCGATCGACATTTAAATTATTTGTTTTAGAACCGATGGCACCAGAACGCAGAGGTCTTTGTTGCAGCCGCCGATAAAAATTAGCCATATATTAATTGTAATATAAAAAAGCTGATTACGGCAGTTTTGTGCCGTTTGTGCCGGAAGATTGTGGCGGAGCAAGCGGATGTGTTTGCGGAGGCGTCATGGTAGGTTGGCCTAGCGGCGCTGTGTTTGCAGGGGCAGGTGTTGGTCCTGGTTGAATCAGGTTTGGATTAGGAATAGCGGGTGGTGGCGTAGCAGGTGCAATGTTCGGCTGGGCAACGGGGGGTGGGGCAGTGGTGTTTATGGTATCCATGAATTTGTTGACAGCGTCTAAGGGATCGAAAGCTGACTCTTTTTCTTTTCGATCTTGCGTTGCAGCGTCAACAGCATCTTTTTGTTGCTTCATGACTTCCTGAGGGTTTGATGTTATCAGCTCATGCTCAAATGGTGCTGCAAGCACTTTGGCTGCAACGTGGTTTTGTCCAGCGAAGAATAGGCCTTCGCCAATATCAGCTGATAGTAATAACTCTTTCTCTCCTTCAGTAAGATAAAATGTTTTCGAAACCAGATCAACGCCAGCTGCGCTTTGTTTTAAGAGCATCTGAATGGACGAGTTTGTCAAAACAGCCTTACCATAATCAGTGGAAAGAAAATCTTCCACGTCTTGTGTAGCAGTGGTAAGTCCTAAATAATATTTTCTGGCACGCTTGGCAATTGAATAAACAAAAGAGGCCGAATCTTGATATTTCATCATATACCAGGCTTCATCAAGAACGAGCACTCGGCGTTTGAGTGTTTTCTTCACTTTCGTCCAGACGAAATCTAAAATAATGTGCATGGCAATCGGACGAAGCTCTTCCTCAAGATTTTTAATATCAAATATCGTTAAGGGATTAGTTAATTCGAAGTTCGATTTCTGATTGAAAATACCAGCTGCACTTCCTTGCACAAACTTTTCTAAACGATAGGCCAGTTCTTTTCCAGAAGCACTTTCATAACCGAGCAGCACTTTGTAGAGGTCTTCCATAATGGGTGGATCTCTTTTTTGAGTGGTTGGATCAGGCGTGATGCCTTTTTGGCGATAGGTTTCAATTAAAGCTTTGTCCAAAATGGCATCATGTTCGGCATCTAAGTCGCCAACAATAATTTTCAGTAACCCATGCAAGGATAAGATCTTTAAGCCTAACTCATTCTCTCCTTCTTCATAGACATCAGAAAGATCAAAGGGATTGATCTTGACGGGCGCATTCGAGCTAAAGGTAACCACTTCTCCTCCGAAAGCTTGGGCGAGTGTCGGATATTCTCCTTCAGGGTCAACCACAATTACTTCAGCACCAAGCATAAATTGACGCATGATTTCCAATTTGATTAAATATGATTTTCCTGCACCGGATTTTCCTAGCACAACTTCGTTCGCATTTTCCAAAGAGAAGCGGTCGAAAATAATAAGTGAACCGTTTTGTCTGTTTATTCCATATAGAACACCTTTATTTTGCGTCAAAATTGCCGAAGTGAATGGAAATGTTGAGGCCAAGGATGTCGTATCCATGTTGCGTGTAATATTTAATAGATCTTGTGCCATAGGAGTTGTTGTCTTAAATGCAGATTCCATTTGTAAGGTGGCAGTTTTCGTGGTAATCAGAACGGAACTCAAGGTTGTTTTCAAACGTTTGGTTGTTTCGTCTAAGTCTTCGAGTGTGGGCGAGGAAATGGTGATATAGAAACTGAATTGGAAAAACCTTTCAATGCCTTTTGCCAATTCTTCCTGAAGTGCCAGAGCATCCTCAAGTGCTGCTTGTACTGTGGGATCAACTGGCTTCCCATTCTCTACATCTGAAGAAATGGTCGCTTCCATTTCAGCTATCTTCCGTCTTAAGTCACTTAACACATTGGTTCCTTGTGTAGGATAGACAAACATGGAGATATCAAGTGTGTGATCGAAGTCGACGAGTGGCTCAAGCCAACTTGGGGAAACAAAACGCGGATAGCCTACCACAAAAAGTGTGGTATAGAATGTTTCGCCGATGCGAATATAGCGAAAATCAACTTCTATAGACGAAGGAGCAATAATATCAAGGAGTGAGACAGTACCTTTTCGTAATAATTTGGCCGTAGCAGCCGTTGTATCTATTGGGCCGGCGCCAGCTTGAGCTGGTGTAGGCGTTGCCGGTTTCTTTTTATTAAATAATGACATATTATTTAGTTGTATTGGCTGTAATAATAGTTGATCGTATGTCTTCTGCAACAGTACTTGCATTAATAAGTTCGCCATTATAAATATCGTAGAAAAGACGAATTAAGTCGTCCTTCTCGAGGATTCTCACATTGGCTGCAATTTGAGTTATTTGTCCACGCAGGTTATCAGCTTTCGATGTCAGTGTCTTTTTGGCTGCATCAATGAAGTTATTGTTAGTTCCTGTCCCCTTGCTTCCTGCTGCAACTGCGCCTATGCCCCCTTCAAGCGAAGAGTAAGAAATAATAATATAGAAGTTTTTGTTCAAGATGACATTGACTGTCACCAGTTGATTAATGAAATCCTTATATAAAGCAATCTGTTGTTTGAGCAGTGTGTTTTTTGTACTAAGTGTTGCTTCGTCTAAGGCTTTAAGATAGGAGGTGATATCCACACGTTTGTTGCGAATCAATATCTGAATAGGGAAAGAAAGAGAATTGAGCAATGAGGCATAACTAAATATTTTAGCATCCTGTTCTTGGCGGGAGAGAAGAGCAAAATTGGTCGCAGTTATTTCAATGACCATGCAGGCGTATCCACCTTCTAGGACAACGACAGTGTCGACGATGTCAACAATCTGAGTGAATTTTTGGGTTGATGAATGAATTTTTTGAGCAGCCATATTATTTATAATCTCAAATCTGAGATCTCAAATCTCAAATCTATATGTAAATCTAAAATATTTAAGATCTATTTGAGATTTGAATTCATATTAATTAAACAGTGCTTTTCTTAACTCTTCTCGTGCGTCGTGCGAAACAATACTGATAGGTGCAATAATTTCGCCTTTTGCGTGTATCTCTATCGTATCAAACTTTTGTTTATCAGCAGGGTCTTCAAAGGTAATGGTATATGTCCCGTTCATGAGCGGGGTAGCTGAGGCAAATTGCCCAAGCTGATTGGTTTTAAATGCACGGACAGGATTGCCTTCTTTATCTTTTACCTCCACCAACATATTTGCCAAAACATTTCCACGCGGATCACGGATAAGGCCTGTAATTAAGTTGGGAGAATCAGGAATAGTGGGTAAGCCTAAGCTGCGTGCCATATCTTTGGGTATTTTGCTGACGTGTGGTGTCGCAGGTGCCATTTGTGCTGACGACAGGACTGGAGCTGAGATTGACTGCATTTGTTGTGCTTGTGGATGGAGAGCAGCAGCGGATGCTGGAATAGGATGAGGGGCTGGTGGAGGCGAAGCGATAATTGGATTTGTAGGTTTTGGCGGTTGTGGTGCTGGATGCACTGCTTGAATAGGTTGTACATTGACTTGCAAAGGCGGCGGTGGAGGGACATGGACTGGTGGTGTTGGAGTTTTTGCAGCAGCAGCTTGGGCTCGTAGTCTTTCTACCTCTCTTTCTAATAGTACTTTCTCTTCGTGCATTTTTTTTAATTGTGCTGCCACTTCTTCTTGGGCTTCTTTGGAGAGTGGAGCTACTTGAGTTTTCGGAAGTGGTGGTGGCATTGCTATTTGCGGGTGTGCTTCCGGTTGTGCCCAGGTTGGCGTATATTCTTGTTGATGGATTTGCGGTCGGGGCGGGGTTGCCACTGCAACAGGCGCTACTTGCTGAACAGGTGCAACGGGCTTAGTAAAAGGCGTGGGCATGATAGGAGCCGCCTGGACTGGTGGCACTGGTGGCAACTGTGCATGCGTGGGCGTAGATAGAGGAATAACAGGATGAGGTGCTACGGTCACAATTGGCTGAAGAGGTTGGACAGCGTGTTTTTCCTCGGCTTGTTTTTCAGGAACTGGCGGCTGAGGCTGAGGAGAAGGAGGGAGCACAACATCACTATTTTTCCCTAGGTTAAATTTTGGCAAATGGATCGGCAATGCGAAAGGAGATGATTGGTGTGGAGGCACTACGCTGGGTGGTGGTGCTGGAGAATATTTTTGCAGGACTTGGAGAAACGCAGTCTCTTTCGCATCCAGCGGGTTATTATCAACATGGGTGTTTTGTAAATAAGTTTGCAATTGGAGATCTTTCGTATTATCTCTATGTGGCGTAGTAGTAGATTGTTGTTGTATTTTTTGTAAATTGATCGTTGTGAAGGCAATTGCTCGACCTTCTTTTTGATAGACATATTGATTGGGGGCGAAGAAAGCTTCAATAAAGTGTTTAATCATGACATCAGCTGGCCGTCCCTCGATAGGGACAAATGCGAGAGTAAGACCTGTGATACCAAACAGAAAAATAAGTGGATATTTAATAAAGAAAGGGAAGGGTAAATAGTAGAAAAGAAATGCCAGCACCACAGGAACAGCCAGCAACCCGAATTGCTTGACTGTCATGCTGCCGATTAATTTAAATTGAAACCCAGTAACGTCTTGGGGTATCGGATGGTTTTCCATAATAGTATTTAGAATTTAGTATCTTGTATCTAGGTAAGAGTATTTAGTATCTGGAAGTTAGTACCTAG
>Ga0070679_100004252_pt1 | contig 13212 bp, 12 predicted proteins | sample KBSC63BmetaG_FD_65652 | JGI IMG/M metagenome (GOLD analysis project Ga0070679, IMG submission 65652) | Corn rhizosphere microbial communities from Kellogg Biological Station, Michigan, USA - KBS C6-3B metaG | ecosystem: Host-associated > Plants > Roots > Rhizosphere | place: USA: Michigan... | reverse complement strand
GTGGAAGGGCAGGGCTTCGCCATTGCGATGGGTACGCTCGACCTGTTCCGCACCACGGTCGGCGCGGCAGGCCTGGGCTTCGCGCGACGGGCGCTGGACGAAACCACCCAGCGTGTACTCGCGCGGCGCATGTTCGGCAAGACACTCGCCGATTTCCAGCTCACGCAGGCCAAGGTCGGCGAGATGTGCAGCGCGATCGATGCTTCGGCGCTGATGGTGTACCGCAGCGCCTGGACCCGCGACGTGCTGGGCACGCGAGTCACGCGCGAAGCGTCGATGGCCAAGATGTACGCCACCGAAGCCGCGCAACAGGTGATCGATGCCGCCGTGCAACTGCATGGCGGACTGGGCGTCGTCACCGGCGTCACGGTCGAGCGCCTCTATCGCGACATCCGCGCCTTGCGCATCTACGAAGGCGCCACCGAGGTCCTGCAACTAATCATCGGCGGCAAACACCTCGAGGCCGCACGCGCGGAGAAATCATGACGACCATGCACCCTCCCGTTCCCGACGAAGAGCTGGAGGTGCCTCTCGAGGCGCGCTTCGGCCCTTACGGCCGCATGCTGCTGGCAGTGTGCAAGGCGGCCGCCGTCACCGGCTCGCTCATCTTCACGGCCCTGGTGCTGATGTCCATCATTTCCATCACCGGCCGCAAGATCTGGTCGGCGCCGGTGCCGGGCGACGTCGAATTGCTGCAGATGTGCGCTGCCTTCGCGGCCGCGAATTTCTTCGCCTACTGCCACTTGAACCGCGGCGACGTGAAGGTGGACTTCTTCACCGATCAGCTGCCATTGCGCGCGGTGCACAGCCTGGACGCGATCGGGTCGCTGTTGATCGGCTTGTTCGGCGCATTGATCGCGTGGCGTACCGGCGCGGGCGCCGGCATGCTCCAGAGTGCGGGCGAGACCTCGATGATCCTCGGCCTGCCGCTGTGGATCGGCGAGGCCCTGATGGTGCCCGGCTTCGTTTTGCTGGCGGCGGCCGGTTTCTACAGTTGTGTCTGGCACATCCGCCGGGCCGTTTCGAGGGGAATCCAATGAGCGGCATCCAGTCGGGCCTGATCCTGTTCGGCATCCTCATGCTGCTGTTGCTGGTGCGCATTCCTATCGGAGTCGCGATGTTCATGGTGGGCGCCGGCGGCTACGTCGCGTTCACCGGCGGCGACTGGACGCCGCTGTTGAATTCGCTGAAGAACCTCGCGTACGCGCGGCTCTCCAACTACGACCTCATCGTCATCCCGCTGTTTCTCTTGATGGGGCAGTTCGCCACGCACGGCGGCTTGTCGCGGTCGCTGTTCAAGTTCGTCAGCGCCTTCATGGGGCATTGGCGCGGCGGCATCGCGATGGCTGCGGTCGGAGCCTGCGCGGCGTTCGGCGCGATCTGTGGATCGTCGCTGGCGACCGCGGCCACGATGGGGCAGGTGGCGCTGCCCGAACTCGATCGCGCGAAATATTCGGGCGCGCTGGCCACGGGTGCGCTCGCCGCGGGTGGCACGCTCGGCATCATGATCCCGCCGTCGGTGCCGCTGGTGATCTACGCGATCCTCACGCAGGAGTCGATCGGCAAGCTGTTCATGGCGGCGATCGTGCCCGGCGTGATCGCGATGGTCGGCTACATGGCGGTGATCCAGTTGCTCGTGTTCTGGAAACCCGCGCTCGGCCCCGCCGGTCCGCGCGTGGCCTGGGCCGACCGGCTGAAGGCGCTGGTGGTGGTGCTGCCGGTGCTGTTCGTGTTCGTCGTGGTGATCGTCGGCATCTATGGTGGCTGGGCCAACCCGACCGAAGCTGCTGCGATCGGCGCGGCCGCGTGCGGCGTGCTCGCCGTCGGCGGCGGCATGCGCTGGAAAGGATTGATGGATACCGCGCTGGGCACCGCGCAGACCACCGCGATGATCTTCCTGGTGCTGCTGGGCGCCGACCAGCTCAACACCGCGCTGGCCCTGTCGCAGATGCCCACCGAGCTGGCGCTGTGGGTCAAGGGCAGCGGCTTTCCGCCTTTGCTGGTGATGATCGCGATCCTGGTGGTGTACATCCTGCTGGGCTGCGTGATGGACTCGCTTGCGATGATCCTGCTGACCATTCCCGTGTTCTATCCGGTGGTCATGGGGCTGGACTTCTGGGGCCTGGGCCAGACGGAGAAGTCGATCTGGTTCGCCATCCTCGCCCTCATGGTGGTGGAGATCGGGCTGGTGCACCCGCCGGTGGGCATGAACGTCTACATCATCAACCGGCTGGCCAAGAAAGTGCCGCTGACCGAGACCTTCAAGGGCGTCGTGCCCTTCCTGCTGTCGGACTTCATCCGCATCACGGTGCTGCTGTTTTTCCCCGCGCTCTCGCTCGTGCTGGTGCGCACATTCCAGAACTGATTGCCGCCATCGGACTTTCCCGTACCCATCCAACAACCCCAGGAGACATCGCATGCGTATCCGATCCATTTTTCGTCTCGCGGCAGCCGCGGCATTCGCGGCTTGTGCCGTCGCTCCGGCGGTGGCGCAGCAGGTCGTGCTCAAGGTGCACCACTTCCTGCCGGCCACTTCCAACGCGCAACTGAACATCATCCAGCCCTGGTGCGACAAGGTCGCCAAGGAGTCGAACGACCGGATGAAGTGCCAGATCTATCCGTCGATGCAACTGGGCGGCACGCCCGCGCAACTGTTCGACCAGGCGCGCGACGGCGTGGCCGACATCGTGTGGACTCTTCCCACGTATTCCGCCGGCCGGTTCTTGAAGAGCGAGGTGTTCGAGCTGCCGTTCTTCACGCGCAGCGCCAAGGGCTCCAGCCAGGCGTTCTGGCAGTACGTGCAGAAGAATGCGCAGGACGAATACGCGGGCGTGAAGCTGCTGTGGCTGCACACGAACGATGGCTCCTCCTTCCACCTGACCAGCGCCAAGGGCGTGAAGACGCTGGAGGACTTGAAGGGGCTGAAGATCCGCTCGGCCACGCGCTTGAACTCCAAGATGCTCGCGGCCTTGGGCGCCACGCCGGTGCAGATGCCCTTGCCGGCCGTGCCTGAAGCGATGTCCAAAGGCGTGATCGACGGCGGCATGGTGCCCTGGGAAGGCGTGCCCGCAGCCAAGCTGCAGGAAGTCGCGCACAGCCACCTGGACGTTGCAGCGGGCCAACCGAAGTTCGCCAACTCCATCTTCGCGTTCGTGATGAACAAGGCCAAGTACGACAGCCTGCCGCCGGACCTGAAGAAGGTGATCGACAACAACAGCGGTGTCGAAGCGTCGGCCTTCGCGGGAGACAAGTTCGACAACGTCGTGGTCGCCAACCACAAGCTGGCCACCGACCGCGGTAATGTGGTGAACGTGCTGGCGCCGGCGGAACTGGCGCGCTGGACCCAGGCCACCGCGGAAATCGACGACCAGTGGGTCAAGGAAGTGTCGGCCAAGGGCGCCAACGGCTCAGCGCTGTTGGAAAACGCGCGAGTGCTGATTCGTCAATACGACAGGTAACGGTGTGGAAGGCCTGCATCGCGCGTACCATGGTGGCATGTTGACGCCCGCGCAGCCCCGACAGTGGCTTGAAGCCGGGCAGGCGCACATCGACGTGCGCGGCCTGATGCCGCCGCAGCCGCTGATCGCGATTCTGCGGCTGCTGGCGTCGGCCGATGCCGACACCGTCGTGATCGTGCATCTCGATCGCGATCCGGTGATGCTGTACCCGGAGCTGCCGCAAATGGGGTGGGGCGCGGAAACGATTCCCGGCGACGCGGGAGAGGTCAGGCTGAGACTGCGGCGGACGGTGTGAGCGTCGGCGGCGCGTTCCTGGGCGGCGCGAAGACCCGCTTGCTGCCCGCTTCGATTCCCCTGCGATTCTTCGGCGCCGCCTGCGTCTTTCATTGGTTCGCGTGGCTCGCGTTGCTGGCCGGTGCGCAAGCCTGGCCGCAAGCGCCGGCCTCGATGGGCTGGCCACTGGCCGCGCTGCATCTCGTCACGCTCGGTGTGCTGGGCATGACGGCGATGGGCGCGGGCGCGCAATTGTTGCCGGTGGCCACTCGCAAACCGGCGCCGGGTCATCGTTTGTTGGCGGCGATCTGGTGGACATACACGCCGGGCGTCGCGGTGTTGGCGCTCGGGATGGGGCTGGTGCGTCCACCGCTGTTGGCCGCCGGCGCCGTCGCGGTGGTGATCGCGTTCACGGGCTGGGCCGCGCTGATGGTGCGCAACCTGCGCGGTGCGCGCGGAATGCCCGGCGTCGTCGCGCATGGGTGGGCCGCTTTGGTTGCGCTCGCGCTGGTGCTGGCGACCGCGCTCTCTTTGGCGGGAAGCTGGTTGGGTCTGCCGGCGCCGGCGCGCGACACGGCATTGGCGCTGCACTTCGTCTTCGCGCCTTACGGATTCATGGGCATGCTGGTGCTGGGCCTGGCATACATCCTGGTGCCGATGTTCGCGCTGGCCGATGCGCCGGGCGAGCGCTCACAACGGGTCTCGTTCTCACTGGCCGCATCGGCGCTTGCCTTGGCGGCATTGGCAGCCCTGGGCCTTGCGCCTGTGCCCTTGCGTTGCGCGGCCTTGCTCGCCGGCGCGTTGGCGGTATCGCTGCATGTGGTGCTGATGAGGCGCGTGCTGCGCGCCGGCATGCGCAAGGAGCTCGGACGCTCGTTCACGCTGGTCAAGATCGGATGGGGCGGATGGCTGGCGAGTTTTGCGTTCGGGTTCGCCGTGCTGCTCGACGCGCCCTTGCCGCGCCTGCCCGCATGGTTCGGCCTGTGCCTGATCGGCGTTGGCTTGCTCACCTTTGTGCTGGGCATCCTGCAGCGCATCCTGCCGTTCCTGGCGGCGATGCACGCGGGCGGCGCCGGCCGGCGCGCGCCCACGCCGTCGGCCCTGACCGACGATCGCCTGCTGCGCGTCCACTTCTCGTGCCATCTGGCCGCGCTGGCCGGCTTGGCTTTGGCGCTGGGGGCCGGCAGCGGCTGGCTCGCCGCTGGAGCGGCCGCGATCGGCGCAGCGGGGGCGCTGGCCTTCTGTTTCTTCTACGCGACGATCCTCAAGCGGCTGCAATCCGCACGACCTTGAGCTAGCGCAAATCCACGCTGTTTTTATTCCGGTACCGTGATACCGGAATCAAGGCCATCGTCGCATCACCATGAATTCAACCCAGGTCAGCCGCGTGCTCGATGACGAGCATCGCGAGAACATCGCGCTGCTCGGCAAGGTCGAGCAGTCGTTCACGCGCGCCTCGCGCTTCGAGCCGGAACTGGCAGCGCTCACCGGGCAGCTGGTGCGCGCGCTGGAGCGCGACATCGACCGCCATTTCCGCTTCGAGGAAGAGTCGCTGTTTCCGCGCATGGCCGAGGCCGGCGACGAGGAGATGGCGGGCTTGCTGGTGGAGGAGCACCAATCGATCCGCGAAGTCGCCGCCGAATTGCTGCCGCTGGCGCGGCAAGGCATCGCCGGCACGCTCGACGCCGCGGGCTGGAGCCGCCTGCGCCTGTGCGCGCTGGAACTGGTCGAGCGCCAGGTCGCGCACATCCAGAAAGAAACGATGGCGCTGCTGCCCTTGCTGGACGACGTGCTGGACGACGACACCGACCGCGAGCTGGCCTTCGCCTACGCGTCGGACTGAACAACACGACAAACACGAACAAGGATATCCATGACCACTGCCACCGCGCAATCTTCCCTCACCATCCGCGCCTTGAATCGCGGCGATCTTCCGGCGGTCGTGGCGATCGATGCCGCGATCGAAGGCCGGACCCGAAGGGACTACGTCGAGCGCCGCCTGGCCGCGGCCGTGCGCGAACCGGCCATGCATGCACAGTTCGCGGCGGTCGATGCCGACGGCCTGGCCGGCTACATCCTGGGCCGCGTGCTGCAAGGCGAGTTCGGCCGCAGCGGGCCGGCGCTGCGCCTGGAGATGGTCGGCCTGCGCGGCGACTTGCGAGGGCAGGGCGCCGGCGCGCAGCTGTTCGGGGTGATGGCCGACTGGGGCCGCAGGCACGGCATCCGCAACGTGCACACGGCGGTCACCTGGAGCGATGCCGGCATGTTGCACTGGCTGCATTCGGTGGGCTTCGAGCTCGCGCCCAGCTACATCCTGGAAGCCGCGCTCGACGCGAGCACGCGCTGGCCGCAATCGGACGAAGCGGTTTCGCTGCCCACCGGGCACGGCGTGGGCGGTGAAATCGATTTCGGCGCGCCGCAGGCCAACGACGACGAGCGCCTGGCGCTCGATCGCGCGGAAGTGACGGCGATGCGTCCCGCGGACCTGCGCGAGATCGCGCGCATCGACCACGGCATCACCGGGCGCGATCGCGGCAGCTACATCGCCGCGCTATTGGACGAGACGCTGGAAGATTCCGCGATTCGCGTGTCGCTGTGCGCGCGCGTGGACGGCGCGATCGCCGGCTTCGTGATGGCACGCGCGGACCTCGGTGACTTCGGGCGCACGGCGCCGGTGGCCGTGGTGGACACCATCGGCGTGGACATCGAGCACGCCAGAACCGGCATCGGCCGGCGCCTGATGGAGCAGCTGTTCGCCAACTGCGGCGAGCTGAATGTCGAAAGAGTGGAAACGCTGGTGGCTTCCCGCGACGTGGAGCTGATGGGCTTCTTCCAGCACGTCGGCTTCAGGCCATCGCAGCGCCTGGCATTCATCCATCGCCTGGCGGCTTAACGCGTTCCCGGGTATTACTGATGCAGCTGCGGCAGTTCCGCGCTGTGCGACGGCTCGCACAAGGCGCTGTAGTCAGGAACACAGCACCCGGATCAGCTCCGGGATGGGAATGGCGCGGATGCCTGGCGACTGATTCTCCAGGCCGGTCGCGAAGATGCGCACCTCGTCGCATCGCATGATCAGGTCGTCGCCGCGCATCACGCGATGGCGCTGCACGAAACTCTTGGTGCGCCACTCGGTGATGGCGGTGTGGATCTGCAGCACGTCGCCGTAAGTGGCGGTCTTGATGAACTTCGCGTGGGTGTCCACCAGCGGCGTGCCGATCACGCCCATGGTCTGCTCGGTCTCGCTCCAGTGCGGCACGCCGCATTCGATGAAGAAGTGGCGCGAAGCGGAGTCGATCCAGCGGAAGAAGTTGGGAAACCAGACGATGCGCGCCGGGTCGCAGTCGCCGAACTCGACGCGCTGGGTGAAGATGGTTTCTCTCATTGCGTGGGGCCGGGCTGGAGCGGCTGTCCTCAGTCCAGCGTGACGTGCGCGGAGTCTATGACTTTTTTCCAGCGCGCGCGCTCGGCGTTCGTGAAGCCGACCAGGTCGGCGGGCGGGCCGCCCACCACTTCGGCGCCCAGCGCGGCGATCTTCTGCTGCACGTCCGGCAGCTTCATGACCTCGGCGATCGCGGCGTTGAGCTTGCCCGCGATTGCCGCAGGCGTGCCCGGTGGCGCAACCACGGCGAACCACGCGGAGGAAATGAAATCGGGCAGGCCGATCTCGGACGCGCTGGGCACGTCGGGCGCCATGAAGCCGCGCTGCGCGCCCGCGAGTCCCAGCAGCTTCACCTGCTTGCCTTCGCGGAACTTCAGCACCGCGCTGACGTTGCCCAGGAACAGGTCCACGCGTCCGCCGAGCAGCTCGGTCAGCGCCGGGCCCTCGCCCTTGAACGGAACGTGAACCATCTCCACGCCGGTCATGGTGGCGAACATCTGCCCGGTGAGGTGCGAAGTCGAGCCGTTGCCCTGCGACGCGTACGTCACCTTGCCGGGATGCGCCTTGGCGTAGGCGATCAATTCCTTCACGGAGTTGGCGGGGAAGTCGGCGCGCGCCGTGATCACGTTGGGAATGCTGGCCAGCAGGATCACCGGCGTGAACTTCGCCGGATCGAACCTCAATTCCTTGTACAGGTTCTGGTTGATCGCGAGCGGGCCGGGCGGTGTGGTGAGCAGCGTGTAGCCGTCGGGCTCGGCGGAGAACACCGCTTGCGCGCCGATGTTGCCGCCCGCGCCCGGGCGGTTCTCGACCACGACGGGCTGGCCCCACTTTTGCGCGAGCTTCTGGCTGATCGTGCGCGCGAGCACGTCCACCGTGCCGCCCGGCGGGAAGTTGACGATCATGCGGATCGGCTTGTTCGGATACGCCGCGGCCGCGTCGCCTTGCGCGAGCGCGGGACCGCCCATCGCGCAGACCAGTGCGAGCCAAGCGGCGAGGGCGAGACGTCGTTGCATCATGTCAGTCCCCGAGGATCTTGCGTTCCTTGATGATCTTGGCGAAGCGCTTGGAGTCTTCGTCGGCCTTCGCCGCGAATTCGGCGGGGCTCAGCGCCAGCGGCTCGCCACCCAGCGTGATGATCCGCTCCTTCACTGCCGGTGTGCCGAGGATGCGATTGACTTCGCGATTGAGCCGGTTGATCACGTCGGGCGATGTGCCGGCCGGCGCGTAGAAGCCGAACACCGTGTCCGCATCGAAGCCCTTGAGGCCGGCCTCATCGAGGGTCGGCACATCGGGGAACAATGGCGAGCGCTTCATGCTGCCGATCGCGAACAACTTCAGCCGATTGGCCTTGACGTACGGCAGTCCGATGCCCGGATCGAAATAGAAATCGAGCTGACCGGCCAGCAGGTCCTGCAATGCCGGCGCGGCGCCGCGGTAAGGCACGTGGATCGCGTACAGGCCGGCCTGGCTCTTCAACATTTCACCGGCCAGGTGCGGGGAACTGCCGTTGCCCGGCGAACCGTAGGCGAGCTTGCCCGGGTTGGCCTTGACGTAGGCAATGAACTCCTTGATGTTGTTGGCCGGCACCGAAGGCTTGGCCACCAGGTACACCAGGACGCGGGCCGCCGACGCGACGGGCACCAGGTCCTTCGTGGGGTCGAAGGACATGTGCGGATAGATGTGCGGATTGACCGAGACCATGCCGCCCGAACTCATGAGCAGCGTGTAGCCGTCGGGCGGCGACTTCGCGACCACTTCGCCGCCGATGTTGCCGTTCGCGCCGCCGCGGTTTTCGATCACGACCGGCTGGCCCGAGGCCTCGCCCAGCGGCGTGCCGATCATGCGGGCCAACTGGTCGGCGGCGCCGCCCGGCGGGAAGTTGACGATCACGCGGATCGGCTTCGCGGGCCAGGACTGCGCCCAGGCGGCGGGCGCGGCAAACGCCAGGCAGCACAGCGCGCCGGCGAGTGCGTTGCGGCGAGCGGCGTTGAAGATCGTCGGCATGCGAGGCTCCTTCGGTTCGCGTGCGGTCACGCGGGGGTTCTTGAATCGACCGTCGTCGGCTTGCGCACGAAGCGCACCGGATGTTCCTTCAAGGGCCGCGGCGGCGCGCCATGCTGCAGCAAGGCCGCGTCGAATGCAAGTCCCGCGTCGTCGGCCAAGGCCGCTGTACGCGCCGCCTGGATTGCATTCGCGCTGGCGGGCGCATCGGCGCCATGGGCCAGGTGGTCCAGCACGTGCAGCAGGTTCTCCTTGCCGCGCTCATTGGTCGCGCCGTAGCCTTTGATCAGCCGTCCACACAGGGCGATCTCATTTCCCAGGTTCCAGTTGCACCGCGTGCCTTGCACGACACCAGCCAACCACTTCTCGATCATCGATTGCTCGTTTACATACCGGCTGCCACGCGCGCGCAAGGGCTTGAGGGACGCCAGCGTTCGCAGCGCCAGCATGCCGGCGACGCTGTGCGTGCCGATCTTCAGCGGCAAGGCCCACGCTTGCTTGCCACGCGCGACGCGCTTGCGGTCCCAGGCCAGCAGGCGAGTGGCGAGCGCCATCGGCAATAACGCGGCGAATTCAGGGATGCCCGGCTTGAAATGGTCGTAGACCTTGAGCAAGTCGTCAGCGCCGGCCTTCACTTCGCCCACGACGCGTTGCCAGCGCGTGCCACGGCTCTTGAGGTCCGCAACGCGGACGATGTCGTCGAACGCCATCCACAACGCCAGCCAGCGCGCCATTTCGCGGGTGGTCGCGAATTGATGCAGGCCGCCCGGGTCGGCGGCGCGCTCCGCATCGAGGACTTGTCGCAATCGAGCGAGATACAGCCGCGCGTAGGCCGGCCCCTGGTACTCGAGCATTCGCGCGTGGCCGAGGGCCAGCATGTCGTGCACCGCGGACGGAAACTCCGCGAATTCCGGATGGGTGTCTGCCGCGCGAGGGCCGCCGGCGAGCAGATCCTTGACCATCGCCGCCTGCGCTCGTGGTGCGCCCACCCATTCGAATCCGCGCGCGAAACCGCGCAAGCTCGCCTCGCCGGAACCGCCGCCGCCGGCGCGCACCACCTTCTCGTAATCCTCTCGGGCGAACGGGAACAGTCCGCTGCCGGCTACCGCGCCAAGCATGACGGCGCTCACGACCGTGCCGGCCTCCTTCGCGACCGTGCCCATGTCGAACACGTGATGCTCGCGGCTGAACGACTTGAGCACCTGCTGAAGGTTCGAGCTGTCCACGCGGCCGTCGCCCAGTTGCATGCGCTCCTGCGTCGTCAACGCGCGGCTCGATGACGTGATCACCAAGGTGCGCTCGGGCGAGCTCATGCCGTTGCCGATCTGGCGCGTGGTCTCGAGCAATTCGGATGACACGATGGCGTCGAGCGCGCCGGGCACCGGGTTGAGGCTGAACACGGGCTGCTTTCCGCCAAGCTGCGCGATCGGAACGGGAAAGACCTCGACGTAGTAAGTGGTTGCGCCGGTGCGTTGCGCCACGCCGGGGATCGACGTGCTTTGCGCTGCATAACCCGCATGGCGCGCGGTGTCGACCAGCCACTCGGTGAGCACGCCGCCGCCTTCACCGCCGAGCGCGCAGATGAGAAGCGAGATGGGCGCTCGATTCATCACGTGGGCCTCAATGCATTGACCAGTGCGCCGCGCACCGAAGCGACCAGGCGCTCGTGCCACTTCGGATTCTGGATCACCTCGGCGCGATAGAACGATGGGCACAGCGTCGCGGCGTGCGCGTTTTCGCCGCACAGGCCGCAGCCCACGCAGCCGTCGATCACCACCGCGACCGGATCGACCTTGAGCGGGTCGGGGTTGTCCTTGATGGTGAGCGTGGGGCAGCCCGAGAGCCGGATGCAGGCGTGGTCGCCGTTGCACACGTCCTCGTCCACGCCGTATTTCACCCGCACCACGCGCTTGCCGCTCTTGAGCAGGTTCGCGATCCATGGCTTGATGCGCCGCTGGCGCTCGAGCTGGCACTCGCCTTCCGCCACGATCACCTTCAGGCCGTTGAAGTGGCTGGTGAAGGCTTCCTTCAATGTCTCGCGCATCTTTTCCACGCGATACGTGTGCACCGTGCGCAGCCACTGCACGCCCAGGCCCTGCAATGTCGATTCGATGGTGGTGTTGGTATGCGTCTGGCTGCGCATGCGCTCGTTGCTCATTGCTCCACCCGCGCCGCCGGGCGTCGAGATCAGGTTCTGCGTGCCCGTCGCCGACGAGTAGCCGTTCTTGAAGATCAGCAGCACGGCATCGTCCTGGTTGAACAGCGCGCTTTGAACTCCGGTGAGCAGGCCGTTGTGCCAGAAGCCGCCGTCGCCCATGACGGCCAGCGTGCGCCGCTGCATCATCGGCGAGACGCCCGCCCGGCTGGCCAGGCTCATCCCGTAGCCGAGAATGGAATGGCCCATCGAGAAGGGCTCGAAGGTGGCGAACGCGTGACATCCGATGTCGCCCGCGATGTGCACGGGCCCGACGTCCTGCTGCGCCAGCTTCAGCGCGGAAAACACGGGCCGCTCCGGGCAGCCGACGCAAAAACTCGGCGGCCGGACCGGCAGTGGCTTCGCGAGCTGCGCTGCGACGGCGGCGCGGCGCTCGCGATTGCCATCCAGCCACGACTTGGCGGCTTCGATGGAAGGTCCGGGCAGGTAGCTCGACGCGAACAGGGACAGTCCCTGCGCCAACACCTCCACGCTGTATTCCCCGGCGGATGGCAAGACATCCTTGCCGTGCAGCCGCGTCTGGATATCGCGCCGGCGCAGCAAGGTCGCGATCTCCTGCTCGATGTATTCGGGCTGGCCTTCTTCCACCACCAGCACGCCGCGCTTGCCGATGCAGAAATTTGCGATCTGCTCGGGCACCAGCGGATAGGTGACGTTGAGTACCAGCAGCGGAATGTCGCTCTGCCCGAAAGCGTCTGCCAATCCAAGTTGCTGCAGGCTGCGCATCAAGCTGTTGTACAGGCCGCCTTGCACGATGATGCCCACGTCCTCGTGCTGGCCCGGCATCAATTCGTTGAGGCCCTGCTGCGCGATGTATTGGCGCGCGGCCGGAATGCGTTCGTCGCCCTTGAGCTTTTCCTGCCGGAACGTCACCGGCGGATGCGCGAGCCGCATGTAGTCGAAGCGTGCGGGATTCTCCATCAAGGCCCGTGTCGAGATCGCAGGCGCCTGGTTGTCCTTGGCTTCGAAGCTGCCACGCACATGGCAGGCGCGGATGCGCAGTTCCAGGATGGCCGGCATGTTGGATGCCTCCGAGAGGCAAAAGCCCTCCTCCACCATGCGCACCATCACGGCAAGCTCCGGCCGCGGATCGAGCAGGCACATGCTGGACTTGAGCGCATACGCATGCGTGCGCTCCTGGATCACCGACGCGCCTTCGCCGTAATCCTCGCCGACCACGATCAGCGCGCCGCCCTTCACGCCGGGTGAGGAGAGATTGGACAGCGCGTCCGACGCGACGTTGGTGCCGACGATCGATTTCCAGGTCACCGCGCCGCGCAGCGGATAGTGGATCGACGCGCCCAGCATCGCGGCGGCAGACGCTTCGTTGGCGCAGGCCTCCACGTGCACGCCCAGTTCGTCCATATAAGGTTTGGCTTGCACCATCACGTCCAGGAGGTGCGAGACCGGCGCGCCTTGATAGCCGCCGACGTAGGCCACGCCCGATTGAAGCAAGGCCTTGGTGATGGCGAGGATGCCTTCGCCATGGAAAGTCTGGCCTTCGCCCAGGCGCAGGGACTCGATCTCCTTGCCGAATGAAACTTCCATGATGTCTCCTGCGGATGAGTTTACGCCGCCGGGTACTTGGATGCAGCCCGTCCATACCCGATTGCAGAGCCGGGCACCGCGGTAACCTAGACTGCGGGGTTTTACCTCACGCAGATCCACATGGCCCGCAACACCCAGGTCAGCGCCGACCTCAGCGCACCGCCCATCACCCACATCCTTGCCGAGTTCGTCGCCACACATCCTTCGCGCGGCTGGAGCGACGCGGTGGAGCACGAGGCGCATCGCACGTTCATGAATTGGGTCGGCTGCGCCGTGGGCGCCGCGCGTCACGAATCGGCGGAAGCGGCGCTGGCCGCGGTCGCGATGCTCGAGCC
>Ga0070679_100004250_pt1 | contig 13218 bp, 15 predicted proteins | sample KBSC63BmetaG_FD_65652 | JGI IMG/M metagenome (GOLD analysis project Ga0070679, IMG submission 65652) | Corn rhizosphere microbial communities from Kellogg Biological Station, Michigan, USA - KBS C6-3B metaG | ecosystem: Host-associated > Plants > Roots > Rhizosphere | place: USA: Michigan... | reverse complement strand
CAACTTCTCTCTGTTCGAGAAGGAAGACGGCGGCAAGGGCGACAAGTACGGCTACGACAGTGACGAGGCGTACGAGCGTGCCAAGATGACCAAAGTCTGGTGGTACTGGGACAAGACGACGAAGCGTCTGTTCCTGTTCCATGACAAAGACTTCACGTGGCCGCTGTGGGTATGGGATGACCCGTACAAGTTGACACGGTTCTTTCCGTACTACTGCCTCGAATTCCATGTCGAACCCGAGGGCGGATACTCGAAAGGCGAGGTTACGTACTACCTCGATCAACAGGATGCAATCAACGAAATCAATGATGCCGAGAGACGGGCTCGTGGCAATGTTAAGAACAACTTGTTCTTCAATAGCGCCGTCGTTGATCGAGATACCGTTGAGCAGGTCCTTAAAGGAGCAGATGGTACTGCCCGTGGGATCGACCTTGGTGAAGACGGACAGACGAAGCTCGGAGATGTTCTCTTCGCATGGGCACCTGATTACAGTAAACACGCCGAACTATTCCAAGGAGGGATAGATCGCAAGCTACAAGCAATTGCTCGTATCTCTTCCGTCAACTCCGTCCTTGCTGGTCAAGAGTTCAAGACCAACACGACTAACAAGGCAGTTGACAGTTATCAGATGGCTACTGAAATCAGAGTCGATGAGAAGACAGACCTCATCGAAGACTGGCTCGGAGACATCTGCCTCGGACTGATGGAACTGTGTGTACAGTATTGCACTCCTGACCGCATCTCGTCCGTCATTGGACGCAGTGCGCAGCAGTACTGGAGCAACATGTCTCCAGACGAGATGTACACGACGTTGAACTTCCAGGTCGTAGGAGGTTCTACGGACAAGCCGACGTCTCGTGCAAAGAAGAAAGAGGCTATTGAACTCGGACAGGTGCTCGGACAGTTTGTTCAGGCATCTCCTGCCGTTGTCATGGTTATGTTGAAGGTTATGGAACAAGCCTTCGATGAAGTCGTGATGACTGATGAAATGTGGAAGGCTGTCGAACAAGGTGTTGCTCAAGCTATGGCTCCGAAACCATCAACGGACGTTGGTCAGAACGGTGCTCCAGCAGAAGGCGATCAAGGCAGCCAACCGTCACCGGAAGCTCAGGCACAAGTTCAGCAAGCTATTGCGAAACTTCCTCCGGCAGCAAAGCAGAAGCTAGAGGAACTGGTGCAGAGAGGAATGCGTCCGTCTCAGGCGTTGCAGACGGTTATGCAGGCTGTACAGAACGTGCAGCAAACAGCAGGCAACGCGTAATCTACCAACACGGGGAGAAGTGTTGTGCCGAGAGAAGTTAGTGCAAGTGCAGAAGAAGCCCTCTTGAGTAACATCCCTGGTCTCGATGATGAGACTGGTGGCGGTACTACCCAGGAGACCACTGGTGAGACATCTGAGACTACGGAAGAGAACGCTGTCGCAGAGACTGGATCAGAAGGTGAGACTACAGAAGAAGTCTCTACACAAGAACAGTCTGGAAATCGCAGAGGCACTGTCCCTGACACTGGTCGTCAACAGCAGTCAGGAAAACAGCAGCAACAGCAGAAAGTCCCGCCGAGACAGCCTGCTAATGCTGCCGGCGATCTTGTTGACCCAACAGGACGAGTAATCGCTCGTGCTGGTAACGAGCGTCGTTTCTACGAGAGTTGGCGGAACGCGTCTATTCAGTTGCAGAAGATGCAGCGTGATCTCGGTACACGAGACACCCGCATTCAACAGCTTGAAGGACAACTTCGTGGACATGGCGAAGCAGCCAATGCACCACAGTCGCTCGGCCTAAACCCGCAGGAAGCGGTCGCCGGTATGCGCCTGTTCGCTCAGTTCAAGCGTAGTCCCGTGGATACGCTCAAGTTTATGCTTGCGGAGGTACAGTCTTTAGGGCATGATCTGACCGGCATCGTAGACGGTGGGGTTAACGCCCAGGCTATCTCTACGATGCTTGATCGAAGACTTGCTCCGTTGACGCAGCAGCACCAAGAGCAGCGTCGTCAACAGGAACAGCAAGCGCAGATCGACCGTCAGGTGAATGACTTCTACAGTGAATTCCCTGACGCGCATGTGCATGATGCGGCTCTTGGTGAATTGCTCACCAGAAACCCGACCCTTACTCCTCGTGAGGCGTACTTCATGCTCCAGAACCATTATATCAAGAATGGATGGGACTGGAGTGTACCGCTGAGTGCGATCATGTCGCAACAGCGCGCACCTGCTAGGCAGCCTGCACAGCAACAGCAAACGCAGCAGAGACAGTCTCTCCCTAACGGACGTGGGGCACGGACTGTTCAACAGCCGCAGACGCGTGTTGCAGGACAGGATGAACTAGCTCACGAAGATGATAGTTGGGAAAACATCATTCGTGGATCGATGCGTAACAGCGGTCTACGAGTGTAACGGAGAGAGCAATGGCACTTGAAGAGGTCCTGCACTCCACGCTGACTCGTTCGCGTAAGAAGCTCATCATGGCTTCTATTAAGTCGAATGCGTATATGGCGTGGCAGTTTGCCACCAATCGTGTTGAGTACGAGGATGGTGGTTGGGAGATCACCAATCCGCTCATCGTCGGTCGTAACCCGAACGTTTCGTCGTACCAGTACTTCGAAACTGTTCCGATCGATCAGACGAATGAGTTCGAGACGGTCCATTACACGTGGTCGCGTGTTGCTGGCACTGTCATCATCTCGGACCAGGAAGAGGACGAGAACCGCGGCGAGGCACAGGTCTTCAAGTTGATGAAGGCCAAGATGCAGGTGCTTGAAGAGAGCATCAAGGAGAAGTTCTCGGTGTACCTGTACAGTGCAGGCGCCGGTTCCGATCCGCAGGGTCTGCCGTCGGTCATTCCCGATGATCCGACGACTGGTACGCTCGGTCAGCTTTCCCGTGCCTCCGAGTCGCAGTGGCGTACGTCTGCGTATGACTTCTCGACGGGAAATCTCGACGAGACGAACATCGAAGAGGCTTTCGATGACGTTCTCATGGACCTGACGCTCAAGGGTGAGAAGCCTGACGTCATTCTGTGCGGACGCAACATCTATCGTCTCTATCGTGCGGCTGTCCGTGACAAGGTTGTCATCAATCTCGGTGAGACTGGCAACGGCAAGCGGATGATGGACCTCGGCTTTACTGGTGTGTCGCATCAGAATGTGCCGATGATGTATGACGAGGATTGCCCCGTCAACAAGACGTACTTCATCAACTCGAAGTACCTCAAGCTCCACATTCTCAAGCACGTTAACATGAAGGTCAAGGAACTCGTCGCTCCGTGGAACGTCGATGCCTCTGGCCGTCGTGTCATCTGGCAGGGACAGTTGTGCCTGTGGAAAGCGTTCCGCACGCACGCGGTCGTGCTCAACTAAGGAGTGAGGTATGCAGGGCGTAGATGTCCAACCTCGCTACGAAGTTGAGTTCGTAGATGAGCAAGTGACTGATAAGAAGACGCGGTATGTTCGTCCTGAAAAGGATGCACAAGGCAACGTCTTGAAGGCCGGTCACTTCGAAATCGAAGAGGTCGAAGTTCCGTTCGGTTACATGGTGTACTTCCCACAGGGACACTCTCTTCGTGTGAAGACACTCGATGAACTGCGACGGATGGGCTACCACAAGCAGCCCGGCCTCGTGGATATGGAAAGCGGCGAAGTGATCAAAGAGGACACCGAGACGCTTTCTCTCAAGGACCGCGTGCTTCGGAAGACGAGTGCCCCGCGTGCTCGTGCTCCGAAGGTTCGCTAAGGAGGGATAGATGGCAGAGCGTGACTATTTTCCGCAGCGAGTTAATCTGCATGTTCCTGACATGCAGTACGCGGCGGAAGTTGGAGAGAACGGCATCGGTGAATTCAGCATTGGCGCTCCTGCCGCTGCTGATGCCGCTGCCATTCTGAATGACCAGTCGATTGCGACGGCTGGCAGTCAGACGACGTTGCTTCTCTCGGAACTCGAAGGTACGTACGGTCGTGCGTTGACCGTTAAGGCTTCGGGTGCGGCTACTTCGAACGTCACCGTCATCGGTCGTGATTATCTCAATCAGCCGATGAAGGAGTCCTTCACTCTTAACGGTACGACTGCCGTTAACGGTAAGAAGGCGTTCAAGTACATCGACGAAGTGACGTTCGGTGCTACTTCCGCCACGACTATTGACCTTGGAACGCTCGATGTCTTCGGACTTCCGTTCAAGGCCAAGGTTCTCCTGTCGAGCATTCAGGACGGAGCCGTTGCTGGTACTGCGCACACCTTCGTTGCAGGTGTTGCGACTGATCCGGCGACTGCGACGACTGGTGATCCGCGTGGGACCATCGATCCGAACAGCGCTGCTGACGGTTCGAAGGTCTTCGGCGGCATCGCGTTGTTCGATAAGACGAACTTGCACGGCGTCGAGCAGTACTTCGCGTAAGAACTGCCGATGCAGGGTCCGTAGCGTCTCCCCCGCTGCGGACCCATCGTGCTGAGTGGAGGTAGCATGGCATACAAGACGTTCAGCGATCTGATCCAGGCTACAGTGAAAGAACTGTCGCAGGTATCCGGCACCGGCGTTCAGTTGTACGCAGAAGACATCATCGGTCGGAAGCTCCAGAGTTCGTTCAACATGGTGTTTGACGAACTCTGGTGGGATCAGTACATGGAATGGTTCCAACGTACGTTGGACGGAACGACTGGTGTCGTTACCTCTGCGCTGACAGGCGTTACGAGGTTCGATGACATTCGAGCAGTCTTTGTTCCGCAGTCCCATACGCCTCTGCCGTATCTGCCGAGAGACTTTCAGCCATTTGTGCTTACTGGCACACAGCCTCGTTTCATCGAAGCTCTGACAGAAGACGAGCCGACGAAAATCATTCAGTTCTGGCCGAAGACTGCGACTGGTACTATCTATATCCATGCTCGCAAGAAGCCGGATGACTTCAATCTAGATGACTTGGTGAAGCTGGACCCTGACGTGCTGATCTTCGGTGCTGCATGGGACTACTTAGAGTCCGATGGCACTGTGCCAGCCGATGCGCAGAAGATGCAGGTCAAGTTCGAGGCTCGATTGAAGCAGTTGAAAAAGAACTACGGCAACAAGCCGATTGCTCTTGATCCGCAGAGAACACAGAACATCCCGTTGGACTGGATGGTGATGCGGTGAGCCTAAAGCCTCTCACGAAGCCGATCAAGCGTCGACAAGAGACACTTAAGACCACTACGCTACGGGAGTTCAGTGGTGGTCTTAATGTTATTGACAATGATCTCAATCTTGATCCGCAGTACTCGAAGAAGCTAACGAACCTCGTCCGTGGAGCAGACGGTGCTATCACTCTGCGCTACGGGACGAAGCTGTTCTGCGACTTCGCTGAGCATGGCTTCACTGGCATCGTCAATCAGACGTACTATAACAGCAGGATCGTTGTTGTAGACGAGACTGGCATGATCGGTACTGTCGATGGCATCGGCAATACGACTGTCATCTGGAACCAGACGCTTGCAAACGCTTTGCCGGGTACTCCTAACGGATGGGGTACACTGTCGTTCTGTTCGTTTGCACAGTTCAACGGACAGTTGATCATCTGCAATGGCATTGACAAACCTGTGATCGTCGACCGTGATCATACGGTAGACTACTTGCAGGACTTAGCTTCGGGGAGCAATGTCAATGTACCAGTGTGCCGCTACGTTGCCGCTGCGAGTCGCTACCTCGTTATGGCGGGTGATCCGTTCAATCCGGATCGTCTGCACATCTCGAATGTCGACACGAGTGGCACGTGGGAAGGAGACGCAGATCCGAACGATGGAACAAGCATCGACCTTGGCTCAGTCGTACCGGCAGGATCGTCGGACATCAAAGGCATCGGAGTATTTCGAGATAAAGTTTCTGTAGAGTTCGAAGAGGCACGCGTCATTGTAGAACTTGGTATCTACGATAATGACGGTAACCATACGCCGAACTTCAACGATCCTATCGAGCAGTACGGTTCTGTCTCGCATCGTGCTATCCAGTCCGTCGGTGATGACCTTCTCTTCTGCGACATCGTCGGTGTCAACAGCATCCGTCGGTCTACACTGACCGAGACGATTGTTCCGGAACGACTGTCGCAGTTGATCGATCCTGAGATACAGAAATGGCTCAACAGGATTAACACTGTAGCTGCTCTCGAAGACAACGTATTCAGTGGGTACAACCGCACTGAGCAAGAGTTCATGCTGTTCATCCCGAACCAGTCGTTCGTGGATGAGACGACAGAGACGCCGTGCTTTGTTTGGAAGAAAATCAAACAGTTGAAGGTCGACAGTTGGTCTGAGTTCCGTGGATGGAACTGGCAGTCCGCATGTCGATCGTCACAGGGTCGCGTCTTCTTCTCGAATGGCACACAGTTGTACGTCTACGGTGCACAGAACGATGCGTACTATCGAGACTTCATCGGTGACCAGGAGACGTTCAGCGATGGAACTGTTTTTGAAGACGGAACGGGCTTCTCTCCTGTTGCCGATACCGCTGATAGTGGCGTCCCCATCGCTTTCGTGTGGGAACTGCCGTGGGCGGACTTCGATAAAAGACGAAATTCAAAACATGCGAGGTACATTGCTCTCGATACCGTGGGTAATGCTCGTTTCACCTTGCAGATGTTCGTAGACAATATCTACGAGGACAACAGCTACCAGGGCGAAGAGTTTACAGACGGTACGATCTTCACTGATCTAACTGGTTTTGACACTGACGAGCCGCAGTTAAACCCTGCACTAGAGATGGAGTTCGCTGGTGGCTCAGTGCTCGGCTACGGTGGCGACTTCTACGGACAGTACTTCGGTGGTGGCCGCATTTCGTCCGATGAACGACTCTACGCGTGGCCTGCGAAGTTCAACATCGCCAAGCTACGTGTCGAAGGCGAGGCGATGGATGCGATCAAGTTCGTGTCGCTGTCACTGATGTACAACCATGGGAGTACAAGGAGGTAATATGTCTAGTGCAGTCGACGCAACAGTTCCTGCTGATAACGTCAAAGTCGACAAGTCGAAGCTGCGTGCGAACTTCTCCGCTACGAAGTCGGAGATCGAGGAGCTACAGCGTACGACGCGTCTTCCTTGGCAGATCGCTTTCGGCACAGTCTCGACCTAAGAGGTAACAATGTCTGACAGAATTGGCGTTCTCGACGAGAAGTCCGTAGCGACTGTCGGTGTTACGACCGTGTACACTTGTCCGTCAGGTAAGGCGGCTAAAGTCAAGTGCATGTATCGTGGTGCGGCTGGCTCGTCGTCTACACTGAAAGTGACGGTCAACGGTATCGACATCTTCCTCACTGGCGCATTGACCAGCGGGAACATCTCGTACTCGTCTACGTCTCTCATGCATCAAGCCGGTGCTGCTTCGACTATCGATGGCTCTGCTGATGGCAAAGTCGTCGCTCCTGGGCCGAAGGAATTCTACCTGAGTGCTGGTGACACTATCTCGTACGAGATTGGCACTGCTGCATTCTCGTCGATGAACTTCCAGGTCGTCGGCAGCGAGATCGACGTCTAATCAACGTACGTTGGGAGTAGCAGCATGACCGCTGTTCCGCAGACTACGAACTACAAGTTCTGGCTGCCGCCGTTCAACCTGCGTGTCTGGAATGACTATGTCAACCAGAACATGCAGATCATGGATGCCGTACTGGCGAGGTTCGTTCTCGTCAATAACATGAAAGGTGTGTGGCAGAACAGCACAGCGTATGTAGCCGGTGATCGTGTCGTCGATGCGGACACTGGGACTATCTACACGTGTAACACGCCGCATACGTCTGCTGCTACTCCTACGTTGTTCGAAGACGATCGCATTGCCAATCCGACATTCTGGACAGTCTTCACGTTCTCTGTGCAGTTCCGCGGAGACTGGGAGACTGGAGAGGACTACGCTGTCGGTGACTTCGTGGTCTCCAGTCGCAAGTTGGCAATTGCTACGACGTCTCATACGTCTGGATCGACGTTCAGTAATGATCAGCAAGCTGGTAAGTGGAACGTACTAATCGACGGTGATGTCATCGCAGCATTGCCTACGCTTGTTCCTGCGAACGAAGACAGTGTTCTTCGAGTGAATGATCTTGGTCAGTATGAACTGGCCACTGGCGTTACGCTTGACGACACTGGCGTCCTCACTGCGACTGAGTTTGTCTCTGCTCTGTTTAACGTCAGCACTGGTGGAGAGATCACCTTTGCTGATGCAACGGCTGCGTCTGCCACTCGTACGAACCTCGGTGTCGAGATTGGTACAGACGTGTTGGCGTACGATGATGGTGTGCAGAGCATAGCTGACATCGATCCTGCCGACGCAGACTTTGGTAAGTCTGTTATTGCTACTGCCGCAGATGAGTACAAGCTTGCTGGTCCGTTTGCTGGCTTCAAGAATATCATTAACAACCCGAACGGAAGGATTGCACAGCGAGGTGCTTCTGGAACGTTCTCTTCTGCTTCGTACAACTTTCAGACTGATCGTTGGGCACTAGCTGCTGGTGCGGCAATTACCGGTGGTGCATCGTATAATGCAGCTAGTACGTCGATGGCTGGAGGATATTGTTTCGGTACGACGATCAGCACGTCTGTAGATAACAACGTCTTCTGGCGGCAGCGTATTGAAAGTGTCAATGCTGTACGACTTTCGACGCATTTTGACTCGAACAAGCGTGGATCGTTGCAGTTCCGTGTCTTCCAAGATACAGGAAGTGCTCAGAACGTCAACTACGAGATCAACAAAGCGAGTTCTGCTGACGACTTTACTACTGTAACGAATATCGCATCTGGTCTTTTGGGAACGACGGAGAGTGGTGCCTCGACGCTGTTCAAAGTTGAGGACATCGACTTCGGTGACTGCCGGAATGGTATTGAAGTTAAGGTCTATGTATCTGCTCCTTCTGGTACGTCTAACAAGAACTATCTCTTGGGAGATGTTCAGCTAGAAGAAGGTCCCATCTGTACGGCATTCGAAATGAAACCGTACGACGTAGAGTTTACAGCTTGTTCTCGTTACTTTAGACGATTGAAGACAGACATCTCTGCACTACGATTTGGTGCAGGAATGGCGTATTCAACGACAGCCGGTGATGTAGTGGTTCCGATTAACGGTCCTCAGATGAGAGCCACTGGAACTGTTTCTGTTTCTGCTGTTGGAGATTTCGATGTCTTCTCCAGTTCCGGTTCGTCCATTGCTGTTACAAGCTTTTCCTCAAAGGTACACAACAAAGGGAGCAACTCAGTTACCTTGTCGTTCGGCGTTGCTAGTGGCATGACTGCTGGTCAAGGAACGCTGATATTCGCTGCGAATACTAATGCAGCTATCGACGTGGATGCGGAGTTGTAAAATGAACATCGATGATCGTTCTCTCCGCATTACTACAGACGTAACACTTGGCCTGGGAGCTATTGCATATCCATTTATGGATATTGACTTGACTACTGCACTACACATTATCACCGCAATCGGTGGTGCAGCCCTCGTATGGTTACGTGTCTGCATGACAGTACGTGACTTCCTCCGTTGGAGAAAGAAGAAACGTGAAACACTCGACACTTGATCAAATGGTCCTCACGCTGACACTGTTCGGAGAAGCGAGAGGCGAGTCTTTTCTCGGCAAGAAGATGATAGCGCATGTTATCGTCAACAGAGCCATCAAGAAGGGCAAGCCAATCGCGCAGATGTGTTTACAGGCCAAACAGTTCTCATGCTGGAACGGCTTGCAGACCATTCGATCAGACGATGATGACGTTAACTTAACGAAGTTGCTCTATGCTACTGGCGACGAACCCGGTTATGCCGAGTGCGTCCGTGCAGCGGAGGAAGTCCTGACGTCCGCAGGCATCCTCGACCCGACGTTTGGTAGTACTCACTATCACACGCTCGGTGTTTACCCTTATTGGGCTAAGGGACATACGCCCGCAACGACTTGTGGAGCACATGTGTTCTACAATGATATCGCGTTTTGATGGAGGGGAGAATGAAGTGGTTTCTTTCGCGTCTTAACGAGCCTTCTTCACTTGGTGGACTCGGTGCCATCGCTGCGTCAGTGAATGCGCTCGTTCAGGGACAGGATACGTCGACCGCAGTCGTCGGTATCCTCGCTGGTATCGCTATGTTTATCCGGAAAGACCCTGGCTCGCCGGATCACCCGAACCAGCAGCAGTAAAAGCACTACATACTGGATTTAGTGCTTGACATGGGCACCCGAAGGGTATAATCGAAGGTATTATCTCCCCGCCGGGGATGGGGGGTAACAAAAAAAAGAAAGACTCTTCGGGTGTTTATGATCAACGTACATTGGTCACACGAATGGGCGACATTCAAACGATACACGAACTGATGATGCAGTCACCGGTACACCGTAAATGGAGTGCCGATGGTTTCATTCGTTACGTGTTCCCTCCCCTTATGCTAAAACAACACTACTTTACAAAAGACAGACGCGCTTGGATTTCGTGGGCTTTCTTGTCTCCAGAAATCGCTGATGGTTTTCAGAAACGCACTCGTCATCTCTCTATTGACGACTGGCATTCTGGAGACGAACTGTGGTTCATCGACATGATTGCTCCGTACGGTAATGTACGAGAGTTGATGAAAGACATCAGAGACACTGTGTTCGCCGGACATCCAGGCGGCAAGTGGACACGCACTTTCGGTACTGGCAAAGTCCAGAAGATCGGTTTCTTCGAGAGGCAGACATGAGTGTACTGAATAACGAACTCTGGCTTTGCAACGTACAGTACGGCATCACTTGCGATGGCGGCGGAGATGCTGGTGGCGATGGCGACAGTGGCGGTGCTACTGGTTCTGCTGCCGATGGTACTGCATCAGAAAGCTCTGCCGATGGTACAGCAAGCGGTGCTGATAGCTCCGGTGCTGCGGCGGCTGCTGCGGATGGTAACACGAGTGGTGCAGAAGGCGCTGGTGCTACCGGAATGGGTGGCCCATCTGCGGCTGCTACTGCGAATGGTGCGCAGGGTGCATCTGGTGGACAAGGTGGCGATGCGACTGGCAATGTAGGCCACGCACCTAATACCAATCCTGCTACTGCTGCTGTTGTTGCTCCTGCCGCTCCTCCTCCGCCTCCGACGTTTGGAGCACCGGGTAGTATCGGTAATCTGACGCCTGTTGACCTGATGTTGGCCGACAGTGTGCTTGGTGGCCGCTATTATCGTGGTGATAATAACAACTATTACTTCCGCGGTAATGGACAAGGCAACGATACGCAGATCGGCACGCCTGTGTCGTATGATACGATCTCTGGTCTTGCTCACCAGGGCGCATTGGCTCAGGCTGATCAGGCTGCGACGGCTCGTAATCTCAATCCGGCAGACTTCGATGGTCTGTTCAACACTGAGATTGACAAAATCCTCGGTGCGCAGCCTCAGTTCTCAACTGACTTCCGTGCTCCGTTCGGGCCGGACTTCGGTAATAGTGTTCTAGATCAAGAGCAGGCTCGTCGTCGTGCTGATTACACTCAGCAGGCCGGTAAAGCATTTGCGCCTGACTTCTCGAAGAATGCTCTGCCTGATACGTTCGATGATAACGTCATCGATCAAATCCTGAACGAGCAGTTCGGTCAGACGAAGGGTCTTCTCGATAACCAGCGGGCTCGTGGGAACCTGAACGATATCGGATATAACTCCGGTATGAATGAACTGAACAACCAGAAGTCTGCTGGCTTTGCGAAACTGCAAGGCATCGGCGGAGATGTTCTGAACAACTACCGTAATACGCTCGACCAGATCGGCAACGAAGCGAACACTCGTGCTGGTTCGTACACTCTCGGACAGAACTTCAATCTCGGAGACTTCCAGAACAGGGCGAACACTGCGGAGAGTGGTTTCAACAACACTCTCGAAGGAGACATTCGTTCGCAGACACCGCAACTGTTCGATGCTTCTTCACTGATCACGCGTGGCGGTCAGGCGCAAGGTGCTCAGAACAATACGCGTGCATTGTTCCAGGCACTCGACCAGAATGCTCGTCGCCGTGACACGCAGCGTGGACTAGGAACAGAAGGTGTCTTCTAGAGTACAACTACGTCCTTGGAGGGACAGTGACGCAGCTTACGCAATACAAGCTAAAGTCGCAATTCCCACACTACCGGGGTTTACATTCCTGGGCACGTTGAAGTACTGCCTTGATCTATACAATGAGAACAAGACAGTGCTCAAAGACGGTAAGCCCCAAGGGATTATCTCTTGTTTCGTGTCCGAGGGCGTAGTTGAACCGCATGGTCTTTGGTATCCGTGGTCGTCAGCGCGTACGCGCTACGCTGCGTGGCAGAAGTACGTAGAAGACGACCGACCGATGGCACTGTATCCAGAGGAACAGTACATCGAGTTCTTTAAACGCGTTCTAGGAGTACACTAATGCCGTGGGTCGCAGCAGCTATCGGTGCAGCCGGTGCCATCGGCAGTTCTCTAATCAACAAGAAGTCTGCGGACAAGCAAGCTGGCATGTCTGCCGAGGAACTGGCGTTTCAACGTGACGCGTTTAACAGACAGTTCGCCGCAGACACCGATCCGGTAACCGACTCATACGGTACGAAGACTACGTACGTCCCTGGCGAAGGCTGGCGTACGGTTCCTGGTCCATTGATCCAGCCTGTTATCACTGGCGGCGCTATTGAACAGCGTAACCAGCTTGATGACGCGCAGAGGGCACGGACAGAGGGACTGTCTGCGGCATTGCGTCGTAGACAAGAAGGACAAGTAGCGGATCAGTATCTAGCACAACTTGGTGCTGGTTCTCCGTACGGCTCTCCTGAACAGTTCGTCTCTGCACTACGCTCCTCCAAGCGTGCCGACATCAATGACGCATATGATGGAGTAGTGAAAAATGCTCTGCGCCAAAATCTGCGGGCAGGTGGTGGACCGTCGAGTAGCGCGAATATTATCGCGAAGGTTGGCCAACGCAAGGCGCAGGACTTCGCTAAAGCGGGAACGGATGCGCTTGTGGAAGGCAATCAGGCGTACGAAGGACTTGAGGGAGCAAGAACTGCTCGACTGGGAAATGTATATGGAGCACTTGCAGGCAGAGCTACGAACGTAAACAACGTTCCGTTTGCTCCAACGCAGCTTGATGGCTCCGGACTTGCGTATGCACGTGCGAATGGACAACAGGCGAACCCGTATGGCTCGGCTGTTGCGTCGTCTCTTGCACAGAAGGGCGTCGGTGCGCAGGGATCGGCGAATTCGGCACTCGCAGACAAGCTCGGCATCGCAGGCGCGGGCATCTACAGTGCGATCTTCCCGAAGAGATC
>Ga0070679_100004249_pt1 | contig 13218 bp, 12 predicted proteins | sample KBSC63BmetaG_FD_65652 | JGI IMG/M metagenome (GOLD analysis project Ga0070679, IMG submission 65652) | Corn rhizosphere microbial communities from Kellogg Biological Station, Michigan, USA - KBS C6-3B metaG | ecosystem: Host-associated > Plants > Roots > Rhizosphere | place: USA: Michigan... | reverse complement strand
GGATCAGGGCGCTTCGACCGGCCAGGCAACGGGTCGATCCTTATGTGGCGATCGGTGCGACCCTGGAACCGGAGAGACGGCCGGCGGGGATCGTCGAGCAAACCCTGACCGTTTTCCTGACGGGCGCCGAGTGTCCCTTCACCTGCTCGTTCTGCGACTTGTGGCGGTACACCATCGACGGGCCGACGCCTCTCGGTGCGCTTGCGCGCCAGCTGCGCAGGGTCCTCGAGGCGCACGAACACCAGCCGGTCGATCGAATCAAGCTGTACAACGCCAGCAATTTCTTCGATCCCCGCGCGGTGCCGGCACAGGACTTAAGCGCTATCGCCGAGCTGGTGCGACGGTTCTCTTGCGTCACCGTTGAGTCCCACGCCAGCACCATCGGCGAGCGCACCGTGAAGTTTGCGGCGGCGACCGGGACGCGACTGGAGGTCGCGCTGGGTCTGGAGACGATCCATCCAACTGCGTTGGAGCAACTCAATAAAAGACTCGATCTCGACCGATTCGATCGCGCCGCCCGATTTCTCGGCGACAATGGAATCGAGATGCGGGTCTTCGTACTACTTGGCGCTCCGCACGTGCCGCGTGATGATTCGATCGACTGGACGGTGCGAAGCGTGGAATACGCGGCGCAGCGTGGCGCGGCCGTGATATCGGTGATTCCGGTGCGCGGCGGAAACGGTGAGCTGGAGCGACTTCAAGCACTGGGAGAGTTTTCGCCGCCCACCCTCGACGATCTGGAGGAAGTCATTGAGCTTTGCTCCCACATCGGGGACAGCGTAGTGACCGCCGATCTCTGGGACGTTGACCGCCTGGCGGCGCCGGAATGTTGCCGTGCGTTGCGCGTCGATCGTCTGCGCGAGTGGAATGTCGGGGGCAGGCCGGCGCCACGCGTTTTGTGCGCGTGTGATCCGGTCGTGGCGACGTGAGATCGTCGTGTGAGGTGGTGATCGTCGGCAGCGGGTTTGCGGGCTCGCTGCTCGCCCGCCTCCTCGCTGTGATCGGCTACGACGTGGTCCTGCTCGAGCGGGGCAGCCATCCCCGCTTTGCGATCGGCGAATCGTCGACTCCCCTCGCCAATCTTTCGCTCGAGCGGATTGGGATCCGCTACGGTCTCGAGGACTGCTATCAGCTCGCGACCCATGGGCGCTGGGTCGAGCATTTTCCCAATCTCAGGCGCGGCCTCAAGCGCGGCTTCACTTTCTACCGGCACCATCCCGGCCAGCCCGTTGAAAGCGATGCGTTGACCGCCGAGCGGTTGCTCGTTGCCGCCAGCCCCAACGACGAGCTGTCGGACTCCCACTGGCTGCGCGCGGACGTCGATCACCACTTCGTTCGCGAGGCCGTTGCGGCCGGCGTGGATTATCGCGACCAGGTGGAAGTTTCGAGCGCGGAGTTCCGCGCGCAGGAGGTAATTCTCACTGGCACGTGTGACACCATTCCATTCGAGCTCAGCGCGCGCTTCGTGATCGACGCGTCGGGTCCGGGAGGATTTCTCGCTCGGCAGCTCTCGATCCCGTCGGCCCTCGCAAGGACTCACACGCGATCGTCCCTGCTGTACGGCCACTTCGATGGCGCGCGGATGATGGCTGACGTGGTGCCCGAGCTTCCCGCGGGGCCCTACCCCGATGATTGGGCAGCCGTCCATCACATCGTCGACGAAGGGTGGATGTACTCGCTGCGCTTCGACGACGGGGTTACGAGCGCCGGCTTTTTGCTCACGCCGGGTGCCACTGCATCGCTCGAGGTGGCGGCGGGCGACCCCCAAAGCATGTGGCGGTCGTTACTGCGACGCTATCCGATTCTGGACAACGCATTCGGCGGAGCGGCGCCAACGATGCCGATCGCCTATCGCACGGCGATCCAGCATCGCCTCTCGCGTGCCGGCGGCGAGCGCTGGGCGCTGATGCCTCACGCGTTCGCCTTCGTCGATCCACTCTTTTCCACTGGAATCGCCTGGAGTCTCCGCGCGGTCGAACGCCTCGCGCTCGCATTCGAATCGGTCGCGACCAGGCAACGCGTACCCGGCCCCGATTTCATCGACCATTACGCGCGCGCGCTTTCGGCCGAGGCCAACCAGATCGATCTTGTCGTCGCCGGTGCCTACGAGGCGATGAAGCACTTCGAGCTGTTCGCCGCACAGGCGATGCTCTACTTCGCAGCCGTCTCGTTCGCCGAAGCCAGCCAGCGCCTCGCGCCGAGTGACAGCGTTGCGTGGAGCGGTTTTCTCGGCGTCGGCGATCCGGTACTGAACGATCTCCCGGCGGCAGCTTTCGAGCGGCTCAGACGTATCACCCGGAGTGAAGAGCGGTCGGATTCTGAGGGTGAGAGAAGAGAATTCGTCGACTGGATCACGCGCGCAATCGAGCCGCGGAACATCGCTGGACTCGCGGACCCCAGCCGCGCGAATCTGTATCCGGTCGATTTCGAGGCGCTGGTGGACGGGCACGATCGGCTCGGGATGAGCCGGTCCCAGGTGCTGTCCGCGCTGCCCCGGCTTCGAGGGATGTCACCGCCCCCCGATTTTTCGGGCGGCGGCAGCGGCCGAAACTTCGACCTTGCCCGGAAGCCCGAGGCGTTGCCATTCTTTTCGGTCGGAGAGGACGCTACGCAACGCAGGCAACAGGAATCCGGAAATGGCGCAAGCTAAAGTCAGCAAGCAGAACACCATCATCGCCAACGAGCGCGTGATCATCCGGAATCAGAAAAGGATCATCCGCAATCAGGAGGATCTGCCGCTGCTGCTGCGAAATCAGACCAAGATCCTGCGCAACCAGGAAGCGATCATAAAGAACCAGAAGAAGATCCTCGCCGCGCATGCCAGGCTGCTGGCGAGAGAGCGTCAGCGCAGCTGAGCGTCAGCGGGCATCGATAACGCGGCCCATCGCGGCCGCGTAGCGACGCCACCACTCGGTCTCTTCTTGCAGCGCGTGCCGGCCGGCGGTGGTCAGCTCGTAGTAGCGCGCAATCCGGTTGTTCTCGGTCGTCCGCCAGTAAGACGCGACCCACCCCCGACCCTCGAACCGGTGCACGGCGGGATAGAGCGAGCCCTGGCCGAGCTGGAATTGCTCGCCGGATAGCTCCGCGATTCGCGCGCCGATCCCCCAGGCGTGGACCGGACCCAGCGCGAGCGCCTTCAGTACAAGGAGATCCAGCGTTCCCTGAATTACGTCGAGAAAATCGGTCAATGGCGACGATTCCTGTCGAAGCAACAGGGGAGTATGACGATATTAGCAGTATTGCGCAAGGCGAAGCCCCGCCCCAGATTTGCCGCCGGAATTCCGGTCGATCGGTTACCCTCTCGCACTTTCCGATGCGCAATCGATTCGCTGTCGCTCTACTTGCTGGCGCACAGGCATTGGCGGGTGCAGCCACTGCAGCGGCACAGATAGCCACGCTGCAGCCAGTCGGCGAAACGACCCGCAGTCTTACCCCTGCCTCAGCGTCGCCCGGTCTATTGCCGCCCTGGCTCTCCATCGGCGGACAGCTGCGGGTGCGCGCCGAGTCCTATACCGGCGGGGGCTTTCAACCGGATAACTCAGACACTTATCTGCTGACGCGAGTCCTGCTGAACGCGCGCGTTCACCCGACCGCCTCGACATCGCTGTTCGTGGAAGGCATGGACGCGCGCGCGCCGGGGAAGAACAAGACACCGGTCGGCCCGCCGTTCCGCGATTACGCCGACCTTCGGCAGCTTTACGCACAGCTCGGCGCGGACAAGGCAACGACTTTCGTGCGCATCGGCAGACAGGAGCTGTTCTACGGCGACGGCCGGCTGGTCGGGCCGTTGCTGTGGGCAAACACCGCCCGGACCTTCGACGCGGCGCGGGCCACCACCGGCGGAAAAGGATATCGGGTCGACGCATTCGCCGCGTCGGTGGTGAAAGTCGAGCAGGACCGCTTCGACAAGAACGTCCCCGGCAACAATTTCTACGGCACTTACGCCGCGATCACGAGTCTCGTGCCGCACGGCAGCCTCGAGCCGTTCTTCTTCTGGCGACGCCAGAGCGGGCTGCTGAGTGAAGCAGGTGTGCGCGGCACCATGAACTTCGGCACGCTCGGCTTGCGGCTCGCGGGCAAGCCGTCCAGTCTCGACTACGACGCCCAGTTGGTAGGCCAGCACGGCTCACTCGGCGACGAATCGATCCGCGCCTGGGCGGCGCACGCACTGCTTGGGTACACCGCCGCGCAGACTCCCCTCATGCCGCGGGTATGGGCCGAGTACAACCAGGCGACAGGCGATGCGAATCCGACCGACAACCGGAAGGAAACTTTCGACCAGCTCTATCCGACGGGCCACGACAAGTACGGTCTCACCGACCTGGTCGGCTGGCAGAACATGCGGCACGTCCGCGGCGGCGTCGACGTCGCATTCAGCAAGGCGTGGAGCGCCACCGCGCGCTACAACCACTACTGGCTCGACGATCCCCACGACGCCCTGTACAACGGCGGCGGCGCGTCTCTGGCGCGGTCACCCACGGGCGTCGCCGGAACGAACGTGGGCGAGGAGGTCGACCTCGTCACCTCCGGCAGGCTCCGCCCCGGTTTCGGCCTTTCCGCGGGCATCGGTCACTTCATGCCGGGGTCTTTCCTGAAAACGACGACTCCCGGAAAGGCGTACACGTACCCCTACGCCATGCTGACCTATGATTTCTGACCCCGCCGCTTTCCCCTTCGCTTCCCTTCTTGACGCTCACGCGACCATGACGTATCGTGGCCCACACCATTCAGCCGGCTCCGCCCTGGGAGAAGCCTAATGTCCGTCTCGACCCGCGATCTCCAGTTTGCCGGACACGAGTCCGCAAGTCTGTCCGAGCTTCTGAATACCCGCTGGCACAAGGCCGCGCTCCAGGTCTTCATGGTGATCGTGCTGTTCCACTGGGCAGAACACCTCATCCAGGCGTACCAGCTCTGGGGTTTGCACTGGACGCGCGCGCAATCGATGGGTCTCCTCGGGATGTACTATCCGTGGCTGATGAAGACCGAGACCCTGCACTATGGCTTCGCGCTGGTGATGGTGATCGGTCTCTGGGTACTCCGCAAAGGATTCACGGGCACCTCGCACAAGTGGTGGATGGTGTCGTTCTGGATTCAGTTCTGGCACCACTTCGAGCACCTCATCCTCTTCTATCAGGCCAACACCCACAGTTATTGGTTCGGCGGCAAGGTCCCGACCAGCATTGGCCAGATCTGGTTCCCGCGCATCGAGCTCCACCTCTTTTACAACACCATCGTGTTCATCCCGATGGTCGTCGCGATGTACTACCACGTCTATCCACCCGCACGCGACGCCGTGAAGATGATGTGCACCTGCGCGCATCACCGGCGCTCGCCCGTCGCAGCAGCTGCGTAACCAAGCTTGACGCCTGATCCCCACGCGGTCCTTCGGGACCGCGTTCTCGACAGCGTTCTGGATGGACCGGGCGAGACCGACTCGGCGACGAGGCATGCTGCTGCAGACGACGCGGGACTTCCCGCAGATCTGCAGCCGCTCGTCGACAAGATCCACCGCCACGCCTACAAGGTCACCGACGACGAGATGTCGCGCGCGCAGCAGTATTACGGCGACGACAGAATGTTCGAGATTGTCGTCAGCGCCGCGCTCGGCGCTTCGCGCAAGCGACTGATGGCCGGACTCGAGGCGCTCAGCAAAGCATGAGACTGCAGCGCGTGCACCGCGGCCACCGGTTCCGCGAGAAGGCGATCCTCGGGATCATCCGGCTGACGATGGGGCACGCACCCGGCGTGGTGCGCACCCTGTTTTATCGCAAGGAATTCTTCGGCGGTCCGTTCACCGAGCTGACCCAGCAAGTGATGCGCGGTCCGTCGCCGTGGTCGGTGGGCGAGCGCGAGATTTTCGCGGCGTTCGTCTCCCGACTCAATCAGTGCGTCTTCTGAACCAACGCCCACTCCGCGGTCGCGGAGGCAGCGCTCAGGGACGGCAAGACCAAAAAGATCCTCGATGATTATCGCACCGCGCCGATCGACGAGAAGCTGCGCGCAATGCTGGGGTTGCTCGAGATCTTCACTCTCCGGCACGATCAGCTCTCCGCCCGTGACATTCTGCCCGTGCTCGCTGCGGGCGTGACCCGCGAAGCTATCCGCGATGCATTCTATGTCGCGTTCCTGTTCAATACCTACGATCGGCTCGCGGACACGCTGGGCTGGGAGCTGCCCGACGCAGGCTACTATCTCAAAGCGGGGCAGCGGCTGCTGAAGAAGGGCTACTAACGGCTAGAGCCAGCGCCGAACCTGTCGCCTGTACTCGTCGTATTCGGCTCCAAACGCGCTGGCGAGGTAGCGTTCCTCCCGCGCGATGACAAAGCGATCGACGACGAGCACTACGAACGGCAGGAAAATCGCCGGCCACCAGCTGTTGATCAGTAGCATCAACCCGAGATAGAGCGCTACGAGACTGACGTACATCGGGTTCCGGGTCATTCCATACGGGCCGCTCGTAACGAACGCAGCCGCCGGCTTGTTCGGAATGAGCGTGGTGTGAGCCCGGCGAAAAGAGACCAGTGCGCCGACAAAGAACCCGAGCCACACGAGAAGCGCCGCCCATCCGCCGACCTCGCGGGCGGTCGAGGCGCCGGCGGTGATCGGCAATGGCCGCCACCGCTCGAGGAGCCATCCCGCGACGAATCCCGCGACGTACACAAACGGCGGCGGGAACCAGACGCCGGGGTGCGCGATCCTGGGCGAGTCGGTCATTTGCGCGCGGCCAGGCGCCGCAGATCCAGCCACTTCGCGATGGGACCAACAATCGCCAGCGCCAGAAATGCCGGAGCGGCGTTGAAGGCAGTCGGCAGCGGCCAACCCTGATCCGACGCAAATCGAATCAGCATCTCCATGATCGCGATCAGGATCGCCACCACGATCTGTCGCCGCCGGCCGCGCACCACCGTGCGGGGATCGGTGATCATGAAAAATACGAACAGCTGGTACATCGGGCCGGTGATCGGCGCGATCTCGGGGAGCAGCGGCTGACCCAGCGCGAGCGCGCGGCCACCGTTCAGGATCAGAAAGCTCAGCACGTAGGTGAGTGTGATGTGCAGCACCCCGACGCGCGCGGCGATGATGAGACCGAAAATCCAGATCACCAGATTGGTCGTCACATCGTTGCCGAACTGGTGGCTCAATACAGACACTTTGTCCGGCGCGGCGAGCAGCAGCGCGCTGATCGCGAAGTTGGTCGGATTCCAGAGATGATTCTCGTGGTACTTCAGCACGTACTTGGAGGAGATCGCCAGGAATCCACCGAGTGCGAAGGGCCATAGTGCCCCGCCCTGTGGCTTCGTCAGCAACGTCAGGCTGATACCGCTGATGTAGGCGCTGAGGAGATTGACGAATTTTCCGCGATCGAACCACGACAGCACGGCTTCGGTTCCCGTGCACACCACAAGCGCCAACACGAGACGATCGTAGCTGCCGAGCATGTGGTAGCGGAGCTGCGCCGCCACCAGCACGAGCGTGATGAGAAACGCGATCAGGTATCGCGGATCGATCTTGCTGCTGCGTTGCCATGCGCGCGAAAGAGCGTTCCCTTCCGCCACGGTCGTCCGGCTGGCGTCGGCCAACGACTACCTCTCGGGCTCGGTGATGGTTATCAACTGGTCGATCTGCGGACGCGCAATCACCTGCTGAGTCCCGGACGGCCACTGGATCACGGCGCGGTCCACCCATTCGTGGTTGCCAAGCCCGAAATGAAGCCGTCGATCGTTCTGGCTCGCGAAACCGGAACCGCCGTCGATTACCCGCCGCTGCTTTAGATCGCCCGCTTCGATCAGGACCTCGGCGCCGATCGCGCTGCGATTGCTGCGGGTGCCGATCAACTTGAACGCAATCCAGTGGTTGGCGCTGTCGGGGAAATCGCGATACAACACGGCCGGCTGGTTCTGGTTGGCGACGATCACATCGACAGCGCCGCGATTGGAGAGATCAGCGAGGGCGACAGCGCGTCCGTCGTACAGATCATTGGCACCCACTTTCTTCGCTACATCGACCCAGCCGGCGACGCCGCGATTGAGATAGACCCGCGATGGCTCGTAGCCCGAGAGACTCGCGTCGCCGAACGCCGGCCAGGTCGCCGCGTCCTCGAACAGCCGGCCGTTCGCGCCGGCGATCTTGGACATTGCATACCAGTAGCTGCGATTGCGATTGGCGGAGATGAATCCATTGGCGACGAACAGCTCGTTGGCGCCATCGTTGTTGAGATCGCCGAACTGGGCTCCCCACGCCCAGCCCGCATCTGCGATCGCGCCCTCGGCGACATTCCGAAACCGGTGCGAGCCGGCCATCTCGTTGACGCGGAGATTGTTGTTCTGGAAGATGTAGCCGCGCTCGGAGATGTTGGTGACGAACGCATCGAGCCGTCCGCGATTGAATGCATCGCCGAGTGTCACCGACATCCCGCTCTTGGATTCACTCTCCAGTCCAGCGGTGGTGAGCGTGAACCGGCGCCCGTGATCGTTGAGGTAAAGCTCCTCGGGCCCGTAGTCGTTGGCGAGATAGATGTCGGGCCAGCCATCGCCGTTGAAGTCGGCCGATGACGCCGCTAGGGTCCAGCGGGTGCTGCCCACGCCGGCTTCGTCAGTCACATCTTCGAACTTTCCGCCGCCGAGGTTATGGAAGAGAGCGTTCTTCCCGCCGTTCGTCGCGAACTCGAAGCTGTTGTGCATGATCCTGGTGGTGGTGAGATGCCACAGATCAATGTCGCTTCGGAAATACGCGGTGACGTAGAGATCGAGCAGTCCGTCGCGATCGTAGTCGAGCCAGATTGCGCCGTTGCTGTTCATCCACCGGCGCAGCCCGGCCTGCTCGGTTACATCCTGGAAATGTTTGCCGTCAACGTTTCTGAACAGCGAGAGATAACCGTAGCGATAGACGAGCAGGTCCTCGCGGCCATCGTTGTCGAAGTCGCCCCACACCCCGCCCATCGACACTCCTTCGCCGGGTCGATTCAGATTGGCGACCCCCGCCGCTGCGGCAACGTCCTCGAAGGTTCCGTCGCCGCGATTGCGGTACAGCGCATTGGGCTCGCCGAACCGGCTATCGGTGAAGTAGAGATCCGGCCAGCCGTCGCCATCGAAGTCGGTTACGGAAACCGATGCGCCGACTGCCGCGACGTGGGGCTCGACACCGGCGATTTTCGGGTCGAAGGTCGGACGATGGTGGACGAAGTGGATGCCGGCCGCAGCGGTCGCGTCGCGGAGGACGAAGCCCGGGTGGGCCGCATCGGAGCTCGCGCGCATGGGGCCGCGGTCGAGCCGCATCGCCAGCAAAATGGCGGCAAGAAACGGGATGGCGATGATCGCGCGGCGGGCACGAGGACCGGGTCGGCGGGGCACAGTCAGAGTATAGCTTCGGGTTGGGCTAACTCAAGGAACAATTGCGACGGAACGAGCCGGGTGGTAACTGCAACGGAACGGGCGGGTGGTAACTGCAACGGAACGGGTGCCAGCTGTAAGTGGCAGAGTGGCCAGTTGTTAGTTCACGACACCGGGACGTCCCACGTCGGCATCCCTCCCAAGTCCGACAGTGCCACCCATCTCGGTGAGCAGGAACGTCCCGACGTAGTGAACTAGTGACTAACCACTACGCTACTGACGTCTGGCACCCATTCAGTTGCCGTAACTCTCCCCAAGTAGATAGCTAACGACATCAGCCGCGGAGTACTTGGCTCGCCCCGCAAGAAAGCTCGCGATCGTCTCGAGGTCATCGCCGCTGGTAAGAAGCGGTGGCTCGATGACGCCGTTGGCGCGCACCTGTGCCTGCCCGATGTTCGAGGTGAGAGCGTTGCACAGACACCTCCGACCTTCAGTGTCTGCGGCATTGCCTCCCTTTCGAACGTAGTCTTCGACCGGCTCCGCCGCGCAGCGGTAGTCGATGCGGCCATCGGTTCGTTTGACCGATTCTCTGAGATAGCCGAGGTCGCACTTTCGTTCGCGCGTCGGAAGGTCGCCGCTGTCTGACGCCCAGCGCACCACCTTGAACGGAAATCCGGTCGGCGACGCGCGCGGGTCGGTAATTACCTCGACATCGTCACGCAACGCATGATCGATCACCTCGTCCTTGAGCCTGGGCGAGAACCCGGATTCTTCGCAGAAGGCGAACAACGTTCCGACCTGCACGCCAGCAGCGCCGGCTTCGAGCGCATCACGAAGGCGGTCCGGTGAGCCCGCGCCCCCGGCGAGCCAGAACGGCAAGCCGAGGTCGCGTAGCTTCGCGAGATCCACGACGTCGCGCTCCCCGTACACCGGCTCACCGCGGTCGTTGAAGGTTGGCTCTCCGCGGGGCGGCGCGTTGTGGCCGCCAGCCGTCGGACCTTCGACGATGAATCCATTGACCGGGCCATTTGCTTTCCGCGCCAGGGTCGTTGCCAGCGAGCTCGCCGAAATCACCGGCAGAAACGCTGGCCGACGCAGAGGGCTGAGACCGCCGGCTCCGTGCTGTGACGGGTCGAAGCAAAGCATCTCTATCTCACCCGTCGCAAGTCCGGTGACGTCGAATCGAACCGACGCGGGCCGGTGCTCCGCGAAAGCGTCCAGCGCACCGGGAATCTCGCGCGGGATGCCCGCACCCATCAGGACGTAATCCACTCCCGCAAGCATCGCCCCGTACAGCGATGCCAGATTCGGCAGCTGCACCTTGGTCAGAAGATTGATGCCGATCGGGAATTGGTGGCCTTCCTTGGCGAGAAAGACCTCGACGAAGTTCGCCAGCATGGTCAGCTGTTGGCGTTCGACGCTCACCCGTTGCTTGTACATCGGCAGCAGCTTGTAAGGCTGGCCGGGCGCCCTGCCTTCGCTGCGGAAGTAGCGTCGCATAACTGCATCTGCGACACCGGGGATAGGGAAAGCGGCCATCGCTCGGCGCATGTGGCCTCCGTTGTCCCCATCCTGCAGCCGTCGCACGAGGACGGTGTCGAGTACGGTACCGGAGACCACTCCGAGCTGGCCCGTCACCGCTACCGCGCGCGCGAGCTTCCAGTTGGATACAGCTACACCCATACCGCCCTGGATGATTCGGGGCAGCGCGACTTCAGTTGTCATGATTTTGGGGAAAGAGCGATGGAGGATATGAAGTCCGCCAATCTGGGCTCCTTCGGCGGCCAGCGTTGTCGGGCGAATCACACGCAACTGTAGGAGATTGCCCTACTGATGTTCGGAGTGCCGAGCGCGATCGCGGGCTCCGCCATCACAGTGCCGCCGCACGCGAAGTCACGTGTCGTCATGCCGGGAGGAGCTTGGTCACACCTTAACGCGACCAGGAACGTCCCGACGTTGTGAACTAGTGACTAAGCACTGCGCCACTCACGTCTGGCACCCGTTCCGTTGCAGTTCCCACCACTCGCGTATTGTACGTCTGCAAGTAGCCCTGGTGCGCCGGGTCCGTCGGGTATCCCTCGCCCCGAGCGTACGGATAAGAGCGCACCGCGTGGAACGGCAGCGGCGCGACGGTCGTCCCGAACGCGGTGTTCAAATCGGAGTCCTTGATCCAGCCATCGGTATAAAGCAGGAAGTCGCGCTTCCAGCCATTGGCAATCGAGCTCGCTGACGTCGCGTCGAATTGCAGCGTCGCTTCGTCACCGGGTCCCATGATGACGTACATGTCATCCGAGTCATCCAGCAACGGCAGCACATCTCCAAACCGGGTGAACGATCCGGTAATGGGACGCCACGGCGATTCCTTCGAGACATCATTGTACGCAAACCAGTACGGGCCGTAACGCCCGCCCTTGCGGTACATCCGGGAGAAGCCGCGGTAGTGCAGATCAGCGGACATCGGTGAGAGCGTCGCGATCCTTGCGGGGCCGTTGGCGATGTCCCGCGCCGTGAACGCCTCGTCCCAATAGATCTGCATGTTGGTGCGAATGCGCACGTGGTGATCGCGCGTCGGGAATTTGCCCGCGATGTCGATCACCATCGTCTTGTCCTTTCCGGACGGAAATCCGATGCTCGCGATCGCCGTGCGCCATTTGCCGCTGGCGTCCCGCACCTCGAGCGAAGGCGCCGCGACCTTGATCGCGGATTGCTGGGCGAGAGCGACGTTGATGCTCGCGTCGGTCGGATAGATCCAGCCGCGCAGGAACAGATAGGTGCCGGCGGTGCCTGCCGAGTCCCCGAGATCCAGGATCAGGTCGTGCGGCTCGACCACACCCTGATATCTGGTCGGCGTAAAGTTCGACACGTAGACGTCGTCGCTCCTGCGCAGCGCCGGCAGCACGTCGTCGCCGCGCTCATCGACAGCGGAGCGTGGATAGTCGCGATGGGCGATCTGGTACAGTCTGAGCGTGACCTTTCCCGGCGGCACGAAGCGCTCGTCGACGAAGACGTCGATCGAATCGGGATGGTCGACGGTTAGAAGCTTCACCTGATCGGCGTACGCTGTTTCCCACAGCTCCTCGGTGAGCTGCAGCAGATAACGTCCGTCGCGTGGCACGAGCGCATCGCCCGGAATGCGCAGATACTCCTGCGACGCGCCGGCCGGCGCGAAGGCGCTGGCTCCGGTGCCAGCCATCAATCCCAACGGCATGCCGAGCGCGCTGCGCCACATCGCATCCGTCACGAACCGGAATTGCTTTCCGTCCCAGGTGTACGCGAGCGCGCACGATCCCTTGAGCATCTCGCGCTCCACCACATCCTGATCGGATCCGGGGAAGTAAACCGTCTGCGGGACGCCGTTGGGCCATTCGATGCGCAGTACGTCGGCCTTGAGGTGCGGGCCGAGCCCGAAGTGCGTGACTCGTCCTGTAGCGACGCGGGTCTGGTAGATGTTCCCCGCACGCAGCTCCAGCCTGGCGCCGATTCCCAGCGCGTTGTTCTTGCCGCTGCCGTTTCTCAGCCCTTTCAGCTCGACATTCACGGCGAGGTTGTTGTTGCCGAAGTCGTTGCGAAGCAGGTGCGGCGCGCCAGCCGCGTCGGTCAGAAAGAGGTCCTCATCGCCGTCCTCGTCGATGTCGGTGGCGACGATAGCAGCAGCGCCAGTCCCTCGTATTGCTGGGGGCAGCACGCTCGTGCGGTCGACGAATTTTCCGGTTCCGTCATTGCGGAGCAGAACGACTCCCGCCTTCCCGCCGGCTGCGCTCCCCACCACCAGGTCGAGCCAGCCGTCGTTGTCGTAGTCGAGAAAGAGCGCCGTCGATGCACCACTGCCGCCGATGGTCTTCACTGCGTCAGAGCGATCGTCGCGACTGAAAGTTCCGTCACCCTTGTT
>Ga0070679_100004247_pt1 | contig 13224 bp, 7 predicted proteins | sample KBSC63BmetaG_FD_65652 | JGI IMG/M metagenome (GOLD analysis project Ga0070679, IMG submission 65652) | Corn rhizosphere microbial communities from Kellogg Biological Station, Michigan, USA - KBS C6-3B metaG | ecosystem: Host-associated > Plants > Roots > Rhizosphere | place: USA: Michigan... | reverse complement strand
CCGGCCGACTTCATTGGGTGCTTGTGCATCCGGGCGACCCGCCGCATGTCGGTCACCAGCGTTTTGGCGAAATGCATGGAAAACGCTTTGGTTTCACGTTGCGCCAAATCGATCAGGATGTCGGCGACGTCGCCGGATTCATGTGACAGGTCGATGCCCGCGATCACGTCGGCGCGGTTCTCGTTTTCGGCAAGCCTCTCGGCCTCGGCATCGGACGCGGTGTCCGAGAGCGTATAGATCGTGGCTCCCTGGGCCTCTCCCTCACCCTTTTTCAGGGCGTCGGCGTGAATCGAGATGAACAACGCCGCCTGCCGGATCCGGGCCATGCGAACCCGGTCGGCCAGCGGGATAAAGGTGTCGTCCGTGCGTGTCATCACCACGCGATACTTCCCGGATCGCTCAAGCCGGTCGCGCAACCGCAGCGCGAAGTCCAAAACAATCGATTTCTCGGCAACACCGGTCGTCGCCACAGTGCCGTTGTCGATCCCGCCGTGCCCCGGGTCGAGAACGACGAGCGGCCGTGGATTGTCGTCCCGGATGGGCGACGCCGCCCCCCGGTCCAAAGCCCCGGTTGTCGCAGGGGGTATCGGCTGATTTTGCCGCGCGATCGTTCGCAGGAAGCTTTCCCGGTCGGTCGCGACCAGGTCGAGGACCAGCCGTGCCGGCTGTCCGGCCGTGGCCTCAATCGAAAACGCCCGGTCGATCCGCACCGGCTTTGCGAGATCGAGCACAATCCGCGAGCCGCCCTGCATCATGAGGCCGAATCGGAACGCTTTCACGAGACCGCGGCCCTGCGCCCCGGTTTTCGGCGGCAGATTGAAAGTCACCTGCGGCAGGTCGATGACGATGCGGTAGGGGTCGGCAAGGGTGAATGCGCGCAGATCGACCTTCTGCGAAAAATCCATAACGAATCGGGCTTGACCGTCGTCGCCCCCAACCCGGGCGTCGGTTGCCACCGGGTGGTCGGTTTTCGGCTCGACAGCCTGCGCCCCGCCGGGACGGCCGATCAGGCCGAACGCAGCGATAACATAGGCAATCGCTATGAAACCCCGGCAGACAGCCACGCGTTCACTCCCCGGATTGTTTTACTCCATTAGGCAGGTAGCGTGAATCGGCCGTTAACTGTCCGGCCGGCCGCGACCGAGGCCGGGGAATGGGCGGGACGGCTCCCCTGCCACCCCGAAACCTCCCTTGCAATGCGGAGACTCAAGCCCTAATAAGGACTTGCTCACGGTTTGAGTAACCGGGTGTGCCGCGTTCGGGCCTCCGGCACGTCCGTCAGGAATTGCTCCCCTCGGGGACCGGCTTGACGGGCGCTACGCGATCGACCCCCTATCCGCGCTGCGGCGCATTCGAAGGCGGTTGATCGAAGCCGAGGCCTTTGTTCAGGACACCGGAAGTGACGCGGGAGCGCTGCGGCGCTCAGGCACCGCGCCAGCCGTGAGTGAAGCGACCGGTGGCGCGTCGCGCTGCCGCCCTCCAACGGGTCGAGGTCATGCCCGAAGCGAATCCCAACGTCAGGCCGGAGCGCAGCTTTCTTAAGCGCGCGCGCGTTTCATACCGGACCTGTCGCGCCGCGTGGCGTGCCCCCGTGACCCAATCCGTCTTCCACGACAAATCAGGCGCCTCCCTGTTCGTGCCGCCGCTCGCCGGCGGCTGCGGGCCGAAGCGCCGTAAAGAGATATTTCAATGGCCAATAAGATGCTTATCGACGCGACGCACCCGGAGGAGACCCGGGTGGTCGTGCTGCGCGGAAACCGCGTTGAAGAGTTCGATTTCGAAACCGCCCACCGCAAACAGCTCCGCGGCAATATCTACCTTGCCAAGGTAACTCGCGTCGAACCGTCGCTTCAGGCGGCGTTCGTCGAATATGGCGGCAACCGTCACGGATTCCTGGCGTTCAGCGAAATCCACCCGGATTACTATCAAATCCCGGTCGCGGATCGTCAGGCCCTGATCGAGGCCGACGCCCGCGAGGCGCGCGAGAACGACGGCGAAGACGATCATCACCGCGATCGTGGCGCACGCCGTCACCGCAGCCGGCATCGTCATCATGAGCGTTCGTCGTCGCGCCGCGACGACACGGTTCAGGGCGACGCACCGGCTGGCGAAGGGCTTTCGGCCGAGGAGACGGCGCAGGACGCAGCCGAAATCTCCTCCAGCGACCAGGTCATGGGCGACTTCCTTCAGGGAGCCTCGCAGTCGGACGACATGTCGCCGGGCACGTCAGCTCCAGAGGATCAGCCCGCCAGCGAACCGGCCTCCTTCGAACCCGACCATCGCTTTGAGTCACAGCCCGAGCCCTTCTTCGAACCGGCGGCTCAAGCCGGCGAATCCGAGAACCAACCGGTTTCATCCGAGACCGAGGCACCTGTTCCGTCCGACCAGCCTTATGTCGACGACCACTCCTATTCACGTGCAGCGGATACAAACGGCGCCCCGCAAAGTGAATCCGATGCGGAGGAACCCTCTTCGCAGGCAGACCGCGACGCAACACATGCCGATGACGAAAACGGCAACGGTCATCACGGTCACGACGACGAAGAGGAAGAGATCGTCGAATCCGTTGGCGGCGCCGATGCGATGGAAGAAGCGATTGATCGCACCCCGCGCTATCGCCGCCAATACAAGATCCAAGAGGTCATCAAGCGCCGGCAGGTGATGCTGGTTCAGGTGGTGAAAGAAGAGCGCGGCACCAAAGGCGCGGCGCTGACGACGTATCTTTCGCTTGCCGGCCGGTACTGCGTGCTGATGCCGAATACGGCGCGTGGCGGCGGCATCAGCCGCAAGATCACCAGCGCGGAAGACCGTAAGAAGCTGCGTGAGATCGCCGAAGAGCTTGAGGTGCCGGAGGGCATGGGCGTGATCCTGCGCACCGCTGGCGCGGCGCGCACCAAGGCCGAGGTCAAACGCGACTTTGAATATCTGCTGCGGCTCTGGGAACAGGTCCGCGATCTCACCTTGAAGTCCACCGCGCCAACGCTGGTGTACGAGGAAGGATCGCTTGCCAAGCGCTCGATCCGCGATCTCTACGCCAAGGACATCGACGAAGTCGTCGTGGCCGGCGATCAAGGCTACCAGGACTGCAAAGAGTTCATGCGCATGCTCATGCCGAGCCATGCGAAGAACGTGAAACTCTATCGTGACTCGCAGCCGATCTTCACACGCTATGGCATCGAAGGTCAGCTCGATGCGATGTTCTCTCCGAACGTGCAACTGCGTTCGGGCGGCTACATCGTCATCAACCAGACCGAGGCGCTGGTCGCCATCGACGTGAACTCCGGCCGTTCGACCCGCGAGCATCACATCGAAGACACGGCGCTCAAAACCAACGTCGAGGCCGCCGAGGAGGTCGCACGCCAGCTTCGTCTGCGCGATCTCGCCGGGCTGATCGTCATCGATTTCATCGACATGGATGAGAAGCGCAACAACCGTACGGTTGAGCGCCGGATGAAAGAGGCGTTGCGCAACGACCGCGCGCGCATCCAGGTCGGCCGTATCTCGCACTTCGGCCTGCTCGAAATGTCGCGCCAGCGCATTCGCACGTCGGTGCTGGAAAGCTCCACCGAGAAGTGCCCACACTGCGGCGGATCCGGCCATCTGCGTTCGGTCTCGTCGGTTGCGCTGCAACTCTTGCGTTCGATCGAGGAAATGCTGCTCAAGGGTCCGACGCACAACCTCATCATCCGCACGCGATCCGAGATCGCGCTCTATGTTCTCAATCACAAGCGCGCGCATCTGAGTGCTCTGGAACAACGCTTCCAGGTTACCCTCACCATCAATGCCGACGACGAAGTGGGAGGCCAGATCGGCTTCACCATCGACCGCGGCGAACAAGTGATGACGGCAGAACAAGCCCGGGCGCTTCTGGCCCAGGTCGAAGCCGCCACGCCAGTGCTGATGGAAGAGGACGAGCCCGAAGACGCCGACGCGTTCGAGGACGAAGACGATTCCGAAATCGAGCATGCCGAGCAAGCCGACCACGTCAGCGATGCTCCGCATGACGCGGACGACAATCAGCCGGCACAAGCCGAAGGCGGACACGAGGGCGAGCCGGGACGCGAAGGCGGCCGGGGTCGCAAGCGACGGCGGCGGCGCGGCCGTGGCCGCAACGGTGACGGTCGCGACAGCGACGGCCCGTCGCAGCAACCCCATCACGCGCAAGACTCATCGGATCAAAGCGACGCCGGCGATGATCCCGCGGCTCACGTTGCTCAGTCGGACTCTGATGCACCGCACTCCGACGAGGCAGCGGGCGGACCGGATTCCGATCACCGGGCAGCCGAAGGCGAACAATCGGCCGATGGCGAGCGCCGGCGACGACGGCGCGGCCGGCGCGGCGGTCGCCGCAACCGTCGCGACCACGACGGCCTGGGCAACGAGAACGGGGCCGCATTGGCATCGGACGCGGCATTCGAGCCCAGTTTGCCCGACGCGGTTTCGGTCGAGACGAATGGCCGCGCGCATTGGGCGGAACCGGTCGAGTCGCACAATCCGCCCTCGCCGACCGAGCCGTCTTATCGGCCACAAGCCGAACCCGCACCGCAAGCTGAGGCCGTTGCGGCCGCCGAGCCTCAAGCGCAGCCGCGCCGCCGTTCGACGGTCCGCGAGCCGGCCCCCGTGTTTAGTGACGCTTCGACGGTAACGCCGATGCCTGCGCCGCAACCCCAACCTGCCCCGACGGTGACGGCCACGACAGCCAACGCCGACGAGACCGACAAGCCTCGCCGCACCGGCTGGTGGGCGAAACGGCTCTTGGGCGGTAACTAAGGGTCCGCCGATGCGGAGCCGCTGGGTCGAACGCGACGCCAAAGCCGCCGTTGATCGCTATGCGGTGGCGGGCATCGCACCGGATCTGGCGCTTCGCGTCTACAGCACGCGATTGCTGGGTGGCGACCCGACGCTGGTGCTGCACGGCGGCGGCAACACATCGCTAAAGACGCAAGTCCGCGACCTCGCCGGCGACGAGGTCGAGGTGCTCTGCGTCAAGGCCACCGGCAGCGACATGGCCACCGTCGAGCCTGCTGGCATGGTGGCGGTGCGCCTCGCGCCATTGCAGCGACTGCGGACGCTGGACGATCTGTCCGACGACGACATGGCGCGTGTGCAGCGCGGCTATCTGATCGATCCACTGGCGCCGAGCCCGTCACTCGAACTGCTGCTGCACGCCTTTGTGCCGCACACATTCGTCGATCACACCCACGCCAATGCGGTGCTCAGCCTGATCGGTCAGCCCGACGGCGCGAAGCTTTGCCAGGAGGTCTACGGCAATCGCCTGGCCCTTGTGCCCTACGTGCGGCCAGGCTTCGGTCTTGCCAAAGCGGCCGCAAAAACCTTCGACGCGAATCCCAAGGTCGAAGGGCTGATCCTCGACAAGCACGGCATTTTCAGTTTCGGCGCCAGCGCGAAAGAAGCTTACGAGCGCATGATCGAATTGGTCAGCCGCGCCGAGGAACGGCTCGCGAAGAACCGCAAAGCCGTGTTTGTTTCCACACCGCGAGCCCAGTCCATCGCGTCGAACGATGATGTGGCTCCAATCCTCCGCGGCGCGTGCAGCCTGAAGGACGATGACGGTGAAGGCGCGCATCGTCGAATGATCGCGAACTTCCGATCGAACGATGCAATCCTAAACTTCGTCAATGGCGCCGAGCTTGCGCGCTATGGCGCGACGCCCGTCATCACCCCCGACTACACCATCCGCACCAAGAACTGGCCACTGATCCTGCCGACACCAGAGGCCGGCAGGCTCGACGACTTCAAAAGCAAGGCCTTCGCTGCCGCGGCCGCTTACATCGAGCATTACAGGGATTACTTCGCGCATCACAACGCGCGTTCCGGCGGCGGCAAAATCATGCTCGATCCCCTGCCCCGTGTCGTGCTGGTGCCTGGGCTCGGGCTCTACGGCCTCGGCCCCACGGCGAAGGACGCGCGCATCGCAGCCGACATGGCCGAAGCCGCCGTCGCCGTCATCACCGACGCCGAGGCCATCGGCCGCTTCCAGTCAATCACCGAAGCCGACATGTTCGATTGCGAATACTGGCCCATCGAACAAGCCAAGCTTGGCAAAGCGAAGCGTTTGCCGCTGGCCGGTCAGGTCGCGGTGATCACCGGCGCCGGCGGCGCGATCGGTGCCGCAACGGCGCAAGCATTTGCCGCAGCCGGCGCTGAAGTCGCGCTTCTCGATCTCGACTTGGCCGCCGCACAGCAGAAAGCCAAGACCATCGGCGGCGCGGCGCTTGCGGTGCGATGCGACGTCACCGACGCCGCATCGGTGCGCGAGGCATACGCGCAGGTCGTCGCCGCATTCGGCGGCGTCGATATTCTCGTTTCGAACGCGGGTGCCGCCTGGCAGGGCCGCATCGGCGAGGTCGACGAAGCCACGCTGCGGAAAAGTTTTGAGCTGAATTTCTTCGCGCATCAGAAGATGGCGCAAGCAGCCGTCAAGATCATGCGAGCCCAAAGCACCGGCGGCTGCCTCTTGTTCAATGTCTCAAAGCAAGCGGTGAATCCCGGCCCGAATTTCGGGCCTTATGGTCTGCCGAAGGCAGCGACGCTGTTCCTCGTGCGCCAATATGCCGTCGATTATGGCGCGGAAGGCATCCGCGCCAATGCCGTCAACGCCGACCGCATTCGCTCCGGCCTGCTCACCGCCGATTTCATCAAGGAGCGCTCGAAGGCGCGCGGCGTTTCCGAGAAGGACTACATGAGCGGCAACCTGCTCGGACGCGAGGTCACCGCCGAGGATGTGGCGCAGGCGTTCCTCAATCAGGCGCTTGAACTGAAGACCACCGGCGACGTCACCACAGTCGACGGCGGTAACATCGCCGCCGCCTTGCGGTAAGGCGTCCACCCGCAGGCGTTTCTTCTCGGCACTGACGCTGCAATAGAAATAATTTCCTGCCCCCGTTCCATCGCGACAATGTCATTGTCTCGCATTGTACCGGCCCGATCCGACGCCTAGATTTCCTCCACACGCTGATGGAGGTTGCCATGTCCGCCCTCGCCGAAGTCGAAACGGCCCCCCAGACCATCGAGCCCAAAACTATCGAGCCCATCGTCAACTACATCATCAACGATGGTGTCGAGGTGTTCACCTATTCCGGTGGCCCAGGCTCAACGGAGGTGAAGTCCGGCGGGACGCCCGATCCGCACAAGATCGTCATGCACAACGGCCGGCCACATATCCGCGAATTCAAGCTCGACACCGACGGCTTCCGCTTCGTGCATCACGACACAAAGGTGCAGAATTTCCTCGACGATGCCGAGGTGCGAAGCGTCTACTATCCGGAGATCGAGGCGCTGATCAAAGCCGAGAGCGGCGCCCATCGCGTCGTGGTGTTCGACCACACGCTGCGCACCGCCGACGACGCCTTCCGCGAGCAACACAAGATCCGCGAGGTCGTCCGCCGCGCACACAACGATTACACCGAATGGTCCGGCCCGCAGCGGCTGCGCGATATCCTCCCCGACGAGGCCGACGAATTGCTGAAGCGTCGCTTCGCCATCATCCAGGTGTGGCGGCCGATCCGCTATCCGGTCGAGACCCATCCCCTCGCCATCGCCGATGCCCGCAGCGTGGCCTTTGAGGATTTTGTGATTTCCGAGCGGCGCTATCCGGATCGCATCGGGCAGACCTATGCGGTCGCCTATAATCCGGCGCACAAGTGGTTCTGGTTCCCGCGCCAGGCACGCGACGAGGCGCTGGTGTTCAAGGTCTACGACTCGGCCAAGGACGGCCGCGCCCGCTGGACCGCCCACACCGCCTTCGACGATCCGACCACGCCGGCCAACGCACGTCCCCGCGAGAGCATCGAAATCCGCACGCTGGCATTTTTCTGACCGGGTGCTATCAGTCGCGCGTCACGGCGTGCCCGCCGTGGCGCGCGACTGTTTTTGCACGAGGACGAGATGCCGGAAGCTGAGAACCAGGGTGCCCGCTATCAGGCCGACCGGCCCCAGGCCACGCCGGGCTTTTTTCTCAAAGGCTCGCACCAGCTCGACTGGGGTATGAAGAACCGGCTGGCCCGCACCTTCAATCCGCAGTCCGGCCGCACCGTGATGCTCGCCATCGACCACGGCTATATCGCGGGGCCTACCTCCGGGCTCGAGCGCATCGACCTCTCCATCGTGCCGCTTCTGCCGCAATGCGACGCGCTGTTCTGCACGCGCGGCGTGCTGCGCTCGATGATCCCTGCCGAGTCGCAAAAGCCGATGGTGCTGCGTGCGAGTGGCGGCGCCAACATCTTGCGCGACGACATGTCGGACGAGGAAATCGCCATGGACATGGGTGACGCGGTGCGGCTCAACGCCGCCGGCGTCGGCATCCAAGTCTACATCGGCAGCGAGTTTGAGACGCGCAACGTCCACAACATGACGAAGCTCGTCGATGCGGGCCTGCGCGTCGGCATGCCGGTGATGGGCATCACCGCCGTCGGCAAGAACATGAAGCGTGACGCGCAATATTTCCGCCTCGCCTGCCGCATCATCGCCGAGCTCGGCGCGCAATACGTCAAGACCTACTACGTCGACGATGGCTTCGAGACGGTCACCGCGTCCTGCCCCGTCCCCATCGTCATGGCCGGTGGCAAGAAACTGCCCGAGCTCGAAGCGCTGACGATGGCCTACAACGCCATTCAGCAAGGCGCGAGCGGCGTCGATATGGGCCGCAACATCTTCCAGTCCGATGCGCCGAAGGCGATGATCTCCGCGGTGGGTGCGGTCGTGCATCAGAACATGAAGCCGAAGGACGCCTTCGACCTGTTCAACACGCTGAAAGCCAAAGGCTAAGCCGAACGAGCGGCGGGCTATTTGCTCTTCCGCTCGGTCGGCGTCACATCGAAGACGCGAAGCTGACCGCGCCGCAGCACTTCGATCTTGACCGGCGTTCCGATCCGCTCGCCGTTCAAAAGCCGCGTCAGATCATCCACTCCGGTGACGGGTTGGCCGTCGAGCCGCACCACGACGTCATAGGACATCAGCCCGGCCACATCGGCTGGCTTGTCCGGTTCGGCCGCGGTGACCATCGCACCCGACACGTTCTCAATCTCGGCAACACGTGCATGCCGCCGCGGCACCGCGACCGTCTGCGCGGCGACGCCGATGAAGGCGCGCCGCACGCGGCCATGCTGCAGCACCTCGCTCAGCACGAATTGCGCGGTGTTGCTCGCGACCGCAAAGCAGATGCCTTGCGCGCCCGCAATGATCGCGGTGTTGATGCCGATCACCTCGCCGCGCGACGACACCAGCGGCCCGCCGGAGTTGCCGGGGTTGAGCGCGGCATCGGTCTGGATCACGTCCTCGATCAGCCGCCCGGTGCGCGCACGCAGCGATCGGCCGAGCGCGGAAATTACACCCGCCGTCACCGTTGACTCGAAGCCCAGTGGATTGCCGATCGCGACGGCAAGCTGGCCACGCTTGAGCGTTTTGGAATCGCCGAGCGTTGCCGATGGCAAATGGCGCGCGGCCCCGGCACGCAACAGCGCCAAATCCGTATCAGGGTCCTCGCCGATCAGCCGCGCTTCCATGCTGCGGCCCTCGCTGTCGGTCAGGCGCAGTTCGCGCGCCCCATCGACCACGTGGCTGTTGGTCAGCACGAGGCCGTCAGGAGAAATCACCACGCCGGAACCCATGCCGCCACGGCCGTTCGCCGCGGGACGCTCGACGCGCACCACCGCCGGTCCGACCCGGTCGGCGACCGACATCACGGCGCTGGAGTAAGCGTCGAGCAATTGCGAGTCTTCGACGGCCGTCGCAATCGATTCCGCAACAGATTCTTGGATTTCGGTGTCTTGCCCGTTGAGATCGTACATAGGATGCCTTTCGGCTTTGCTATGTAGGAACCGTTCGCAAAAAGAATAGAGGGCAACCGCGTCGGTCTCCCGGCTCCGGCGCCATTGTCCGTTTGGCGGCGGCCTCCTAATCGAGCTTGACCCCGGCACGCTCGACCACGCCCTTCCACTTGGCGGAATCGCTCGCGATGGTTTTGGCAAATTCCTCGGGCGGTCCCCCGGCCGGCTCGTCGCCGATCGCGGCAAAGCGCGCCTTGAACGCGTCGGTTCGGATTGCCCGGTTGAGTGCGGCGTTGAGCTTCTCGACCACGGCGCGCGGCATGCCAGCCGGCCCCACGATGCCGGTCCAGGTCGGCGCGCTGTAACCCGGCACGCCGGCCTCGGCCACGGTCGGCAGATCGGGAAATCCCAGCGAGCGCCGGTCCCCACTCACCGCCAGACCTCGCACAGAACCCGACTTCACATGGGATGAAATCGAATTCAGACTCTCGAACATCAGATCGACGCGCCCTGCGATCAGATCGTTGATGGCGGCGGCGCCGCCGCGATACGGAACATGGACGATCTGTGTTCCGGTCATGAATTTGAACAGTTCGCCACCGACATGACCCGGCGATCCGTTGCTCGACGACGCATTGGTCAGCTTACCTGGGTTCGCCTTGGCGAAAGCAATCAACTCCTTCACCGAATGGAAATTCGTCTTCGGCGAGACCGCGAGCATCAGGTGCCCGCGCGCGATCAATCCGATCGGTTGAAAGTCGCGCTCGATGTTGTACGGCAGGTTGGCGACCATGTGGCGTGTGATAGCCAACGCCCCGATCGGCCCGACGCCCAGCGTATAACCGTCGGGCGGCGATTTCGCGACGATGTCCATGCCGATGGTCAACGCGCCACCGGGCCGGTCCTCCACAATGATGCTTGGGCCGCCAAGCTGCGGTCCAAGCTCGGCGGCGACAATGCGAGCCACCGTATCGGTGGCGCTGCCTGCGGCCTGCGGCACGATCAGCCGGATCGGCTTGTCCGGGTATTCAGCGCGCGCGACCGACGGCAATACGGAAACGGCGCAGGCAACGAACCACGATAACACCAACGTCAGAGTGTTCGGTGACATAGCAATCCTCCCGATAACCATCCGGCATTGAACAACCGGTTATCGGGAAACCGTAGCCGTGACGTGATGCAGCGGCAATGCGGGAAAGCGCCCATTCGCTGGTCAGAAACGCCAATCCGTCAGCGTTTGCGTAGCCAATCGCCGATACGTTCGACCGCCTCGCGCATCTCGGCAGACGAACCGGCGTAGCTGAAGCGGACGAATTGCTTGCCGTGGGCCGGGTCGAAATCGACGCCCGGCGTTGCCGCCACATGCGCCTGCTCCAGCAGACGCCGGGTGAAGTCGACGCTGTCGTCACAGAAACCCGACACGTCCGCATAGAGATAGAATGCGCCGTCAACCGGCAGAAACCGATCGAGCCCCACCTTGGGCAAACCTTCGATCAGGATTTTCCGGTTGTCCTCGTAGCCATGTTTGATCGCATCGAGTTCGATGCGCCCCTCGAACGCCGCTTCCGCCGCGATCTGCGATAACGTCGGCACCGAGATCGCGAGATTGCCTTGCAGCCGATCGATGGGACGCACCATGCTCTCGGGCACAATCATCCAGCCGATCCGCCAGCCGGTCATGCAGAAGTATTTGGAAAACGAATTGATGACGACGACATCGTCAGAGAACCGCAACGCGGTCTCTGCCGCCATTGCATAGTCGAGACCGTGGTAAATCTCGTCAGAGATAAAACGAATGCCTTCGTCTTGGGCGGCTTCGATCAGGTCCGCCAAGGCTTGCGGCGTCATCATCGTGCCGGTTGGATTGGCGGGACTTGCCACCAGCACGCCTGCCAACGGCGCCGTCGCGTGCGCCGCCCGCAAACTTTCGCCGGTGATGGCAAAGCGCGTCGTCGCATCAGTTTCAATGAGCACCGGTTCGCACCCGAGCGCCCGCAGGATGTGGCGGTAAGGCGGATAACCGGGCGAGGCGATGGCGACCCGGTCGCCCGGCTCGAACAGCGACAAAAACGCAAGGATGAAGCCGGCCGAGGAACCGGTGGTCACGATCACGCGCTCCGCCGTCACCGGCAGGCGGTATGTTTCGGAATAATGCTGGGCGATCCGGGCGCGCAGCGATGCCACGCCGAGCGACTCGGTGTAGCCCAACGGCCGACCCGACCCCAGCGCCGCCTGGGCGGCGGCGACCGCCACCGCCGGCGCGCCCACCGCGGGCTGACCGACCTCCATGTGAACGACGCGGCCGCCCGCCGCCTCGATCCGGGCCGCCGCCGCCATCACGTCCATCACCATGAACGGCGGAACATCGCTGCGGACCGACGGAGTCATCAATCGACGCGCGGCCTTGAGCGTCATGACCGTCGTCCGGCACGCGCGCAGCCGAGAAAACCCGCGTTGCCCCGCTGTTGCCGCATTCGGCCGCTCCTTACCACCATTCTCTGAGACGTGATCGGCGGCTGCGTTGACCCTGCCGGGGGGCACCACTAGGTTGGCTGAACATTGAGATCGCGATCCCGAACAGATATGGCCGAAGGCGAAAGACCTATCAGGGCGCGGCGATGGGCGCCAGCACGAGCGCTCACGCTGCTGATGTCGGCCGCGATGGCAATCGCGCCGGTGATGGCGCATGCGCAAGGCACACCGCCCGGCATGCCGCTGATCCGCGATGCCGAGATCGAGCAGTTGCTGCGCGATTACACGCAGCCGATCCTGCGCGCTGCCGGTCTTGCACAACAAAACATTCAGGTCACGATCATCAACGAACGCACCTTCAACGCCTTCGTGATGGATGGCCGGCGCATCTTCATCAATGCAGGAGCGTTGATGGATGCCAGGACGCCGAACGAAGTCATCGGCGTGCTGGCGCATGAAAGCGGACACATCGCCGGCGGACATTTGTCGCGCCTGCGACAGCAACTCGCCCAGGCCCAGACCCAGTCGATCATCGCCATGTTGCTCGGCGTCGGCGCCGCGGTCGCAGCCTCCCGTTCCGCAGGCGGCTCGGGAAGCCCTGCGGCCGCCATCCTGGGTCCCCAGGACACCATCCGACGATCCTTGCTGTCGTACCAACGCGCCCAGGAGGAACAGGCCGACCGCGCCGGCGTGAAGTTCCTCACTGCCACCGGCCAGTCGCCGAAGGGCATGTACGAAATGTTCAAACGGCTGGCCGACGAGATCTTGTTCTCCTCGCGAACCGTGGACCCCTACCTGCAATCGCACCCGATGCCGGCCGAGCGCGTCGCCGCGCTCGAAATCCAAGCGAAGACCAGCCCCTACTGGGACAAGAAGGATTCGCCCGAGTTGCAACTGCGTCACGATCTGATGCGGGCGAAGCTCTTCGGGTTTCTCGATCGTGGCGACACCGTTGCCCGGCGCT
>Ga0070679_100004244_pt1 | contig 13225 bp, 15 predicted proteins | sample KBSC63BmetaG_FD_65652 | JGI IMG/M metagenome (GOLD analysis project Ga0070679, IMG submission 65652) | Corn rhizosphere microbial communities from Kellogg Biological Station, Michigan, USA - KBS C6-3B metaG | ecosystem: Host-associated > Plants > Roots > Rhizosphere | place: USA: Michigan... | reverse complement strand
TTCGATCAGGTCGGCATCAAGTTCAACGCCGCCGCGAACTCGCTCGCGCAGACTCGCGGCGTGAGCAACTCGACCGATCGGTCGTACGGGCTCAACGCGACGATCGGGATCGTGTACTAGAAGACCCGGTACTCCGGCGGAATCTGCTCGGCGGATTCGATCGCGAGGCCGAGGTCGCGCAACAGGCCGTCGGCGAGCGAGTAGATCCAGCCGTGCACCGCGATCGACTGGCCGCGACGCCACGCATCCTGGACGATCGTGGTGTGACACAGGTTCGCGACGCTGGTCTCGACGTTGAGCTCGGCGAGCCGGTTCGTCCGCTTCTCCATATCTTCGATCTCGTTGAGCTCGGCGCGGTTCCACAGATGGACGTCGCGGATGTGGCGCAGCCAGTTATCGATCAGGCCGAGCGGTTGGCTTCCCATCGCCGCGCGCACACCGCCGCAGCCGTAGTGGCCCGTGACGATGATGTGCTTCACCTGGAGCACGTCGACCGCATACTGGAGCACCGAGAGACAGTTGACGTCGGTGTGCTCGACGACGTTCGCGATGTTGCGGTGGACGAACACGTCGCCCGGCGGGAGCCGCAGCAGCTGGTTCGCCGGCACCCGGCTATCCGAGCAACCGATCCACAGCAACTGGGGTTTCTGGATCGCCTCGAGCCGCTTGAAGTACTGCGGGTCGTTCTCGACCATCTCGGCGGCCCATTTGCGGTTCGCGGCGAACAGTTCGTCGAGCAGGCTCATGCCCGCTCCATATAGCTGATCTACTTCGTCGGCGCGAGCAGCAGCGTCGGCTTCACCGTCCACATCAGCTCGCCCGTCTGATCGGTGCGCTGGAACGACATGTTTGCTTGGAGTCCACTGCCGTTCGGACTGGTGTCGATCGTCAGCGCGACCTTCGGCGAGTTCGCGGCGGCGCCTGCGAGCTGCAGCATCGAGCCGGTCGGCGTGATCTTCGCCGAGTCGAGCGAGTAGTTCGCGATCGACGGCGCAGCCGGTGGATACGGACACGAGCCGACCGTCGCCTCGACGTTCAGTGCCTGGACCATCGAGCCGGTGACCTCGCCGGAGGGCCGCATCGTGACGGTGACGTCGATCTGGCGCAGCGTGATCGAGTACGCGCAGTACGTCACGCCGCCGAACGGCACGGTCGCCGACATGTCGAGCGTGCCGTGATAGGTCGTCGACGTCGATGCCGTCGCGGCATCGGTCATCTTCGTCGTGTCATCGCCGCCGCCCGGCGCGCCTGCAGAGCAGGCCGCGAGAGTTGCGAGCACGAACCACCGCCGCATGCCTCCATCGTCGCGCCAAACCGCCGACGAGCGCAAGCACGAGAAACCCCGGGTCACCGCCGGTGTTGCATCCGCCACCTTCCGCGTCGTCATGAGAGCCAGGATCCGTATCCGAGCCCGAGCCCGAACCCGTGCCCGTGCCCGATCCGAGCCCCGTGCCCTCGATCAATCCAAAGAACGCCGCCGCTCGCGTGGTCGAGCAGATCTTCTCGTCGGAAAAATAAGCGCCGGTTGTCGCCGGGCACACGCCGTCTGGATCCGCCCCGATCGCGATCGCGTGGCCCATCCCGGTCACGCTGTAGACCTCGACCGCCACCGTGGAGCCCGCCATGAACTGCGTCCTCGTCGCGGTGCTGATCATGTCGGTCGCATCCGCGGTCTGATCCGTCCCCCAGACGTCGGTCCACTGCTTCACGAGCTCCGTCGCATTCGCGGGCGCGACCGTGTAGTCGCTCGTGCCCTGCCAGATCTGGACGCGCGGATACGCACCGCTCCACGCAAACGCGCCGCGCACGAGGTCTCCCCACTGCTGCGGTGTCTTCTGCGCCGCCGCCGCCATCTGCTGGCAGCTCGACGCGCTCGTCAGGTCCGTGGCGCACTTGTAGGGCAGTCCCGCCATGATGCTGCCCGCCGCGAACCGATCCGGATACGTCGCGAGCATCACGGCGGTGAACGCCGCGCCTGCCGACAAGCCCGTGACGTACACGCGATGCGTGTCGCTGCCGTGCGTCGCGATCTCGGTATCGACCATCTGCACGATCGACTCGGCCTCGCCGCCGGTGCGCGCGATATCGGTCGGCCCGTACCACGTGAAGCAGCTCAGCCCCTGGTTCGCGGAGCGCTGCTGCGGATAGACGACCGCGAAGCCGAGCTGATCGGCGAGCGCGTTCCATCCCGCCGCCTCCATCGCGCTGGCGGTCTGCGTACAACCATGCAAGACGACGACGAGCGGTCGCCCACTCGGCAGCCCCGCCGGGACGTACTCGTACATGTCGAGTGCGCCGGGGTTGCTGCCGAAGCTGGTGACCGCCGCCAGTGCAGCGGCGAGAAACATCATGTGGCGTCGGTGTGCAGCCGATGTGCCTTCACGCGCGCGAGCGAGATCAAGGATCTGCGCGCGACGCGAGCGAGGTCTCGTTCACTGCCTGTTGGCCGCGGCCATCAGAAGATGTGATCGGCGAGGACGTAGCCGGCGACCGGCTGCGCATCTGGCGACCACGCGAGATCGGCGCGGACGAGGAACGCGCGGCCCTGCTGCAGCCGGATGCCAGCGCCGGTGCCCCAGTGGAGGCCGAGGCCGGTGCCGTCGAGCTCGGGGTGCGAGACGCGCAGGTCGCTCCACAGCCGGCCCGCGTCGAAGAACGTCGCGACGCCGAACTTGTACTTCTTGCCCCACAGCCCGAACGTGTTGATCTGGGTGCGCAGCTCGACGTTCGCGAACGTCTTGACCTTGCCGTAGAACGAGTAGCCCGGAGGCCCGCGCACGCCGAGGCTACCGCCGATCGCGGACGTGTTCTCGTAGCGCGAGAGCTCGTAGAACGGCACGTCGCCCATCAACAGGTCGCCGACCGCGCGGACCGCGAGCACCATCCGCTTCGGGATCAGCGTGTGATACCAGCGCAGCTGGAGATCGAGCTGCTCGTACTTGTACGGGATCGCGTTCGAGATCGCGGGGCTCGCGTACACGTACAGCGAGTGATACATGCCCTCGTTCGGTGCGAGCTCGTTGTCGCGCGTGTCGTAGACCACGCCGGTCTGCAGCTTGACGATGCCGTGCGACTCGGTCGCCTTGTGATCGATCGTCGGGATCTCCATCGCGAGCGTGCTGCTCGGATCGAAGCTCGTGTCGTTGTAGAGGAAGTGCGCGCCGCCGACGACCGACCACGCCGGCGAGAGCTTCCAGCGCGACATCACGTCGAGCTGCGGATGAAGCCGCGTGTAGAAGTCGCGCGTCGCATCGGTCTGGCTCGGGATCTTGACGTTGTTGCCGAGCCCGTAGAACCGCAGCGCCGACTCGTGCGTGAACGCGGGCCGGATCTCGAGGCGGAGCCGGCCGTCGAGCAGCTGCGGCAAGATCAAGTTCGCGAACGCGTCCTCGTACGACGGATCGATCGGGCTGCCCTTCGTCGCGAGGAATGTCGCGAACTGGAGCTGCCACTTGTACGGCTGGCTCTCGCCGTCGAAGTTCGCGACCGAGCCGATCGCGCCGGCGCCGAAGCCGTTGTCGGTATCGCCGCCGATCAGTGGCAGGACGCCGACCTCGGTCCCGGTCTTGTCCTCCTCGGCCGCGGTCAATTTCGTGTCCTGCGCCACTGCGGTGTGGCTCAGCAACAACAATGTCGCGGCGGCGTGCCACGGCGAGCGCCCTCGCACGGGGCGAAGGCCTGGAACGTGGCTACGGCGCTCGGCGGGACACATCGTCCGCGGGCAAGTGCACCGCTCGTACCAGCGCGAGCGTAGACTCCGAGCATGCCCGAGCTCTCTCGGATCCGCGCCGGCGATCCGGCAGTGGGGCCCCCTCACGTCGAGCTGCCGCGCTCCTACAACGCGGCCGTCGACCTGCTCGACCGCCACGTGCTCGAAGGGCGTGGCGACCGGATCGCCGTGATCGACGACGACGGCCATTACACCTACCGCGACCTCGCGGCCCGTGCCGACCGCGCAGCGGGTGCGCTCCGCGACCTGGGCGTCCAGCCGGAGCAGCGGGTGGCGCTCGTCCTGCTCGACGGGGTCGACTTCCCGGCGGCATTCCTCGGCGCTATCAAGCTCGGCGCCGTCCCCGTCCCGCTCAACACGCTGCTCACTCCGGAAGACTACACGTACATGCTGCGCGACTCGCGCGCGCGTGCGGTGATCGCGAGCGCCGCGCTGTACGGCAAGCTCGGCCCCGCGATCGAGGCGTGCCCGGGCATCGCGGTCGCCGTCGTGGGTGCCGCGACCAACGCGCCGTCGTGGCGCTTGCTCGTCGAGGAGGCCGCGCCGATCACCCACGCGGCGGAGACGACGCCCGATGACATCGCGTTCTGGCTGTACTCGTCGGGCTCGACCGGCAAGCCGAAGGGCGCGATGCACTTCCACGGCTCGCTGATGTGGACCGCCGCGCTGTACGCGTTGCCGATCCTCGGGATCAAACCCGACGACATCGTCTATTCGGCCGCGAAGCTGTTCTTCGCGTACGGCCTCGGCAACGCGCTGACGTTTCCTTTCGCGGCGGGCGCGACCGCGGTGCTGTGCAGCGAGCGGCCCGCGCCGGCGACCGTCCTCCGCGTGATGCGCCAGCATCGCCCGACGATCTTCGGCGGCGTGCCGACGTTGTTCGCGCAGATGCTCGCCGATACCAGCTGGGGCCGCGATGCGGTGCCGGCCTTACGCGTGTCGACATCCGCAGGCGAGGCGCTGCCGAAGCACATCAGCGAGCGCTGGAAGGAGCGCACCGGCACCGAGATCCTCGACGGCATCGGCTCGACAGAGATGCTCCATATCTTCCTCAGCAACCGACCCGGCGACATCACGTACGGGACGACCGGCCGGCCCGTGCCGGGCTACGAGCTCCAGCTGCGCAGCGAGAGCGGCGACGTGCTCGGCGAAGGCGAGGAGGGCTCGCTGTGGGTGCGCGGGCCCTCGACGTGCGCCGGCTACTGGGCCGATCGCGCGCGCTCGCTCGCGACGTTCCACGGCGCGTGGACGCGGACCGGTGATCAGTACCTCCACAACCGCGATGGCACGTGGACGTACTGCGGGCGCGCCGACGACATGCTGAAGGTCGGCGGCATCTGGGTCTCGCCGTTCGAGGTCGAGTCCGCGCTCGCGGCGCATCCGGCCGTGCTCGAGGCCGCGGTCGTCGGCCACGAGGACAAGGATGGCCTGACCAAGCCGAAGGCGTTCGTCGTGCTGCGCGGCGATGCAGCCGCGCCCACCGGGCTCGACGACGAGCTCAAGGCATTCGTGCGCGACCACCTCGCGCCTTACAAGTATCCGCGCTGGATCGAGTTCGTGCGCGAGCTGCCGAAGACCGCGACCGGGAAGATCCAGCGGTTCAAGCTGCGATGACGATCGAATCCGTCTGGGTCGGACCTCCGCGCAGCGGCGGGACCGAGCTGGTGTTCCTGCATGAAGGTCTCGGGTCGGTCTCTGCGTGGCGCGACGTGCCGGCGCAGATCGCGGATGCGGCGGGCTGCGCGGCGTTCGTGTACTCGCGCGAGGGCTACGGCACGTCGTCGCCGGTCGCGCTGCCGCGTCCGCTCACGTACATGCACGACGAGGCGGCGGCGCTGCCGGCGCTGCTCGCCGCGCATGGCATCACCCGGCCGATCCTCGTCGGTCACAGCGATGGCGCGTCGATCGCGATCATCGCGGCCGGGTCCGGGCTCGCGGTGCAAGCGCTCGTGTTGATCGCGCCGCACGTGTTCGTGGAGAACATCTCGGTCGAGTCGATCGCGAAGGCCGCGGACGCGTATCGCACGACCGATCTACGCGAGAAGCTCGCGCGCCACCACGCGGATGTCGACGGCGCGTTCTGGGGCTGGAACCGGGCGTGGCTCGATCCGGGGTTTCGCGCGTGGAACCTCGAGGCGTTCCTGCCGCGGATCTCGGCGCCGGCGCTCGTCGTCCAGGGCGCCGCCGACGAGTACGGCACGCTCGCCCAGGTCGACGCGATCGCGCGCCAGCTCGCGGGTACGTGCGAGCAGCTGATCGTGCCCGGCGCCGGTCACGCGCCACACCGAACCGCGGGCGTGCCGGCCCAGATCGCGGCGTTCATTCGGCGGCAGGTGGCGGCGTGACCGTGAGGATCGGCCGGATGCTCGCGATCGGCTTCGCGAACAGCGTCAGCTGATCCGGATCGTCGAACAGCGTCGCGAAGTCATCCGGCGTGAACGCGCGCGCGAGCCGCGATGCGAACGTGTCGCGAAGGAGACGCACGTAGTGCTCGACGTCGTAGTCGCGCGGATCGGTCTCGGCGTCTTCATCGATCAAGCCGGCGGCTCCGGAGATCGCGCGATACACGCGCACGCGCTCGCCGACGCTCCACGTCGTGCGGCCGGCCGACAACAACGCTTCGTACGTCAGCTCGCGCCGGCCTTCGCGCACCGCGTGGTACTCGGCAGGCGTCTTCGTCAGGCGGACGCGCGACGACACCGCGTACGTCGCGATCATGCGCTCGCGCAGCGCCGTGATCGTCGCGAGGTACGTGCGGTGGACCGCCACGACATCACCGCGGAGCAGCGCGCCGACCGCCTCGCGCAGGAACGCCTCGCCGAACGGCTCCGCGCGCGACGATCGGAATGCGACGCCGCGAAGCACGAGCTTTCCGTCATACCCGAGCAGCGCGTAGTTCTTCGGCTCGTGCGACAGCATCGCCGCGTAGCGACCTTCGTACTCGAGCTGGACGAGCTCCGGCAGCAGCGCGCCGACCTCGGCGACGACCCGGCGCTCGTCGGCTTCGCTCCACGTCGCGGGCACAGCGAAGTAGACGCCATCGGTATCCGCCTCGAGCAGCGTCACGCCGCGCGCCGCGAGCCCCTTGCACATCACGTCGAGCACCTCGCGGCCGCGCCGGGTCACTTCGTTCGCGGCGTGAACATCCGCAAATCGCGTAAGGCCGGGCGCACCGAGGTAGCCGTACGCCGAGTTGACGACGAGCTTCATCGCCGCCGACAGCGCCTCGTGGGTGTGGCGCTCGGCCGAACCGGCGGGCGCGGCCTTCGCGGCGGCCTTCGCGGCGAGCCGGCGCTGGACGAGACGGTCGACGATCGCGAGCAGCGCGCCGAGCGTGTCGCGCGCGGGTCCGATCTGGAACGACCGCATGAGCGACGGGTACAGGCTCGCGACATCCGCCTTGACGATCCGCTCGGCGACGCCGGCCGCGAACAGGTGGAGCGCCGCGCCGCTGTGCTCGGTGCCATCGCTCGTCGCCGGCCGCGGTAGCGCGGTGCCGGACTTCAGATAAGCGCGCACGAGCAGCGGATCGAGCACGCCGGTCGCCGCGCCGGCATCCGCGAGTCGCTCGTAGCGGCGCGGCACCATCGTCGCGAGGGCGAACGCGGCACCGCCGAGCATTCGCGACAGATGGGCAACTTCCTCGACGTCGGCGCTCGCGTAGCGCCGGACCCGCTCGGGGTCGGTCGCGTACACCGCGTGGATCCGGTCGCCGCGGATCAGCTCGCGATCGTCGGTCGAGATCCCGAACGCCTTCGCGACCTGCTTCAGGCCATGGCCGGGTAGCTCGCGCGTCGTGAAGTCGTGGCGGAGCACCGCATCCATCGTGTCGATCAGCTCGCGCCCCGGTGCGATGAACCGGACCTTGTAGTCCCCCGAGGCGCTGCCCCGGCGCGCACCGCGCTGGCGCAGGCCGCCCGCCAGCCGGCCGAGCTCGAGGGGCACGCGCAGCCTTTCGGCACGGCGCTGCAGGAACGCGATGTCGAAGCCGTGCAGGTTGTGGTTCTCGATCACGTCCGGATCGCACGAGCGCACGCGCTCGACCAGCCGCGCGATCAGCTCGGGTTCCGCGCCTTCGAGCAACTCGATGCGGCCCTCGGGATCGCGGACCGCGATCAGGAAGATCCGATCGCGATCCGGATCGAGCCCGGTGGTCTCTAGATCCACCTGCATTCGCCGGAGGTCGTCGAACGCGAGGCCGCGGAAGTACGTGCGGCCGGAGGCGACCAGATATTGCTCGTCGGGTGCGAGCACGATCGCGTCGTCGCCGAGCTCGCGGACGTGACCGAGGTCGTGGCCGAGCCGGCGCGCCGCGCCTTGCAGCAACGCGCGGGTCAGCGTGGGCAGATCGTCGGCGCGGGCGAGCCAGCGCAGCGCACCGTCGCCGGAGAGCTCGCGGTAGGTGATCCGATCGTGGCCGCGGACGTCGTCCTCGTGCGCGGTCAGCACCCACGGCCGGAACCGTAGGTCCTCGCGGACGAGCGAGCCCTCGACGCGCCGCCATAACATCACGCGACCATCGGGCTCGGCCCAGACCGACACGATGCCGGGCGTGGCGTCCCAGCCCGCCAGCCACTCGTCACCGATCGCGCCGGTCGAGCCCATCGCGGGCTCACTCTAGTCTAGTTACCGGTGGGCAACAGGAAGCAATAGACCGCGCCGGTCGGCGCGTTGTCCTCGATCCAGATCCGGCCGCCGAACGCTTCGACCGCGGCGCGGCAGTACGCGAGGCCCGCGCGCACGCGCGCATCGAACACCGATTCGCGCTCCGTGTGAGGGATCCCGGCGCCGCGATCCGCGATCCGGAACAACACCGCGGTCGGTTCTGCGATCACGGCGAGCTCGGCCGGCGTCTCGGCGTTATCCACGAGCTGCTCGAGCACGCGGCGCAGCACGTCCGCGTTCGCGTACACGGTCGTCGCGGCGACTGCGGTGGTCGTCATCGGGCGCTGCACGGCCGCGATCAGATCGGTCGTCACCAAGGGTTGAACCTCCACCGCACGCAGCTCCATGCAGTCTGGTTCGGCCTCATCTTCGGTTCATGTACATCGGAGATTTCCCCGGTAGTTCGGCACGGCCCCTGCTACCTCCGATCGGGCATGGCGACCCTGGAAATCCTCGGACATGACTGCACGCTGGGCGCACAGCTCGGCGCGGGCGGTATGGGCCAGGTCTTCGCGGCCGACCATCCCGTGGCCGGACCGCTCGCCGTCAAGCTGTTGCAAAACCAGCTGTTGAGCGAGCCTCTGTTCGTCGAGCGCGTCGCGAATGAAGGGCGTGCGGCCGCGCGCGTCTGTCACGAGAACGTCGTTCGCGTGATCGATCATGGAATGGCGAGCGGCGGTGTCCCGTACGTGGCGATGGAGCGCGTGCACGGCACTTCCTTGCTGGCTCTCATTCAACGTGAGGGCCTCCTAAGCTTGCCGCGGATCCGCACGGTCGCGGCGCAAGTGCTCGCCGGGCTCGCCGCGATCCATCGCGCCGGTCTCGTCCACGCGGATCTGAAGAGCGACAACTTGCTCGTCGATGAAAATGATCGCGTCACGATCATCGACTTCGGGCTCGCGCGCGAAGCGTGCTGCGCCGACCGCCACTTGATCTCCGGCACGCCGGAGTACATGGCGCCGGAGCTCATCCGCGGTGACGTGATCACGCCGGCCGCGGATCTCTATGCGGTCGGCGTCATCTTGTACGAGCTGCTCACCGGTACGACGCCGTTCGCCGGTGGCAGCGCGGCGGCGATCTTCGATCGCCATCTCCACGATGCGGTCGTGCCGCCTTCGGCAAGATGCCCCGATCGAGCGATTCCGCCCGCTCTGGACGCACTGATCATGCGCGCGCTCGAGAAGAAGCCGGAAGATCGGTTCGCCGATGCCGACGAATTGCTCGAGGCGTTGCTCACCGCGATCGACGAAGCGTGTGATGACGACGTCGTCTCGAGCACGCAGTTCTTCTCGATCTCGGGTCCCACGCGCGTGTGGACGCAAGTAGACTGCGTCCATGAGTCGCCGTGAATTCCTGAAGACTGCCGCGGCCGGGACGTTGCTCGTCGCGTGCGGCAGCACGATGAAATCGAGCGAAGGCGGAGGGAAGGAAGGCGGCGACGACGACGTCACGCCGACCGAGGACTTGATGCGCGAGCACGGCGTGCTCCGCCGCGTGATGTACCTCTACGACGAGGCGACGCGCCGGTTCGAAGCGCACGAGGAAGTTCCGCTCGACGCGCTCGCAGGCGGCGCGCAGATCATCCGCCACGTGATCGAGGACTATCACGAGAAGCTCGAGGAGAACTTCTTGTTCCCGCGGTTCGAGAAGGCGGGCAAGCTCGCCGATCTGACGGCCGTGCTTCGCCGCCAGCACGAGAAGGGGCGCGATCTGACCGCCCAGATCATGGCGCTCGCGAAGGCGCCGCTCGGCGAGCCCGATCAGGCGAAGTTGATTCTCGCGCTGCGCAGCTTCAATCACATGTACCGCGCGCACGCTGCGCGCGAGGACACGGTGCTGTTCCCCGCGCTCCACTCGATCGTCGGCAAGCACGAGTACGACGAGATGGGCGAGAAGTTCGAGGCGAAGGAGACCGAGATGCTCGGCGACCATGGCTTCGAGCACGCGGTCGAAGCGGTCGGCAAGCTCGAGGCCTCGTTCGGCGTCGACGATCTCGCGAAGCTGACGCCCGCTTAAGCGCAGACCACCATGATCGGGTGCGTGTGCGCGATCCCGACCGACGCGTTCGAGGACGTCGTCATCACGCCGTTGTTCTGCTGCAGGGTCTGGAACATCGCCGCGGTGACCAGCACGGTGTGGTCGTGCGCCGCGGCGCCCATGATGTGATAGGTGATGTCCTGGCCCGCGGCGACGTCTGCCTTGCTGACGACCAGCACGTGGCCGTGATTGCCGCTGATCGTCGCCGTGGTGCCGTTCATCGAGCAGCTGACATTGGCCGAACCGGAGCCCGAGCCCGAGCCAGACCCCGAACCCGAGCCCGAGCCCGAACCCGAACCCGAACCCGAGCCTGAGCCGGAACCCGAGCCGGACCCCGAGCCCGTATGGGCATCGGGCGAAGCGGTGTTATCCGACGAAGAACAGGCCGCGAGGACGCCGACCGCCACGGCGCCGAAGCCAAACGAACGTAAGAACGCCTTCCGCGTGATCATGGGTACGAGAGGGAGCCATTTGGCGGAAGTCGCATCCTGATTGGCGTTTAGCTACGCTCGTGCGATGTCGGCCGAGGCGGATGAGGGTCCGGTCACGAAGCTGGTCTACGCGATCCTCCTCTCGGCCCTGAGAAAGTGCGCGACCGACCTCGCGGTGCGCCGGGTCGACGGCCGACCGCGTGTCGATTTCGTGATCGATGGCGCGGAGATCGAGGAGATGCGCCCACCGCTGCTCCTCCATCAACCGCTCGTGCGCAGGCTCGCGGTGATGGCGTCACTGCCGATGTACGCGAAGGGCGAATGCGCAGAGGGAACGATCACACTGCGGCTCGCGGATGGTCGCGAAGCCTCGTTCGCGATCCGGGTCGAGGGGCACGGCGACACGCTCGCCGCGTATCTGCACGTGCTCAGCGGCTCGGCGCGGCCAGGCGGCGCAGCGTGATCAGATGCGCACCGGCGACGACCGGCACGATGAAGCCGGGTAACCAGACCCACGGCCACGTGAAGATCACGGGCGGCTGGGCGCTCGCGACTCGCACGACGATGTGAACGAGGAATCCGAGCGCGATCAGGTTCCAGATCGCGAGCGGGCCGCGCGCCGGGCGACCCGCGGGGAACGCGAGGTTGCCGAACAGCGGCGCGGTGAAGCCGATCACGATGTCGAAGTTGCTGCCCGCGAACGTCAGCTCCGACGACAGGACGTGCGCCATCGCGAGCCCGAACAAGCAGAACTCGACACCCGCGCGCACGACGTGGAGATAGGTCAGCGCCGGCAGCGGCAGGCGATCGCAGAACCGCCGCGTCACCGGCACGAGCTGCGCGATCACGATCGCGACGAGCAGCGGCGCTCCGGCCGCGGGCACGGGGAGTCGCTCGAACACACCGCGCGAGGCGAGCACCGCGAGCACCGCGAGCCACGCGCAGATCACGACGACGAACGGGACGACCGCGCGTGGTGATGCAGCGCGCACCGCGTACACCGCGAAGCCGAGCGTCGCCACGACGACCAGCAAGAAGCCGATCACGAGCGGGAGTCCGGCGGCCATGGCGGTGGTGTATCAACGGCCGGCCCGACAAGCGAGTGGCGGATTGCCGCAGTCAGCGCACGTCGAGCGGGGTGCGATTCCCCTTCGCGTCGACCTGGACGATCTCCTGGGCGAGCTGCAGCTTCGCCGGCACGTGGAGCTTCGCGACCGGCTCGTCGCGGCGCGATGCGCTTGCCTCGAGCGGCCGCGCGATCACGGTGAGCGCATCGCCGCTGCGCTTGACGACGAACCCGACCCGAGCAAACGCGAGCTCTCCGACCTCGCCCTTGCCGAGCGGGGCGTCGTCGCGGCGGAGCTCGCCGGCCTGCGGATCGAGGACGACCGCGCGGGTGATTCCATCGGCCTCGATCTCGAGCGTGACCGGCCGCTTCGCGTCGATCTCGTGGCCCAGGACCCAGCGGAGGTGCGCGACCGCTGGCAGCGGCTTCGGCCAGGCGGGCATGTCGATCCAATGATCGGCGTGCGCCTGACCCGCGAGCACGGCCAAGAGGAGCGCGATCCTCATCATCTCGAACGAACGCATGCCGTTGGGCCTTCATTCCCGCGCTGCTACAGTGCTCCCGTGCGCCGCATCCTCCTCGCTCGTCACGGTCAGACGGCGTGGAACGCGCAGGGCCGCCTACAAGGCCACACCGACATCGAGCTCGACGACACGGGCCGGACCCAGGCGAAGCAGCTCGCGGATTCCCTCGTCGGTGCCGGCATCACGCGCGTGTGGTCGAGCGACCTCGCACGAGCGCGCCAGACCGCCACGATCGTCGCGAGCGAGCTCGGGCTCCCGCCGCCCGAGGTCGATGCAGAGCTGCGCGAGCGCAAGTTCGGCGTGTTCGAAGGCCTGACCCGCGACGAGATCCTCGCGCAGCATCCCGAGGCGTGGCGCGCGTGGGTCGCACACACGACGCACCCGCCTGGTGGCGAGCCGCGCGACGAGGCGACGGTGCGGATGCAGCGCGCGCTGCTCCGGATCGTCGCGGATGATACGGCGCTCGTCGTCACCCACGGCGGCGTGATGCGCCTGTGGTTGATGGAGCTGCTCGGGACGACCGTGCCGCTCGTCGCCAACGCGACGATGTACGAGCTGCACCACGATGGCACGGTGTTCCGTGCCAAGCTGCGTGCATGAAGGACGTCGCGGTCGTCGCATATTGTCGAACCGGAATCGCGAAGGCGCAGCGCGGTGCGCTCAACCAGACGCACGGCATCCCGATGCTCGCGCACGTGATGAAGGCCGCCGTCGAGCGCGCGCGGATCGCGGCGGGCGAGATCGAGGACGTCGTGGTCGGCTGTGGCCTGCC
>Ga0070679_100004241_pt1 | contig 13229 bp, 10 predicted proteins | sample KBSC63BmetaG_FD_65652 | JGI IMG/M metagenome (GOLD analysis project Ga0070679, IMG submission 65652) | Corn rhizosphere microbial communities from Kellogg Biological Station, Michigan, USA - KBS C6-3B metaG | ecosystem: Host-associated > Plants > Roots > Rhizosphere | place: USA: Michigan... | reverse complement strand
AGCTTGAGTCGCTTGACTCCCTCAGTCACATGGTCGTTACGCGCCTGGAATTGAACGTTCGCGCGCGCCAGATGGACCGCGCCGCCCGCGCCCGCCAGCGCGTCGAAAACGCGCTCACCATGGAGCGCAATTTCGTCTCCGCCGTGCTGGATACCGTTGGCGCCCTGGTCGTCGTATTCGACACCGCCGGCCGCATCGTCCGTTTCAACCGCGCTTGCGAGAGCATCTCCGGATACGTGTCGTCGGAGATGGTGGGTAAGTACGCGTGGGAACGTCTCATACCCGAAGAAGATATCGGCCAGTACATCCAGAACTTCGAGCGCATCCGCCTTGGCGGCTTCCCCACAACCTACGAGAATTTCTGGATCGCCTCCGACGGCACGCGCCGCCGCATTTCGTGGTCAGCTACCGCTCTACTCGACTCCCACGATCAGGTCGCCTTTGTCATCGCCACCGGGATCGATGTCACTGTGCAGCGCGTCGCGGAGTCGGCCATTCGTGAGAGTGAAGCGCGTTACCGGCAACTGGTCGAAGGCTCGCTCGGCATGGTCTTTACGCACTCGCTCGATGGCACCATCCTGTCCATCAACGAGCATGGGGCGCAGGGCGTAGGCCGCAGTATGTCGGAAGTCGTCGGCCGTTCCATTGGCGACTTCATCCAGCCCGACCGCTTGCACCTGCTCGACTCCTACTTCGATTCGCTGATCCAAACCGGCGAAGCCCAGGGTTTGTTCTATCTCAGCCACAGCAACGGCGAAGAACGCGTTACGGCCTACCGCAACCGCCTGATCGAAGAGCCCGGCAGGCTGCCTTACATCCTTGCGTTCGGCGTCGACATCACCGAACAGGTGCGCGCCGAAGACCAGCTTCGTAAACTGATTCGCGAGTCCAACTCCGTGCTTGAGTCAGTCGGTGACGGCATCTACGGCATTGACCTCGAAGGTATCGTCACGATCGTCAACCCCGCAGCGGCGCAGATGCTCGGCTATAAGCCCGAAGAAATTCTGGGCAAGAACATGCACGACCTCACCCATCACACCTACCCCGATGGTACGCCGTACCCGCAGGCCGACTGTCCGATCCAGCGGTCCATTACTGACCGCGAAACCATCCGCGTCTCGAACGAGGTTTTCTGGCGCAAGGATGGGACGAGTTTTCCCGTCGAGTATGTCGCGCGACCGCAGATCGAATCGCAACTCGACCTGGGCGAAGCGGAAGCTGCTCGCATGCGGCGTGGCTTCGCGCCTTCGTCATCGCAGGCGCTGGTCGGTGTGCCTGACGCGCCGGCCGACCCCGATGCTCCGGCGGAAGAGGATGTCCGCGTGGTCGGCGTCGTCGTCGCCTTCACCGACATCTCCGCACGTAACGCTCTCGACCGGATGAAGGACGAGTTTATCTCCACCGTGTCGCACGAGCTGCGCACACCGCTGACGTCTTTGCGCGCCGCGCTTGGGCTGGTCGCCGGGGGCGCCCTGATGGAACGCCCCGAGAAGATGCGTCAGATGATGGACATCGCCATCGGAAATACCGATCGCCTCGTCCGCCTGGTAAACGACATTCTTGACCTCGAAAGCATCGGCTCCGGCAAGGCCGAACTGCATAGCACCATGTGCTCGGTCGGCGACCTGTTCCGCCGCAGCACGGCGCTATTGCAAACTTCGGCGGCCAAAGCGAACGTCCAATTCGTCTTCGAACCCAACGGCGTCAGCGTATGGGCCGACCCCGACCGCATCCTCCAGACGCTCACCAACCTGGTTTCGAACGCCATCAAATTTTCACCCAACTCTGGCGCCGACCCCTGCGAGATCCGCCTCACGGCGCGCTACGCCACAGCCGGCGAAGCGCTGATCGAAATCGAAGACCATGGCCGCGGCATCCCCGAGGACAAGCTGCAAATGATCTTCGACCGCTTCAAGCAGGTCGATGCATCGGACTCTCGCGCCATGGGCGGCACCGGCCTCGGCCTGGCAATTTGCCGCAGCATCGTCACCCAGCACGGCGGCCAAATCTGGGCGACCAGCAAGCTGGGTGAGGGGTCGACGTTCCACTTCACGTTACCGACGCACCCGAGCAATAATCTGCGCTAGACGCTACGGAAACTTCTGCAAGTCGCGTTCAGCTCGAATAACGCGCATGACACGAATCCCGCGAGAAGTGATCCGGTAAAAAATCAGATAATTTTCGTAAGGAAGAGCTGGCCACGTGAAGACCGGAGGACTCATTCGTTTTAAAGAAGGTCTGCCGATTCGAGGATTTTGCCCAAGCAATTCGCAGTTTTGATAGATCGCTGCCTCGACACTGTCAGCCGCATCGGAACTATCTTTCGAGATATAGATCCAATGGTGAAAGATATCTTTCTGAGCTTTAGGACTTAGCGTGTATCCGCTCACGCCGCTGAACGCTTCGCAAGGAATTCCTTCTTCCACTGTGAAATCTCACGTTTCGCCTCTTCAGGATCGAGCCATCCATCCCGCTCGCCTGACTCCCAGCCTTCTTCAATCATGGCCTCAACAGTATCGCGGTTCTCGCGAAGATAGCGTTCGGCTTCATGAACTGCAGTGAGTTGCGCAGCGAGATACGCCTCAGCATTTTCATACCCCAATGCTTGAGAGTCTTCTACCACAATCGCCTCTAGTTCCGGAGTCAGTGTGATCGCCATAGCTACAGCGTATATCTTCCGCTGCAGCCACGCTACTCCTCATTCTCCCGTAGTTTCGCCACCACACCAAAATCCTCAAGCGTCGTCGTATCGCCCTTCACGTCCCCGGTGGTCGCGAGTTCGCGCAGCAACCGGCGCATGATCTTGCCACTCCGGGTCTTCGGCAGCATCTGCGTAAAACGCAAGTCATCCGGCCTCGCCAGTGCGCCGATCTCTTTGGCGACCCACTGCCGCAGTTCTTCCTTCAGCGCCGGGCTCGGCTCGTTGCCCTCTTCGAGCGACACGAACGCCGCGATCGCCTGTCCCTTCATCTCATCGGGACGCCCGACGACGGCCGCCTCCGCGACCTTCGAATGCGCCACCAGCGCGGACTCGATCTCCATCGTTCCCAGCCGGTGCCCGCTCACATTGATCACGTCATCGACGCGACCCATCAGCCAGAAGTAACCGTCGGCATCCATGCGTGCGCCGTCGCCCGTAAAGTAAATCCCGGGAATCTCTGAAAAATAAGCTTGCTCGTACCGTTCCGGATCGCCCCAGATCGTCCGCGCCAGCGACGGCCACGGCTTCTTGACGACCAGCAGGCCGCCTTGGCCCGGAGGTACGGGCTCGCCCTCTTTCGTCACCACTTCCGGCACCACACCGAAGAACGGCTTGGTCGCCGAACCGGGCTTGGTCGCGACCGCGCCGGGCAGCGGGGCTATCAAAATCGAGCCCGTCTCGGTCTGCCACCACGTGTCGACAATCGGGCATTTTTCCTTGCCAATCTCACGGTGATACCACATCCAGGCTTCAGGATTGATCGGCTCGCCCACCGTCCCCAGCAGCCGCAGCGACGCCAGCGAATGCTTGTGGACCCACTCGTTGCCCCACTTGATGAACGCCCGGATCGCTGTCGGCGCTGTGTAGAAAATGCTCACCTTGTGGTCGTCGACGATCTTCCAGAAGCGGTCGTTTTCCGGCCAGTTGGGGGCGCCCTCGTACATCATCACGGTCGCACCGTTCTGTAGCGGGCCATACACGACATAGCTATGTCCGGTGACCCAGCCGATGTCGGCGGTACACCAGTAGACGTCATCTTCCTTCAGATCGAAGACATACTTTGTTGTCAGGTAGGTCTGTACCGAATATCCCCCGGTGGTGTGAACCAGTCCCTTCGGCTTACCGGTCGTCCCGCTGGTATAGAGGATGTAGAGCGGGTCCTCGGCGTCCTGCCACTCGCACTCGCACTCGTTTGCCGCCGCTGCCATCTCTGCGTGCCACCACACATCGCGACCGTCCTGCATATTCACCGTGACCGAGGGCGCCCGCTGATAGACAACCACCTTCCGCACTCCGGGGCACTTTTCGACCGCCTCGTCGACAATCTTCTTCAGCTTCACCTCGCCGCCGCGGCGGTAACTGATGTCCTGGGTCACGATCACCTGGCAATCGGAGTCGTTCACACGGTCCGCGATCGCATGCGCCGCGAAACCCCCAAAAATCACCGAGTGTACCGCCCCGATCCGCGCACAGGCCAGCAGCGCAATCGCCAGTTCCGGCGACATCCCCATGTATACGGCAACGCGGTCGCCTTTCTTCACTCCCTGCGCCCTGAGCACGTTCGCAAACTTCTGGACCTGCTCCAGCAACTCCGCGTAAGTAAGCTTTCGCACCTCGCCCGGCTCGCCCTCCCACAGCAGCGCTACCTTATCTTTGCGGGCGCCGTTGGCGTGGCGGTCGACGCAGTTGTGGCTAAGGTTCAGCTGGCCGCCGAGAAACCACTTCGCATGGGCGCCCTCGCCTTCGAGCACGGTCGTCCATTTTTCAAACCAGTCCAGATCACCTGCCACCTCAGCCCAGAACGCCTCGGGATCCTGGATGCTGCGGCGATACATCGCCTCGTACTGCTCTTCGCTCGAAATGTGCGCTTTCGCCGCAAATTCCGGCGGCGGCGGAAAAACGCGGTTTTCGCGCAATAGTGACTCAAAATTCGTTCCCACACTCGGCTGGCTTGGCTGATCTGACATCGGCGTTTCCAAATCTCCTTCAATCTCGTTCTGCGCGTTAGGTGTCAGCAAAAAGGTACGTCATCGCGATAAGGACTCGCAACCACGCGAGCACTTCCCCCCAAAAACGGCCTTCAACCGAGTGGATTACTTCGAACAACCGCCAATCCTACCCCCTTCTGCCGGTCACGTTACCGGGAAGTGCTATGGCACCACCTTTTCTATGGAGCGACACTCAAATTAACAGCAGTGTCTGACGATAAGACACACGTATACTGCGTGACCGGCCTATCGTCGGCGACACGATCTCCAGAATTTTCAGGCTGCGGTAGACGCTAAAAACCAAACTTTCCCACGTTCCGGGCCCGAGGTGATGATGAGACAAAGCAGATTGTGCCATCATCAAAGCCGTGCCCTCCTATACGACCTCGATCATCGGGTTCTTCTTCGGCTTTGGTTTCGGAGTGGGCTGTGCACTGGCAGTGATGTACTCCATCTTCATGGGAGGTTATCGCGCCGCGCTTCGCGAATCGGCTGCGGCAGAACCACCGGCGCGCCTGCTCAAGGAGCGCAAGCGGCTCAAGCTCGACCCGCCCGCCTAACCTTTCGCCGCGATTTCCGCCCGCAGCGTGCGCAACTCGTGGCTCAATTGCCGCACCGCCTCCATCAGTTCCTGGCTGTGGACGGCCTCCTGGGTCGGCGTAATCCCCTCCACGTAGAACGTTCCATTCGGCTCCAGCACGCACAGCTTCACGTCCTCGGGCCGGTTGAACCCGTTCTTGTTGAGCACCGAAATCAGGTCGTCGTGGGTCAGCGTCTCCTTCTTCATCGCGTGTTCGTCCACCGTTCCATCGCTGACGAGTATCGTCTTGGTGCCTTCGATGGCCGCCGTAATCTTCGGTGCCTTGAACAGCAGCCGCATCAGCACCCAGTTGATCGTCAACAGCGCAAACGCGCCGATAACCCCTCCACTGACCGAATTGTCGTTGCCGATGATGGAGTTCTGCACGGTGTTCGACAGGCTCAGCAGCACGACCAGGTCGAACGGATTCAACTGCGCCAATTCGCGTTTACCGAAAATTCGCAAAAAAGCAATCAGTACCAGGTACACGATGATCGGCCGCAGGATCTTCTCCAGCCACGGCAACTGCATCTGGAACATGCTCTGCATGATGGTATGAAACATGGACATTCTCCCTTTTCGCGTTGCCGGGTCAACCAGCGGCATGCGTTGCCGACTCTGCCCGCTGCCGCCATCTTAACTGGAGACGGCCCTGTGGCTTCCCCTGGCGCTGTAAATAACGTCCAACTTCTGACACCTGTGCGGATGAAACATTTCCGCCGCTCCACACAACCCACCGGGATAAGGCTGATTTCGTCCCGGGGACAGCCTGTTACCTCTTCGCCACTGGTTCTTCTTTTGGGTGCACCGGCTCCACTGGCACCCCTGTTGAGGCTTAGAATCTAGGCGTGGGGAGTGCTTTCCGGGCCAGCTTTAGCATTTCGCTGAGTCTGGTATCTTTCTGGTAACCCTCATCCGCGTTTTTCCCTTTTTGTTGTTTGCACTTGTAAGAGGACCGAGTACCCGATGGCGAAACCGCTCCGCAGCGATAACCCGAATCCACAGGACATACAGTTTGCCCACTTCGGCATTCTGAACGACGGCAAGCAGAGCAAGGGTGCGTTCACCACGGCCATCATTACCAATGTGATCATTGCAGCGCTCGTTATCGTTGTCGGCAGCGCGGTAAAGACTGTAGTAAAGATTAACGAGAAGAAGGACCTGGCGTATACGCCCATCAAAGAGCCGCCTCCACCACCTCCTCCGCCGCCGCCACCCCGGATCATTCCGCCTCCCCCGCCACCATCAAAGGTGGTGCTCGACCAGCCGAAAATCAAGGTCCCGCCGGAAAAGCTGCCGGACGTGAAGCCTATTGAAGTCAAAATGGCTCCAGTACCGTTACACATTACCCCGGCGCCGCCCAAGGCCGTCACCCCGCCACCCGCCCCCAAAGCCGTGAGCCTGGCGGCAAATATCGCTCCCGCAGCGGTCAAGAACAACGACGCACATCCAACCGCCGTCAAGATGGGCAGCCTGGATAATCCGCTGAACAAACTGGCTGGTCCAGCGGTGGCCCCGGTCAACTTCGGCAATGCCGGCGCCCAGACCAACGCCAGCAACACCGGCAATGGCCCCCGTTCGGCCACTACCGTAAGTGGTTTCGGTTGTCCGACATGCACCAACCTGGCCGGCAAAGATGCCGGCTCACGGCAGGTCGTCGGAGTCAAGCTGACGACCGGTGGCAACGGCCCGGTCAACTCCAGAAACCTCAACAACGAACCGGTCAACGTGCATCTTCAGACCCAGGCGCCGCCGCCGGCGCAAGCGACCCCCACTCTTCGCAGCGTGGCCGTCGCCGCTCCGCCCAAGGTCACCTACAAGCCCCAGCCCGTATATACGGCAGAGGCCAAGCAGATGCACCTTGAAGGTAACGTTTCCGTTCAGATCAAGGTCAACTCCGCGGGCGCTGTGCAAGTCGTCCGAGTGACCCACGGTCTCGGCCACGGCCTGGATGAGTCCGCCATGCGTGCTATTCAAGGCACCCGCTTCAGTCCCGCGCTCGATACCACCGGTCACCCGATAGACTGGGAAGGCGTAGTCAACGTCAGCTTCCAGATGGCCGGCTAACAACTTTGATACGCTGAACCACCTTTGCCTTCTACGAACCTGTTTCGCTGCAACCCCTCGGCGGCATCCTATGGAGAAGCCCCGAGCAAGACTAAGGAGTCTTCCATCAATATGACTTTCCGGACGAAATCCACCGTTTTCGTGACTCTCGCTTTGCTGGCTGCCAGCTCTCTCTCGGCCGCGGCCTTTCCGTTCGGTAAAAAGAAGCCGGTCGACGACCAAATCTTCCGCAAGCCCACGCCGGCCCAGAACGCGCTGATCGACAAGGCCATCGTTCACGAAGCCGAGGTGATCAAAGCGCTAAAGGAGCGCTCGCCGCTCGTCGATACCTACATCCAGAACATGAAGCCCGACCCGCTGCTCGGCCAGGTCCCCGATTACGACTGGCACTCGCTGGCCCGCGTCAACTTCGGCAAGATCATCGGCGAAGAGGGATACAGCACTAATCCCTACAAAGAAAAGGGCAGCAAGTTCGGCTTCATGAAGCACTCGCTCGGTTACATCACCGGTCTTTCCTCGAGCCTTCACCTCAGCTACAGAGAAGGCGGCTTCGTCCGCATGATCGTGATCGACAGCCAGGGCCCCAACGGCGACGGCTTCAATCGTCAGAACTACACCTTCCTCTTCGTCCGCAACGAGTTCCTCGGCACCATCCCCACCATGGTGCTCGACGTCAAGCCAACCAAGCCTTCTCCCGGCCGTTTCTTTGGCCGCATGTGGATCGAGCGTAACGGCGGCAACATCGTCCGCTATAACGGCGACCTGGCCGGTTCACAGCAGGACATCCGGGAGTACTACCACTTCGATTCCTGGCGCACCAACGTCGCAGAAGGCCTATGGCTACCGACCAGCTTTTACGCCGAAGAAACTGATCCGAAATCTCCGTCGCACGTCCTCGTGTTCAAAGCCATCAACCATGTCTGGGGCTATGAGTTGAAGATTCCCGCCCCCGAAGAAGATCAGACCACCATGGAAGTCGTCGGTGCAGACGACCAGACCAAGGACGCCGCCACTAACGACGTAAGCCCTCTTGGGGCACAGCGGGAGTGGATCCAGCAGGCCGAAGACAATGTCATCGAGCGCCTCTACACCGCCGGCCTGATCGACGCCAAGAGCCCCTTCGACGAGACGCTCGCCGCCCTCGCCAACAACATCCTGGTCTACAACAACATCGCCACCTCGCGCCCCATCCGCGTGCGCACCCTGCTCACCGAGCCGCTGGAGTCCATCTCCATTGGCAACACCATCCTGCTCTCCAAGAGCCTGATCGACACCACCGCTATCCAGAGCGTCGACGGCGCACAGCAGGCCGGCAACCTCAACGCCGTGCTGGCCTTCCAGGTCGCACACATCATTCTCGGCCACCACATCGACACCAAATACGCTTTCTCGGACCGCATGATGTTCCCGGCGCAGTCCGCCTTCCAGCGCCTGCCCATGCACCATACGGACCTCGAGAACCGCGACGCCGCCAAGAAGGCCATTGAGCTTCTGCAGCCTAAGGAGCTTGCCGACAGTCAGGGCTTCTTCGGCCTATATCTGCAGCAACTCGCCACCCGTTCCAAAGCCCTCAAGGCGCTAAATGAGCCGATGATGGGCGACGGCCTGATGAACTCCGAAGGCACCTTCTGGTATCAGGCCCTGGTCTCGAAAGCGCCGAAGCTTGCCCCTAACGACCTCAAACAGCAGGCCGCCATGCCGCTCGCCAGCTTCCTGCGTTTTGATCCCTGGACCGACCAGGTGGTCGCCATGCGCACCACGTATGAGCCGCTGCTCAGCTCTCGCGACAAGATGCCGTTTGAAATTACGCCGGTATACCTGAAGCTCACCTATTGGAAGCCGGCTGCTCCGCCGCCACCGGCGCCGGGCGACGCCGCGACGACCACTCCCGCCGGTGCGACGGCCGCTCCGGCAGGAACGCCGCCGACAACCGCCGCACCGGCCACCACCGTTCCCGACACAACCGCAGCACCGCAGCCCACCACGCCACCTCCAACCGTTCCCCAGCCCCCAACGACTCCGCAGAACTAAGTTTTCGCCCGTACTTTCTTTTCATCGCTTTGCCGGTGTTGTTCCTACGTCACCCCGTTCATGGCGGGGTGACGTGTTTCGCTGATACTTTGGCGAGGATCGACAATTTGGCCTTTTCGCTACCGATTCGTAATGCGCAGAGTTGGTTGTCTCCGGTAGACTCTTGAGACAGTTACCCCGTCAGAATCAGAACAAGTTCTTTGCTGCAAAGTCCTGGATGTCGGTTTTGGAGATGGCCCGTTGAAGAGAGTTCCGTTGTTTCTATTCCTGCTTGCCTGCATCAGCGCGCGCGCCTACGGTCAGGCGAACCCCACGGCTGCGCGCGCCGGCGACCTCCAGATCGGCCTCGGCTATACCTCCGCCACCTCCGAATACCTCACCAACGCGGCCGCCCCCGTACCCAACCCCTATTTCACAGACCGGCTTCGCGGGCTTGCGTTCTACACCACGTTCGACTTCCGTCCGCACTGGGGCGCGGAGGTCAATTTTCATCAGCTCAACAGCCCCATCACCGGCGACGTGTATGAGCGCACCTACGAATTCGGCGGACGCTACGTCCGCCACTACGGCCGTGTTGCTCCCTACGTAAAAGGCCTCTACGGCCGCGGTGTTTTCAACTTTTACCAGAGCGAAGCCAATCTCGCCTACAACATGCTGGTTGGCGGAGGCGGTGTCGACGTCGCAGCCACCCGCCGCATCAACATCCGCGCCGACTACGAGTACCAGCACTGGATGAACTTTCAATTCTCTGGCCTCAACCCCCAGCTCATCACCATTGGCGCCGCGTACCACTTCGGAGCCGGCAAGCCGCATTAAAGCGGTGGGTAGAGGATAGAGTGTAGAGCGTAGTGTGCTAAGCCCTGGCGATCGGCCGGGGCTTTCCTTTGCCGTGTGGGGACGGTATAGAGAATAGCGTGCAGGACCTCGGCAAACAGTTGACGTTCAAGCGCCAACGGCAGGCCCCGTTTCTGCGCGCGGCAGTCTCCACAACTCAACGTGCGGCAATCACACCAGGCGATAACGGCGCTTGAAGTGTGCAATGAACGCCTGACACGCCACCAGCCAACAATGGCTCTGAAAAAAGCGAGACTCAGCGCACTATCCCGCCCTTAAACGGCAGAGCCCCGACCAGAATCGGGGCTCTGCACACTACGCTCTACACTCTATCCTCTACCCACTGCCATTAGAAGTGGTACGCAATACCGATCGTCGGCATGGAGATCACTTCGTACCGGTTCGACTTGAACTCCGTCTTGCCGAAGTCCGGGGCCTTCAGCAGGAACCCGCGATATTCCGCACGGATGTCGAAGCTGGGGCTCAGCTCATACGCCAGACCGCCACCGAACAAGCCACCAATGTTGGTGTTCTGCCGAGCATCCAGTTGGTGCGTGCCATTATCCAGGATCGGCGTAAAGATCATGCCGCCCACACCGATTTCAGCAAACGGGTTATACCGCTTGAAGTTCAGCGTGTACACGTAGGCGCCGGTAATTTCCTGCTGCCGGGCATGCACTTCGCCGTTCTTGATCGAGCTGGTTGTGTACTTGATCGAGTTTTGTGCAAACCCGTAATTCAATTCGAGCGCCGAACGCGGCGTTACCATGTACCGGTAGCTGGCCAAAACACCCGTCGTGATCGTCGTCGACGCGGGATTGACGCCATTTCCTCGCACATCCGGAGCCAAAGGTGCAAAGCCGCTTAGGCTGATATCCTGCCTGCTCTCCTGCGCATACCCAACGGCCGAGCCTAGCATCAGCAGCGCGGCGACCAACATCATCTTCTTCATGCTTGGAAAAATCCCTTCACGTTCAACATCTCGTGCCTTGCTCTCGCGCCAGCCGACCATGTCGGCAGACCGCATTGCATTCAGGCCGGATACTTGATTCTTTATTGTACCCGTCCGCCAGCCCTAACGAACGGTCGTCTTGCTTTCCGGTAAACAAAAGGGCCTCCGTAGAGGCCCTTGTTACACCGTTAGACGTTCGTTATGCCTGAGGGGAAGCAGGAGGAGGTGGAGGAGGTCCACCCGGACCGCCCGGACCACCGGGGCCGCCGCCGTCACGCATCCGCTCTCGCTGGCGCTTTTCCATTTCTTCGAACTTCGCCTTCTGGCCGTCATCCAGAACAGCCTTGATGTGCTCGTTTTCGGTCTTCCGCAGGTCCATCATCTTCGCGCGCTGATCCTCTCGAGAAGCGTTCGGGTCACGAGCAGCCATCATCTTCGCCCGGCCGTCTTCAAGAATCGCCTTGATCTTCGTCTGCTGGTCCGCCGACAGGCTGAGTTCTTTGGTCATCATTTCAAGACGCTGTTCCGGATTGCCACCACGGCCTCCCATGCGTGGTCCCTGCTGGCCTTGTGCCGGGGGTGGTGCACCATCGGTCGATCCCGTTTGCGCCAGTGCAGGAAGCACCAGCGAAACACTACACAGCAGTACCGCCGCCGTGCGCTTCAAATTCTTTCCGATAAACTTCGTCATCATCCACTCCTTGTTGCCTGGGGCGCAGAATTGCCGCCGGTGTTTCAACAGGTACAGACGTCATTCCGCGAATAAGGTTCCTCCTTCGGCCAAAATACTTCACAGAGTTTTCAACAGCCGCCGCAACTGTCATCTCGCATGAAGCAGCGCGCTTCATGCCATTGGCAGCTGGAAACATCGCAGCATTCCTCGCCGTTTCCACCAACACCATTCCCTGCCCTACGCCCGCTCCGCCAAAAAACTGAAGGGATCACCCACCCGCTCCGCATGTTCTTCGACCACTTTGAGAAACGCTCTTGCCGCGTGACTCAGCGCCGCCTGCCGCCGGTATACCAGCCGCAGCTTCCGCTCCACATGCAGTTCCGGCACCGCGACCCCGACCAGCGCCCCGGACGCCAGCTCATTTTCCACAGTCAGCCGAGGCACCAGGGCGACCCCGTTCCCGCGCTCCACAAACCGCTTGATCGCCTCCAGCGACGGCAGCTCCACCTCCATTTGCAGCGGTGTCTTGTGGCGCAGAAACGTCTGGATCACCTTCTGCCGCAGCGGCGACGGCACATTGTGCGCCGTAAAACTCTCCCGCCCCAGCCGCTGGATCGACACCTTCGCCGCCCCGGCCAGCGCATGTCCCGGGGCCACCACGCACACCAGCTCATCCCGAAACACCACAATCGACTTCACTTGCGGGTCGTCGGGACGGAAGCTCACCACCCCCATCTCCACCGTGTGCGACAACACCTCGTCGGCGATGCGGCTGGCCAGCGACCGCTGCACGGCGACCTTCACCCGCGGATGCTCCCGCCGAAAGGCATCCAGCACGGGCAGCAGGTACAGGCAGGTGTACTCATTTGCTGCCAGATTCAGCCGTCCGGTATGCAGCGACCGCAGCTCCACCAGCGCCGCGGTCGCATCGGTGCGCAGGTTCAGCATCTTCTGGGCGTAATCGCGCAGTACTTCCCCGGCATCAGTCAGCAGCCCGTCGCGCGAAGTCCGTTCCAGCAGCGTCTCGCCGAGTTCGGCCTCGAGTTTGGCAATGACCTGGCTTACCGCCGGCTGCGTCCGGTGCAGCTTCGCCGCCGCGCGCGAAAAGCTACGCTCCTCCGCGACCGCCAGAAACGTCTCCAACTGAAACAGGTCCATCTGCTGCCCCTCTGGCGCTTTCCTTTGCGAAACTTCGCTCTCTTAGCGCACTTTGCATGAAAGCCGTTGCTTTGTGGTTGCCCCTGCCGTTGCCTTTGCTCTCTGCGATGAACTACCCTGCTCAGTACTGCTGGTGCCAGCCTATACTGGCATTAGAAATCCGCATACATCTGGCATCCAGCATAAGACCGAGTTATGCTTATGTCCAGACGGAAAGGCTCTTTGATGGCGAACTCCAACCAGAT
>Ga0070679_100004239_pt1 | contig 13233 bp, 12 predicted proteins | sample KBSC63BmetaG_FD_65652 | JGI IMG/M metagenome (GOLD analysis project Ga0070679, IMG submission 65652) | Corn rhizosphere microbial communities from Kellogg Biological Station, Michigan, USA - KBS C6-3B metaG | ecosystem: Host-associated > Plants > Roots > Rhizosphere | place: USA: Michigan... | reverse complement strand
CCGGGCCATCTCGGCGTTCTCGGCGAGGAAGCCGTAGCCGGGGTGGATCCCTTCGGCGCCTGCCTGCTTAGCCGTCTCGATGATCTTGGCGATGTTCAGATAGCTCTCGGCGGGGACCGCGGGCCCGATCAGGAAGGCCTCGTCCGCCTCGCGCACGTGGGGGGCGTCGCGGTCGATCTCCGAGTAGACGGAGACCGAGCCGATGCCCATCTCCCTGAGCGTGCGGGCGACCCGGATTGCGATCTCGCCGCGATTTGCGATCAGAACTTTCTGGAACACGGCGGCGCAGTCTATTTATGCGCGAGGCGTGAGGGGTGGCTGGTGCCCCTCCCCCGGAAACGGTCCGGCCGGCACGCGTGCGAGAGCCCTATCGTTCCGCTCCCAAAGCTTCCGGAGGAGGGGCACCAGCCACCCTCGACCTCAGGCGAATAGGGTGCGCCGTCGTGTTGATCGAGCTTCAAAGTCACTCGACCGTGTCCGACGGGCAGCTGGCGCCCGGTGAAGTCGTGGCGCAGGCCTGGGAGGCTGGCGTTACGACGCTGGCACTGACGGATCACGACGCGGTTGCGGGAGTCGAGGAGGCCGCTGAGGCCGCCAAGGGGTTTGGGATCGAGCTGGTCCCGGCGATTGAGATGTCCTGCGTGCATGAGTACGCGGAAGACCTGCATATCTGCGGTTACTGGGTGGATCTCGGGGCGATCTCGCCAGCCTGTGAGAGGGCGCAGAGGGAACGGGTCAACCGGGCCGAGGAGATCATTCAGCGGCTGCGCAACTGGGGCTTCGAAGTGAAGATCGAGGACGCGATCAAAGAGGCCGGCGACGCCCTCTCGATCGGGCGGCCGCACATCGCTCGCGCCGCCGGGGCCAGCGGAGATCTGGGGCCCTTCTTCGAGGAGTACCTGGTGCCCGGCGCCAAGGCCTTCGTCCCCCGCCGCTGGCCCACCGCGGAGCAGGCGATCGCGCTGATCCACGAGGCCGGGGGTTGCGCCGTGATCGCCCACCCCTACTGGGACATCGACGATCCCGACGAGGTCGAGGACCTGATCCGCTCACTCAAACCCGACGGCGTCGAGGCCTTCTACCCGCCCCACACTCAGGAACAGACCGAACACCTGCTCAGCCTCTGCGACGAGCTAGGTCTCATCCCAACGGCGTCCTCCGATTACCACGGCCCCACCCACAAGACCTTCTCCAAGTTCGGCGACTACGAGACGTATGGCCTCGGAGAGCCAGCCGTCCCGCCCAAGCCTTAACTGGCCTTGGAGTCTCCGGTGCGCCTTTCGCACCTCTGCGGTGCATAAAGCGCACCGGAACCAACAAGCTGCGCGAGAAATACCGGCGGCCGCGGGTTACCGGCCCCAGAACGAGAAAGGGAGGGGCGGTGGCCCCTCCCAAAACACTCGAGCGCGGCTCCTGCCGCGCGTTTTGGGAGGGGTCGCCGCTCCTCCCGTCCGCTTATCTCAGGCGGTAACCGCAGCCGCCGGAATCAGCTCCCGCGACTCGAGGTACTCGAGCAGCTTCTGCGCCGACTCCTCCGGAGTCTCGTTCTCGGTGTCGCAGACCCAGTCGGGGTTCTCGGGGATCTCGTAGGGGTCGCTGACGCCGGTGAATTCCTTGATCTCGCCCGAGAACGCCTTGGCGTAGAGCCCCTTGACGTCGCGCTCGGCACAGGTGTCGACCGAGGCCTTGACGTAGACCTCGATGAAGCGGTCGCCCATCAGCTCGCGTGCCTCGTCGCGGATCTCGGCGTAAGGCGAGATCGCGGCGGTGATCACCGGCACGCCGTTGCGGCTGAGCAGGTCGGCGACGAAGGCGATGCGGCGGATGTTGGTGTCGCGGTCTTCCTTGGAGAAGCCGAGACCCTTGGAGAGGTTTTCGCGCACGACATCGCCGTCGAGGATCTCGAGCTTCGAGCCGCGCTCGCGCAACTGCTTCTCCAGCAGCCCGGTGATGGTCGTCTTGCCGGCACCGGAAAGCCCGGTGAACCAGAGGGTGAAGCCCTTCTCGCCAGCCATGCTCGTTCAGTCCTCCTTGTAAGCGTCGATCAGGATGTCAGCGACCTCGTTGCGCGAGAACTCCTGCGGCGGCCTTTCGCCGTTGCCGAGCATCTCGCGGACCTTGGTGCCGCTGAGGAACACATGCGCATCGGAATCGTGCGGGCAGGTCTTGCCCGACGCCATTCCCTCGCACTCGTCGCACCAGAAGCTGTGCTCGAAGAAAAGTGGTTCGATGCCCAGCTCCTGCGTGTCGATCGTGCTGAAGATCTTCTGCGCGTCGTAGGTGCCGTAGTAGTCGCCAACCCCGGCGTGGTCGCGGCCGACGATGAAGTGGGTGGCGCCGTAGTTGCGGCGGACGATCGCGTGCAGGATCGCCTCGCGCGGGCCGGCGTAGTGCATCTTCGCCGGCTTCACACCCAGCATCACCCGGTCGTTGGGGTAGTAGTTCTCCATCAGCACCTCGTAGCAGCGCATGCGCACGTCGGCGGGAATGTCACCGGCCTTGGTCTTGCCGATCAGCGGCTGGATGAAGAGCCCGTCGCAGGTCTCCAGCGCCGCCTTGGTCAAGTACTCGTGGGCGCGGTGGATCGGGTTGCGGGTCTGGAAAGCGACAATCCGCTTCCAACCGCGCTTCTCGAACTCCGCTTTGGTTTCGGCCGGGGTCTTGTAGCGGCGCATGAACGCCTCCTCGTGGTCCGGCAGCGCGTCGACCTCGATCGGGCCGGCCAGCATCCGGTTGCCCTCGGCGTAGATCGCGGCGACGCCCGGGTGGGCCTCGTCGGTGGTGCCGTAAACCTGCTCGGCCTCGCGCTTTGCGTCGCGATCCCAGATCTCGGTGACCTTGATCCGGCCCAGCGGCTTGCCTTCGTCGCTGGAAAGCGAGATGACGTCACCGATCTCGCACTCGAGGTCACTCGCCAGGGTGATCGGGATCGGCCAGTAGTCACCGCCGGTCGTGCGCATCTCAGAACAAACGCGCTCCCAGTCGGCAGAACCCTGGAAGCCGGTCAGCGGCGCGAAGCCGCCGTTGCCGATCATCTCGAAGTCGGCGGTGTGGCGCTCGTCAAGTGTCAGGGAAAGCTCAGTCATCGTCTCGCTCATGCGTTGAATCTCACCAATCGGTTGGGGAAAGGGGCGAAGGAAGGCCTATCTCGGGCGCGTCGCGCCGCTAGTTGATCCCGCACTCGGTCTTTTCGAGACCCGCCCAGCGGCCTTCACGGGGCGAACCGCCCGCGCCGACCGGCTTGGTGCAGTGCGTGCAGCCGATCGAGGGGTAGCCCTGATCGTGGAGCGGGTTGTACGGGAGGTCGTGCTCATGGATGTAGTTCCAGACGTCGCGCTCGGTCCAGTCCGCGAGCGGATTGAGCTTCCAGAGCTCAAAGCGCTTGTCCCAGCCGAACTTCGGAGTGTTGGCGCGGCTGGCTGAGTCCTCACGGCGGACACCGGCGAGCCAGCAGTCTACGGAAGAGAGCGCCCTGCGCATCGGCTCCACCTTGCGCAATCCACAGCAGGCGTCGGGGTCGCGGTTCCAGAGCTCATCGCCGTGCTGGGCGGCCTGCTCGGAGAGCGTCAGGTTGTGGTACCGATCGAACTCGATCCCCAGTGACTCGGCGAGGCGGTCGCGCGTCTCATATGTCTCCGGGAAGAGAACGTCGGTGTCGAGGTAAAAGAAGCGCGCCTGGGGGTTGACCTTGCTGGCCAGGTGGGCGGTCACCGAGCTCGTTTTCTGAAACGAGCAGGCGATGTAGTGGCTCTCGCCAAAGGTCTCGAACATCCACTCGATCGTCTGCTCGGCCGAGCGGTCCTCGAGCTCGGCGGCGATCGCCTCCGGATCGGAGATGGCAGCTGGGGCCGCGACTGGGTTCATATCGCGCACTCGCCCTCGCCCCTCTCGACCTTGTAGGGGCTGGACCGGTTCCAGTCGATGAACTGCTGCATGGTCTCGAGGCTGAACTCGGCCGGCATCGTCAACTCCTTGACCTCTTCTTCGAAGCGCTGGACGCCGATCCGCTCGGCGAAGTCGTTGAACTCCTCGCTCTCGCCGGAGCGCTCCGCCTCGTACATGCGGACCCAGCGCTCGACCGCCTCGGGCACGCGCTTGGCGGGCAGGCGTGACTTCAGCCGCGTGCCGAAGATGACCTCGCCACCCTCGTAGCGGCCGCCGATGTGCGGGATGTAGGCGGGAACCTGGCGCTCGCCGACCTTCAGCGAGGCGCCGTAGAAACCGATGTTGGCGATGTGGTGCTGGCTGCAGCCGTTCGGGCAGCCGCTCATCTTGATGTGAATCTTGCGGGTCAGGCCGTCGCGGACGTCCATCTCCTCGAGCCGATCTTTGATCGCCTGGTTGAGACCCATCGAGCTGGTGATGCCCATCTTGCAGCTGTCGGTGCCGGGGCAGCTGACCACGTCGGTGATCTCGCGCGGGCCGGCCTCGCCGAGGCCGAGCTCGATCAGGCGCTGCCAGACGTCGTAGAGCGCCTCGTCGCGAACCCAGCGCAGGACCAGGTTCTGCTGCACAGTGCTGCGCGCGTAACCGCCGGTGTAGTCGCGCATCAGCGCGGCGAGGCCGCGGAACTGCTCCGGGGTGAGGTCACCGCGGAAGACCTTCACCTCGACGGCGGAGAAGCCCTCCTGGCGCTGCGCCTGGACGTTGGCCTCGACGAAGCGTTCGAACTCGCTGCGGTCGCCGTTGGGCGAGGCCGCGGCGGGCGGCGCAGCGGGCGCGTTGGCCTCCTCGTCGTCGTCGAAGCGCAGTCGCTCGACCAGATCGGCGCCGAAATCACGATCCTCGACCCAGTCGCCCTCGAGCTCCTCATCGACCTGCTCGCGGAAGGCGTCGATGCCGATCTTGTCGATCAGGACCTTGATCCGGGCGCGGGCGCGGTTGGCGCGCAGCCACTCCTGGCGATCGAAGATACGCAGCACCGCCTCGGAGACCTTGAGGTAGTCGCCGTTATCGGCCTCGACGAACTCATAGAGCGTCGGCGCGACGCGGGCCATGATCGAGGTGCCGCCGCCGACCCTGATCTCGAAGCCCCTTACCCCGTCCCGTTCGCGCGAGATGAAGGCGATGTCATGGATGCCCGCGATCGCGCGATCCGCGTCGGAGCCGCTGAAGGAGGTCTTGATCTTGCGCGGCATCAGCTGCGTCGTCGGGTGGCGGACGAAGTAGCGGGCATAGGCACCGGCGTAGGGAGTCGGGTCGAAGGTCTCGTCTGGCGCGACGCCGGCCCAGGGGTCGCCGGTGACGTTGCGCACGGTGTTGCCGCAGCCCTCGCGAGAGGAGAGGCCCGCGTCGGAGAGCTCGCGGATCGTCGCCGCCGCGTCGCGCAGCGGGACGTGGTGGATCTGGATGTTCTGGCGAGTGGTGATGTGGCCCTTGTTGAGCGGCGCCCACTTCTCAACCACGTTGGCGAAGGCCTCCATCTGCTCCGGCGTGACGCCGCCGAAGGGAAGCTTGACCCGGATCATCTGCACGTCGGGCTGGCGCTGCCCGTAGACGCCCTGCTTGAGACGGAAGCCGATGAACTCCTCTTCGGGCTTCTCGCCGGCGAGGAAGGTCTCGGCTTCGTTGTCGAAGTCGTCGAACTCGCGCTCGATGATCGGGATGATGTGCCCGGGGATGTTGCGATAGGTCTCCGGGTTCTCCAGGGTCCCGGCGCGGCCCTTGCCGCGCTGCTCCTTCGCTTGGTCGACGGCTACCTCCACGCTGTGGAAAATAGCAAAACCTGACAGGGATTAGGGTATTTAAGGCTTGGTCAACTCGGGAGGCAGCTTCTTGCGGGCGTGGAGGATCGACGCGGCCTCGCCGGACTCGGCCACAGCGCCGCCCTCGGGAGCAAGCGGGAGGCCCGCCTCAGACCAGCCGACGATCCCCTCGCTGAGCTTAACCGCGTCATAGCCGGCGTCGGCCAGAGCATCAGTCGCCATCGTCGAGCGATTGCCCCCACGGCAATAGAGAACGACCGGCCGCTCCTTGTCGATCTCCCCCGCCCGCTCGGCCAACTCCGCCAGCGGCAAATGGGTCGCCCCCTCGATATGCCCCGCCTCCCACTCATGCTCAGCGCGCACATCAACCAGCTGCGCCCCGTCCTCGATCAGCTTCTTGGCCTCATCCCGCGAGACCTCTCGTGTCTCATCACTCATCCAACGAAATCTAGCCAACGAGTTAGAGGGAGGGCGGGATGCCCCTCCCAAAACACTCAAGAGCGGCGTAAGCGCTCGTTTTGGGAGGGGCATCCCGCCCTCTCCCAAACCCGTTAGTCGATTTCGGTCCCCTCGATCAGGAAGGCAACCCGCACATGCGCCCGATACTCGTCCAGGTTCTCCCCACGAATGCCGGTCGAGACGATGTCCACCGCCCGGACGTTGCGCAGGGTGCCCTGTGCCTGGCTCAGCGCCTGACGCGCGGCGTCGTCGGTCGATGTTTTGGAGCTACCGACCAACTCGATGATCTTCACGACAGCCATCTCTCTCCTCCTTCTGACTTCTCGACAGTGACCTTGGCGCTGACTCCTTCGAGCAGCGCTGCCCGCTGCCACGGGCCGATGGCGTCCTCCTCCGTGCCGGGCGCCGGCGCCGTCTCCCCGCGAAACCGCTCGATCGCCGCCGCGATCGCGGCGGCCTCGTCCTCGCTCGGGCTTCGGGCCATGCCCGAAGCCTAGATGACCGCTTCATCTCGCCGTCGGCCTGGCTTGGGCGCTGACAACAAACGACCCGGGCCGACGAGGGAGGCGTCGAACCCGGGTCAATGTTTGCTGGCCGCCGTCGGAAGGGGACCGACGGCAGGGGGTTGCCGGCAGGGAATCCGGCTGTGCCGCTGCGGCATCTTGGGCCATTCACATAAAAACACAGCCCTACAGAAAAATCAAGGCCCGACGTGTTTTTTCTTACAATAACCGCACAAACAGTTGCGTTCCAAAAGAATCTTGCCTACCATCAAACGCTCTGAGAGATTCGAGTATCCACGGAGGTAGGTAGATGGCCAGTTATGGTCCGGTCGCGATGGTGACGACGCCGTGGGGGGATGCAGGCACGCTGCGCGATCGCAAGCTCCAGCCGGGGCGGCGCTTGCCGCCAGAGGAGGTCGCCCGCAACCAGCAGGAGCGACTCTTCGCGGCGCTGGTGGCCGTCGTCGCCGAGAAGGGCTACGAGGCGACCCGGGTCGAGGACCTGCTCGAGCTCTCTGGGGTCTCGCGCAGCGCCTTCTACGCGCACTTCAGCGACAAGGAGGAGTGCCTGTTGGCGGCCTTGCACGCCTTCGTTGGGCCGACGGTGGGCGCAATCTTCGCCGATGGCGGGCCGCCACCGGACGAAGTGCGCGCCCGCCAGGCCTTTGACGCCTTCATCAGCCTGATCGTCGAACAAGCCGCCGCCGCACGGATGTGCTTGGTCGAGATCTACGCCGCGGGCCCCCGCGCGATCGAAGAGATCGACCGCACCACCGACGGCGTGCAGGCGTTCCTGTCCGCCACCCTCGAGCAGGTCCCGGGCCGCCAGGGCATGCCGGCGGAGATCGTGCGAGCGATGGTCGGCGGCGTGCGCAAGGTGATCCACAGCCGCCTTTACCGCCACGAAGAGGAGGAGCTGATCGAGCTGATTCCGCAGATGTGGGACTGGTTCGCGGCCTACGAGCCGCCGCCGGAGCCCCTGCGCCGGCCCCGCGGCCGCGCCGCCCAGAACGGCGGGCCGGCCAACGGCTACGACCCGGCAGAACGGATCCTGCGCGCGCTCGCCGCGGTCGTCGCCGAGAAGGGCTACCCGGCGATGACGATCGGCGACATCGCCGCCCGCGCCTCGATCTCGCTCTCCACCTTCTACGCCAACTTCGCCGACAAGGAGGAGGCGATGCTGGCGGCCGTCGACAGCGGCTCCTCGCAGATGTTGGCGACGACCCTGCCCGCCTTCCGCCGCGCCCCCGACTGGCCGCACGCGGTTCGTGGCGCCTTCGGCGCGATGTTCGCCTTCTGCGCCGCCGAGCCCGAGTACACGACCCTCGGCGCCGTCGACGTCTACGCCGCCGGGCGGCGGGCGCTGGAACAGCGCGACGAGGTGATGAGGACGATGGAGGGCCTCTTGGTTCCCGGTTTCGAGATCAAGCCCGATGTCAGCCCGATCGCCGCCGAGGCGATCGGGGGCGCGATCTACTCGATGATCTACGACCAGATCAAACGCGGAGGCGTGGAAAACATGCAGGAAGTCGCGCCGCTCGCCACGTACATCACCCTGGCCCCGTTCATCGGCGCCGAGCAGGCCTGCACGATCGCCAACGGCGACGGCCGGGGCCGTTAGATCCCGCCGGCCGCTCCGCTGTTCCTTTTCCTCGAATATCCACGACAGCGCACAGCGGAGCAATACGACTCTGGCTCAGCTGTTCCTTTTCACAGCTATTGCCGGCTAAAGGACACCGGAGGAGGAGAGCTGAGAAGGCGCTCGATCCTTGAGATTGTGACCTCGGGACGATCCCGAAGCTCCTCCCACCGCAGGCGAGCAACGCGAAATCCCGCGGCAATGAGAACTCGGTTCCGATCGAGGTCACGGGCCTGGGCAGCTGGATTGTCGTGGAACCTCCCTCCGTCGGTTTCGACCACCAGGCGGTGCCGACGCCAGAGAAAGTCAATCTCGAACGACTGGTCGCCAATCCGAAGCAGCTCATTGCAACTTGGGATTGGCAGATCCCGCTGGGAGAGAAGTGGCAACAGCTTCGCCTCCATCCGACTGCGAAGTCGGAGGGTTGGATAGCGACGCCAATCCTCAAGGATGCCGCGAAGCCGCGGGCTGCCACGGCGGCGTGGGCCGGAGAGGATCCGGTCAATCTCGGCCACGTCGAGCATCTGCAGGACCGCAGCCTGCTCGATAGTTCGACGAAGCGAGGCATCGCCGACCATGCCAGCCAAGTCAATGATGGTCCGCGACGGACCGGCGCTGGGTATGGCTTCATGCAACACCACTTCTTTGCCAAGAGGCGCCGGCACGTGGTGGCGGCGAACTCCGGGGACCTTGCGTCCGAGTTCGTTGGCGGCGATGACGTGGACAGCGCCGGGCTCGCTCTCCCAAAGGCCCAGGAGAAACGCGGCGGACCCGTGGGACACCACGGCGCCCGTTCCGCATGCGAGCACCGCGGCGAGCATTCGGCCCCGCGAGCCGACATCCGCATGACCGACGCCAAACGTCGCGCGAAAGAGCGGAAACAATCGGCCGGCAACGATGGCGTGATCGACTGCGGCATCCGCCATCCCGATCTCACGCAACTGTCGACGCGACACGACGCCGTGCTGCTGTTCAGCCAGCGCGGCTACCTTGTGCCACCTACCTCCTCGGCCGTGCCTTTGCCTCGCCATCTGGTGTTAAGGCACAGCGCAAAGATTTACCTCCCATGCGCCCCTCCCCTCAGGCTTTCGGTGTTCTTTTGCCTGCCCGCGTTGGGCTGAGGAACAGCGGGGGGCGAGTCGGGCTAGTTTTCGTCGGCGGCGCCGAGGCCGTCGACCGGGTGGCCGTGCTTGGTGACTTCGCAGAGGGTCGGGGCCGGGTCGAAGGGGTCGGTGAGGGCCCGGCCGGCGGGAGTGCCGTGGACGGTGCCCGACCTGGCGACGGTGCCGCGACCGCACTGGATCGAGAGGTCCCTGGTGCCGTCGCGAGCGTCGATCACGTCTTCGCCGCCGCCGCCGTAGAAGCGGTCCTGTCCTGGCTGGCCGAGCATCGCGTTGGGGCCGCCGTCGCCGACGAGGACGTCGTTGTCGAAGGAGCCCTCCATGTCCTCGTCGGTCAACGAAAGGTGGACTTTGTGACAACCGGGGATCACATCGATCCAGGCGGCGTGCGCGGGGAAGGAGACGTGCAGGATCCCGGGGTGGGAAGGCGTCTCGGCGAAAGAGGCGTCGTCGCGACCCGGCCCACCGACCAGCGCCCCGCCGGCGCAGCCGCCGCCGGCGGCGAGCAGGTCACCGTCGGGCCCGCCGTAGAGGTAGGTCGGCCCGGGACGGCTGCCGATCAGGCCGTCGGCACCGCCGCCGCCGTAGAGCTTGTCGGCGCCGAAGCCGGCCTCGATCAGGTCGTCCTCTTCACCACCGCGGATCGTGTCGTTGCCGAGGCCGCCGGCAAGACGCACGTTCTGGGCGCCGGCCAGTGAGCCTTCAACGCTGAGGCTGTCGTTGCCAGGACCAAGGTCCGCCATCACCCAGCGTGCCGGCCCTTCGGTCGAGCAGGTGACCTGCACGGCGCTGACCCGGCCACAGCCACCGCCGACCGCGATGCCCCTTCTCGCCGTGATACTGAAGGTCGAGGTGGCTTCGTCGAAAGCGACGACGAAGTGGTCCTCGCCCGCTCCGCCAACCAACTCCAGTCCTCCCCCCCCACCCGAGACGGGGTCGATTTCGACGTAGGCCGAGGCTTTCAGCTTTGCTTCCCGTCCGCAGGAAACGGTGTGGCCCTTGGCGCCGTTACAGCGGTCGGTCCCCTGGCCGCCGACCAATCTGTCCTTGCCTCCTCCACCACGGAGCACGTCGTCGCCGGCGCCGCCCTCGATCACGTTGTCGCGGCCGTTGCCGACGAGGATGTCGTCGAAGGCCGAGCCTTCGAGGCTCTCGAAGCGGAAGAGTCGGTCGTGGCCATCACCCCTGGCTTTGTGCTTGGCCAGGTTGACCTTGACGCCACCGTCGCGACCAGCCCTCACATCGGTGGCGAAGGAGGCGATGTCGCCCTTGCCGGGGCCGCCGTCCATGCGGTCATAGCCGTAATCGCCGTGGACGAAGTCGAAGTTGCCGGGTCCGCCGTTGAGGGAGTCGATGCCAAGCCCGCCCGCGACTTCGTCGCCGTCGCCGGGGCCGCCCATCAGCTTGTCGTCACCGAGATCGCCGTAGACCTGATCGTCGTTGCCGGCGCCGCCGTCGGCGACGTCGTTGCCGCGACCTCCGTGGATCAGGTCGGATCCGGGCCCGCCGCAGAGCAGGTCGTTGCCGAGGCTGCCGAGCATTTCATCGTCGCCGCCACCGCCCCAGATCACGTCGCGCCCGGGGGTGCCCTGCAACACGTCGTTCCCCTCGGTGCCGACGATCGTCGCCCGCCGCCCGTGGCAGCGCGCTTCTTCGGCTTCCTCTTCGGCCGCCGGCACGGCCGCCGCCAGGGAAGACGCGAGCAGGAAGACGAGAGCCAGCGGCAGGAAGAGCTTTCTCATCGCGACCGAACCCTAATCGGGGTCCCGGCCACTCGCTCAAGCGCTGCGGATCAGCTTCTTGTTGACGAACTCATCAGCGCCGTAGCGGCCCAGCTCGCGGCCGAAGCCCGAGCGCTTGAAGCCGCCGAAGGGCAGCTCCGGGCTGTCGGCCCCGACCAGGTTGACGTAGACCATCCCCGCCTCGATCCTGTCGGCGACTCGCTCGCCCTGCTCCGCGTCCGTCGTCTGCACGTAGGAGCCGAGCCCGAACGGCGTCTGGTTGGCGAGCTCCACCGCCTCGTCCTCGGAGCCGACCCGGTAGACCTGGGCAACCGGGCCGAAGAACTCTTCCTGAGAGGCTTCGGCGCCCGGCTCGATCCCGGTCAGGATCGTCGGCTCGAAGAAGTTGCCCTCGCGCTTGCCGCCGGCGACGATCTCGGCGCCGGCGTCGACAGCCCGCCTGACCTGGTCCTCGAGCCGCTCGGCGGCGGTCTCAGAGGAGAGCGGGCCGAGAGCGGTGTCCTCAGAAGCCGGGTCGCCCGGCGCCGAGGCGGTCAGGGCGGCCTTGAACTTCTCCAGGAACTCGTCGTAGAGCTCGTCGACGACGATGAACCGCTTGGCCGCGTTGCAGGACTGGCCAGTGTTGTCGAGCCGCGCTTCCGCGGCGGCCGTCGCCGTCGCCTCGAGGTCGTCGGAGCCGAGCAGGATGAACGGATCCGAGCCGCCCATCTCGAGCACGACCTTCTTCAGGTTGCGGCCGGCGATCTCGGCGACCGCGGCGCCGGCCCGCTCGGAGCCGGTAACCGAGACCCCGTGCACCCGAGGATCAGCGATGACCCCCTCGATCTGCTCGTTGCTGGCGTAGATGTTCTCGTAGGCTCCCTCCGGGAAGCCGGCATCGTCGAAGATCTGCTGCATCGCCTCGGCCGATTCCGGGCACTGCGGAGCGTGCTTGAGCAGGATCGGGTTGCCGATCACCAGGTTCGGGCCGGCAAAGCGGGCCACCTGGTAGTAGGGGAAGTTCCAGGGCATGATCCCGAGCAGGACGCCGAAGGCGCTGCGACGGACCACTGCCGTGCCCTCGCCGCCAAGCAGGGTGATCGGCTCGTCGGCCATCAGCTGCTCGGCGTTGTCGGCGTAGTAGGCGTAGATCTCGACCACGAAGTCGACCTCGCCGAGCGCCTGCTCGACCGGCTTGCCCATCTCGCGGACGATGATCGCGGCCAGTTCCTCGCGCCGCTCGCCGTGCAGTTCGCCGGCTCTGCGGACTAGCCCCGCCCGCTCGGCGACGGTGGTGGAGGAGGTCCAGCCCCGATAGGCGGCATCGGCCCTCGCGATCGCCGCCTCCAGGTCGGCGTCGCTTATCTGCTCGTACTCCTTGACCTTCTCGCCGGTGGCTGGGTTGACGACCGCGTAGGTGCTCATCGACTTCTCTCCTTCTGCTTCTGGTCGAGGTCGAGGGCATCCTCGACCGATATGTGCTCGTAACCGACTCCCTCGGCGACGGCTGGATGCGTGACCACGCCGCCGGCCACGTTGACGCCGAGCCGCAGCCCCGGGTCGTGGCGGATCGCCCCGGCAACGCCTTCGTCGGCAAGGGCGATCGCGTAGGGCAAGGTCGCATTGGTGAGCGCGTGGGTGGATGTGATCGGCACCGCGCCGGGCATGTTGGCGACGCAGTAATGGGTGATCCCGTCTACCTCGAAGGTGGGCTCGTGATGGGTGGTCGGGTGCGAGGTCTCAAAGCAGCCGCCCTGGTCGATCGCGACGTCGACCAGGACCGCACCCGACTTCATCAGCGCCAGCTGCTCGCGGCGCACGACGTAGGGCGCGCGGGCGCCGTGGACGAGGACAGCGCCGATCACCAGGTCGGCGCGGGGCAGCATCTCCTCTACCGCCAGCGTGGTCGAGTAGACGGTCGAGCAGGAGCCGGAGAAGTCGGTGTCGAGCTCGCGCAGGCGGTCGATCGACTTGTCGTAGACGAAGACGTCAGCGCCCATCCCGATCGCGACGAAGGCAGCGTTCATGCCGACGACACCGCCGCCGATCACCATCACGTTGGCGGCGGCCACGCCGGGCACGCCA
>Ga0070679_100004231_pt1 | contig 13249 bp, 11 predicted proteins | sample KBSC63BmetaG_FD_65652 | JGI IMG/M metagenome (GOLD analysis project Ga0070679, IMG submission 65652) | Corn rhizosphere microbial communities from Kellogg Biological Station, Michigan, USA - KBS C6-3B metaG | ecosystem: Host-associated > Plants > Roots > Rhizosphere | place: USA: Michigan... | reverse complement strand
CCCGAGATGCTCGACCGCGCGCTCGACGCGGCGATGACATATGTCAATGCGCGGGGCGTTACCTCGGTGGCTCACATGGGGACGTGGGCCGATCTCGCCGTCTTCGAGCGCGCTCATCATGCCGGCACCCTCCGTACCAGGATCTACGCGTCAGTGCCGCTGTCCACCTGGGCGCGCCTGCGCGATACCGTCGCCGCTCGCGGTCGGGGCGACGAGTGGCTCACCATCGGCGGACTGAAAGGATTCGTCGATGGGTCGCTGGGCTCGCATACCGCCGCGATGCTCCAGCCCTTCACGGATGCGCCCGGCGACACCGGTCTTCTGGTCAACACCCCCGAAGATCTCTACTCGTGGACGTCGAACGCTGACAAGGCCGGCCTCCACGTCATCGTCCACGCCATCGGCGATCGCGCCATCAGGCTCCAGCTCGACATCTTCGAGCGCGTCGCCCGCGAGGATGGTCCACGCGACCGTCGCTTCCGGATCGAGCATGCCCAGCACATCGCACCCGCAGACGTTGCGCGTTTCGGCCGGCTCGGCGTGATTCCGAGTATGCAGCCGTATCACGCGATCGATGACGGGCGGTGGGCAGAGAAGGTGATTGGACACGAGCGGGCGAAAACGACCTACGCATTTCGCTCGTTGATGGAATCCGGTGCCCGGCTCGCGTTTGGCAGCGATTGGTTCGTCGCACCGCCTTCACCACTCTACGGGATCTATGCCGCTGTCACCCGTCGGACCTTGGATGACAGAAATCCGGACGGCTGGATTCCAGCGCAGAAGATCACCGTCGACGACGCATTGCGCGCATACACCTCGGGCGGCGCGTACGCGACCTTCACCGAAAAAGAGAAGGGGACTCTCGCGGCCGGTAAGCTCGCCGATGTCGTAATCATCGACCGCGACCTGCTCAGGATTCTGCCCGAAACCATTATTGACGCGAAGATCGAGTACACCATTACAGGCGGACGAATCGTGTTCGCCGCAAACGACCAGAAATGACTGACAAGAAAAAGGCGGGAACCGGTTTGAAGAGCGGCTGCACGTTCTACCGCTGGGACTCGATGAAAAAAGAGCGGGTGAGTGACATGCTCGAGCGGCGACTCGTTACCGGCGACCGGATGATGCTCGCCCACGTTTATCTCAAGAAAGGTTGCATCGTGCCCAAGCATTCCCACGACAACGAGCAGCTGACCTACATCCTCGAGGGAGCCCTGAAGTTCTGGCTCGGCGATGACGGCGCCGAAGAAGTGACAGTCAGTGCCGGCGAGGTCCTGTTGATTCCTTCCAACATTCCGCACAAGGCCGAGGCTCTGGAGGAAACGCTGGACGTCGATGTATTCAGTCCTCCGCGCCAGGACTGGCTGGAGAAGAAAGACGACTACCTGAGGCGTTAAGAGTGGACCTGGGGATTCGCGGCAAGGTCGCCCTCGTCGCGGCGAGCAGCAAGGGATTGGGTCGCGCCGTCGCCGAGGAGCTGGCAGCCGAAGGTGCCGACCTCGTGATGTGTGCGCGCGGCGAGGATGCTCTTCGATCCGCCGCGGAGTCGATACGCCAGAAAACCGGCGTCAAGGTCGTCGAAGTCGCTGCCGATGTGTCAGAGCAGGAAGGTCTCGAGCGAATTACTGCCGCCGCGTTCGACGCATTCGGCCGCGTCGACATTCTCGTCAACAATTCCGGCGGACCGCCGAGCGGACCGTTCGAGAGCTACACGGCGGAGATGTGGGAGGCTGCATCGCGGCTTCTGCTTTTCAGCGTCGTCGGCCTGACCAGGGCAGTGTTGCCGGGAATGAAAGAGCGTCGCTGGGGAAGGATTCTCAACGTCACCTCGATTGCGGTGAAGCAGCCGATCGACGGGCTGATGCTCTCCAACAGTCTGCGGGCTGCCGTGACCGGCTTCGCTCGCACCCTTGCGAACGAGGTCGCGCCGTTCAACGTGACCGTCAACAATCTGATGCCGGGCTATACGCGCACCGATCGAATGGAGCAGCTCGCGCGGGCAACGGCGGAACGCACCGGCGCGCCGATCAAGGAGACCTTTGCCAAATGGGAGCGGGAGATCCCCATGGGCCGCCTTGCCGAGCCGCGGGAGTTTGCGGCGCTGGCGGCTTTCCTCGCCTCCGAGCGGGCCAGTTACATCACCGGCAGCTCAATCGCCGTCGATGGAGGCTGGATCCGCTCGCTGATCTAGTAAACGCTCTCCCGCTTGGCGGCATCTTCACAGTGAAGCTTCCGTGGAGAGTCGGGTGGCAAGTTCGTCGGGTATCGTACTCCCGCAGCCATATATTAGCCTGCCAATGCGCCTCAATCGGTCGGAAAAGCGCAAGAGCCGCGAAGGCGGGAACGACGAGGCCGTCGTTTACCGTGATCGCGCCAGCTACGCACTCGATGCCCAGCTGGCGGCGCTTGCTGCCGCGGGTGACGACTCGGCGTTCACCACGCTCGTCACCCGATTTCAACCCGCCGTTTTTCGCTGGGCTCTGATCTTCGCGCACGATCCCGACGAGGCGGAGGACATCACCCAGGAAGTGTTCGTGCGCGCGCACCGCCGTCTTGCCGACTACCGCTCGGACGGTTCTCTGGACGCGTGGCTCTACCGGATCACGCGCCGCACCGCTACCCAGCTTCGTCGCACCCGCCGCCGTCGCGGGCGGCTGGTGATGTCGCCCGCCGCCCGGCCGCAGCGCGATGTCTACACCACTGATCCCGGCGCCCGAGTCGATCGCCAGCGCGCGGCGACGGTGATTCATGAGCTGTTCTCCGGACTTCCGCAGCGGCAGCGCGAGATCTTCGATCTCGTCGATCTGCAGGGCCTGTCGCCGACCGAGGCCGCTGCGCGCACCGGCATGAAGCCCGTTTCAGTGCGAACAAACCTCTTCAAGGCGCGGAAGACGATTCGCGACGGACTCCTCGCGACCCACCCCGCCTACAGCGAGCTGTCGCGATGAATTGCCAGGAATGCCTCGCCGAGCTTTCGACCGCGTCCCTCCGCGAAATGCAGGCGGACTCCGCGGTGATGCAGCACTGCGCGACCTGCCCGGACTGCGCTGGCTTGACCACTCGTCTCCGGGAGCTCGAGTACAACAGTGCGAGCACCCTCAACAATCTTCTGCCGCTCACCAGTCCTTTGAGTCTTGCTGAAACGTCGGCGACGCTCTCCCGTCGGCGGCGCGTCGGGCGCCTCGTCGTCATCATGAGCGGCATCGTCGGCGCGATCATCGTCGCCATCGTGGCGTCGACCATGCTTGTGCCGCAGGCGATATGGAACGGGATCGCGGGACCCGTGTCGGCGACTGCGCTTCGAACCGAGACCATCCAGTTGTCATGCCTCTCACCAGAGCAAGCCGGGGAGATCATCAGTCCCTACGTCCGATCGCACGGCAGTGTCTACTATACGCCGAGCTCCGGCATCTCGGTCATCACCGTTCGCGGGACCGCGCAGGAGATCCAGCGCTCGCGCGATCTGCTTCTGGAGCTGGAGGCCGATCCCGCGGCGGCGTGCCGGCGCCCGACCGGTGCGGATGTCGCGGACGTCAAGAGACAATCCGCCGAGGACGCGTTACGTCCCGAGCTCGCCGGCACCGACGTCAGGCCGGCGCCAGCTCCCCGTCCCAAGGTCGCGCCGACCGGAAATTGACGGTGCAACCACCCAACCTTTCCACCCGTAGGGCTGTCTAAATCGGACGACGACCATGTCGTCCCACCCTAACCCGTTCGCCGCATGACGTCCCGTCGTTCTTTGCAGTGCCTCGTGGCGCTGATCATCGCCACATCCGGCTCTGCGTCCGCGCAAAATCCGAGTTCCCAGCCGACGCAGAGGCCGTCCGACTCGGCCAGGGCCCCCGCGACCGCGCTGCGCACAATGCGAGCGAGCCGCCTGACTGGCGCGATAAGCATCGACGGGAAGCTCGACGACCCCGCGTGGGCGACTGCTGTTCCTTCATCAGATTTCACTCAGAGCTATCCGAAGGTGGGTGCCAAGCCCACCGATCCGACCGAAGTGCGGGTGCTCTACGATGATGACGCACTCTACGTCGGCGTGAGAATGTTCGACTCCCGCCCCGATTCGATCGCCGCGCAGCTCGCCCGGCGCGATGCCAGCGGCATCTATTCCGACTGGCTGCACGTCATGATCGATTCCTATCGAGACCGCCGCACGTCGTTCCGCTTCTCGGTAAATCCGCGCGGCGTCCAGAAGGACGTGCTCGAGTTCGATGATCGCAACGGCGAAGATCTCAACTGGGATGCGGTCTGGGAGGTTGCAACCCGGGTCGATTCAGCTGGCTGGACCGCCGAGTACAGGATTCCATTCTCGCAGCTCCGCTTCGGCGGAGCACAGAAGGGATCGGAGCGCATCTGGGGATTCCAGGTGATGCGAGATGTCGCGCGGCGAAATGAGCGCGACAGCTGGTCCCCCTGGAAGACGACCGATCCCGGCTTCGTCTCGAATGAAGGGGACCTCTATGGCATCGTCGACATTCCGACGCCACGACGGCTCGAGATCATGCCGTACGTGAGTGCCAAGCTCACCAGAGCGCCGGGTGACGGGGCGAATCCATTCTACCGGTCGAACGACACCAAGCCGTCCGCCGGCGCCGACCTGAAGTATGGATTGCCCAACGGGCTCACTCTCACCGCCACTGTAAATCCTGATTTCGGCCAGGTGGAAGTAGATCCGGCAGTGGTGAATCTCTCTGCGTACGAGACATTCTTTCCCGAGAAGCGCCCGTTCTTCGTCGAAGGCGCGAACATCTTCAACATCGGTTCCATCAACGGCGGCCCCAGCTTCGGCAACCAGCAGATCTTTTATTCCCGTCGCATCGGGAGACCCCCGCAGCGGTTTGCCGATGGTGCTTTCGTTGATTCGCCGGACCAGACCACCATCCTCGGCGCCGGCAAGCTGACGGGCAAAGTCGGCCAGTGGACCGTTGGCCTACTCAATGCCCTGACCGCCGAGGAGACGGCGCGGGTGTCCGACGGGGCGGGCATCGAGACGTCGACGCCCGTCGAGCCGATGACCAACTATTTCGTCGGCCGCGTTCGGCGCGACTTCCGCGGCGGCCAGACTGTGCTCGGCCTCGGCGGCACCGCGGTAAATCGAGATCTGAGCGACACCGCGTTCAAGAGCCTTTTGCGGACCAGCGCCGATGTCGGCAGCATCGACTTCGATCACAAGTGGGCGAACAGGGCGTGGCAGCTTACCGGCGCGTTCGCGAGCTCGCTCATTCAGGGCTCGCAGCCGGTGATGGTCGCGGCGCAACGGTCCAGCGCGAGGTATTACCAGCGGCCCGACGCTGATTACCTGAGCGTCGACCCGAATGCGAATTCACTCTCCGGCTACTCGGCCAAGCTCGGCCTGAACAAATCGGGAACCTGGTCGTTCTCGGGGACAGCCAAGGCGATCAGCCCGGGCTATGAAGTGAATGACCTCGGCTTCATGGGCCGGGTCGATTACACCAACCTCGGCGCTGGAGCTTCGTACAACAACACCGACGCCGGGAAAATCCTCCGCGGGTACAACCTCTTCGCGGGGACCAATCACGCCTGGAACTACGGCGGCGACAAGATCTGGACGAGCTTCTTCAATCAGATCAGCCTCAACTTCAACAACCTCTGGAATGTGTACGGGGGCGCCGAGTACGATCCGAGCGCGATCGATGATCGACTGACGCGCGGAGGACCGCTCGGACGTCAGCCCACGCAATGGGGTCTCTGGACCGAGATAGATACCGATACGCGCAAGACGGTCTCGTACAGCTTCATCGTCAACTACTATGGCGACGAAAAGCAGGGCTATTCCAAGGACGTCAGCTTCGGTTTCAACATTCGCCCGAGCTCCTCGATCCACGTCACGATCTCGCCGGAGATCACGCGCTTTCACAACACGATTCAGTACGTGCAGGCCGCTACCGACGCTTCGGCGACCTCGACTTTTGGCCGGCGCTACGTATTCAGCGACATCTATCAGACCACCCTGTCCGCTACTACCCGCGTCGAGTGGACGCTTTCGCCGCTGCTTTCATTCCAGCTCTACGCCCAGCCGTTCGCGTCAGCCGGTCGCTATCGGAACTTCAAGGAGCTCGCGACGCCCGGAACCCAGGACTACGTCGTTTACGGCCAGGACAACGGCAGCACCATCGCTCCCGTCACAGACCCGACCACCGGAGATGTTCAGTCGTACACGGCCGACCCCGACGGGCCTGGCGTCGGGCTGCCGTTCTCGATCGGCAACCCTGACTTCCGCACCCACTCGCTCAGAGGGAACGCGGTTGTGCGCTGGGAGTATCGGCCCGGCTCGGCGCTGTTCTTCGTGTGGCAGCAGCAGCGCGAAGACTTTCTGCCGTTCGAGGGTGACTTCCGCACTGGACGCGAGACGCGGATGATCTTCGGGCGCCCGAGCAACGTCTTCCTGGTCAAGGCGACCTACTGGTTTGCACGCTGACGGTCGCACCGCATCGTCTCGCGGGACGATTTGTATATTTCGGTGAATCGAGTAACGGAGCCGCGATGCCGACGGATGAAAAGCCGAGCCGGAACGAAGACGAATATTTCGCCAAGTTGAATCTCGAGAAGATTCGCGAGATGCGTGCAAAGCTCGACGCCGAGCGAAAGCAGGCCGAGCGTTCCGCGCACCACAACAAATGCCCGCGCTGCGGAGGGGATTTGTCGGAGCAGCACGCCGAGCACGTGAAGATTGACGAGTGCGGCGAGTGCGGCGGCATTTGGCTCGACAAAGGGGAGCTCGATCAGCTACGTCGGGTCAACAACTCCCGCGGTGTGTCGGGCGGTGTGCTGGGCTCTCTGTTCAGGCGTAACGGCTGAGAGGCAGGCCTCGATTCCGAAATAAGTGTGGTGTTCGTGACTCTTCAAAGCTTCGGCGTTTCGCCGGAGCTTTTTTGATTTTCCCTTGCAGCTTTCGATGCTTCGCGATCATGACGAGCCCGTCAGTTTGATTTCACGAATCCGTCATCCGTCACGGCCGAGCTTGTCAGGGTACCCAATTCTCGAGAGAACAAGATGAATACCAACAAAAAGGGCTTCACGCTCATTGAGCTTCTGATCGTGGTCGTAATCATCGGCATTCTGGCCGCGATTGCGATCCCGAAGTTCGCCAACACCAAGGACAAGGCCTATGTCGCGGCGATGAAGTCGGATCTTCGTAACCTTGCTACCTACGAAGAGCAGTATGCAGCCGACAACAACGGCGCCTACTTCGCGGGCAGTGCGACGAGCACGACCCCGCTCAACGGGTTCACCCCGTCGCAGAACGTGACCATCACCGCTGCGATCGTCGCCGGACCGCCCCAGACGTGGACCGCCACGGCGACCCACTCGCAGTCGTCGAAGACCTGCGACAACTCTTCGGGCGCTATCGTCTGCACCTGAGGAATTCTCCTCATAGTCACTGAAAAAGCCCCGCTCGATGCCGAGCGGGGCTTTTTTTTGCCCACTACCAGGCCGGTGCATATTTCCCGGATGTCGGATCGACTGATACGGATAGTCGTCGAGGCAGGGGTGATCCTCGCGATGATCATTGCACTCCCCTACAAACTCTTCGAGCTCGATCGCTACTTCGTCCCGAAAGAGTTGGTGCTCCACGCCGCGGCGCTGGTGATCGCGCTCGTGCTGGTGGTGCGACGTCGCTCTTTGAGCTTCGACATCGTCGACGGCCTGATCGCCTTCTTCCTGCTGTGGAGCGTCGCTTCGGCGCTGTTCGCGACGAATCACTGGGTCGCGCAGCGATCGCTCGCGATCAGCATCTCGAGTGCGATTGTCTTCTGGGGGACCCGTGCCGCCGCACGCGGGGGCATCTACCGGCCGGTTCTGGTCGCGGTGGCAATCGCCACCGTCTGCACAGCGGCATTGTGCCTCGCCCAGGCCTACGGCGTCGATACCGAGTATTTCAGCACCAACCGCGCTCCGGGCGGGACGTTCGGAAACCGGAACTTCGTCGCCCACATATCGGTGATCGGTCTGCCGGCCCTCGTCTGGTGCACCGTCACCGCGCGTCGTCCCGCCGGTGCGCTGCTGGGTTCCCTGGGCGCCGCTCTCGTCGGCGCGGCACTCGTTCTATCCCGGTCCCGCGCCGCCTGGCTCGCCGTCGCGGCGTCTATCGTCATTCTGCTCATTCCGATGATCGCGTCGCGAAAGTATTGGCGCGGCGGCCCGATCGGCGGACGATTCGCACGGCTCGTGCTCGCGGCGGCAATCGGTGGGATGGTCGCCATCGTCATGCCCAACTCTCTCAATTGGAACAGCGATTCGCCGTACCTCGACTCGGCGCGCGGGATGGTCGACTACAAGAAGGGCAGTGGCCGCGGTCGTCTGGCGCAGTACAGCAATTCCCTGCACATGGCGATCTCCAATCCCGTCTTCGGAGTCGGTCCCGGAAACTGGCCGGTGAGATACGTCCGGTTTGCGCCGTCGAACGACCGCTCCCTTGCCGACGACGGCATGACGGCGAATCCATGGCCGAGTAGCGACTGGGTGGCGTTCGTCTCCGAGCGCGGGTTCATTCCGACGATTGCGCTCCTGGGCGTGTTCGCGGTGGTGTTCTTTCGCGCGCTGCGACGATGGAACGAGCTTCCGAATCCGGATGCAGTTCTGGCGCAGTGCGCCCTCGCCGGCACCATCGTCGCGACGATGGTAGTGAGCGCGTTCGACGTCGTTCTAGTGCTCGGGGCGCCGGCGTTTCTGGTCTGGACGGTTCTCGGTACGACCAGTGGCATCCGCCCGCCGCCTCGCGTGCTCAGCGTTCCGTCTTCCGCGCTCGGTGTCGCGTCGGTCGCGTTGCTGCTCGTAACAGTCATCTCGACCGCCAGGAGCGTCGCGCAGACGATCTCGATGAGCGTCGTGGGTCGCGGCGGGATGACCGCTGGCTGGGTCACCGGCGCGGCGTGGGATCCGGGGAGCTTTCGGATCAACGTGCGCGTCGCCGAGCTGTACTCGCGCCGGGGCCACTGCTCGGCTGCCCGGCCGTACGCGCGGCGCGCGGTTTCGCTTTTCCCAAATTCGCCGCAGGCAAAAAGAATCGCCCGCAGCTGCGATTGAGTCTCTTCGCCGCTCAAGCGCGGCGGTGATCTCAGCAGTGCCGGCGTAAACCAGCCGCGGACAATTTCTTTACCTGACGTAAACATTGCGGCGCTGTACCGGAGTGTAGCGTTGGTCGGTAAACCCAACGTTGTCCCGCGCAATGGCCATCCCACTTCAGGAAGTCGACGAGCCCAGCTACGGCGCGCATGAGGCTGCCGAGCTGAGGCTGTTATATCAGCTCTACGAGGAAGCACAGCGCACCAGGATCGCACATGGCGAGCGCCTGCGTGCGATCTTCCAGGGCAGGTCGCTGCCCGCCACCGGTGTGGATGGCGATGCCGACGCGATGCTCAGGGTTGTTCTGTCGGGGGAACACACCGGCGCGCCGCTGCTGCTCGAGCGCGCCTATCGTCGCGCGATGGATGATGAGCTGAGCGCGGCCGCCGCGCTGCGGAGCGCGATCGCTCTCCACCCCGCCTGGCCGTGGCTGTCGACGGTGAAGGGGATCGGCGAGCTGCTGGCCGCGCGGATCCTCTCGCGACTGGATGTCGTCCGCGCCAGGACTCCGTCAGCGTTCTGGGCATACTGTGGGCTCGGAACGATTCCCGGTTCGGCGTTCAGATGTGCCGCATGCGGCCTCGAGGTCGCATACCCAGTCGGCTATGAGCCGACCGGACCGCACCAGAAAAAATCCGGGGCCGAGTGTCGGGGACGTCTCGAGCGGATGCCCGACGCCACGACGCGGGTCGCGCCGAGACGGACCGCTTTGGGGGGCCGCGCCGGCTACGACGCGCGTGCTCGCGAATCCTGTTTTCTGATCGGCATGTCGATGCTCCGCTGCCGCAGCGAGTACCGCTCGTATTACGATGCCGAGCGCGAGAAGCTTGCGATCTCGCGTCCGGGGTGGACGCCCAAGCGGTGCCACCTCTCGGCGCTTCGCAAAATGGAGAAAGCTTTTCTTCGCGATCTCTGGATTGCCTGGCGAAAAGCGGTCGATCTTCCCGTTGTCCCGCCTTATTTCCCCAACCGCAGCGCGCTTTTAAAGCCGCGTTAACCGATGCCTATGTCTTTGAGTCACCCAATCAACCCGAGCGAAAATCGGTTAGCGCGGCCGAGCGCTGCGCTCCTTGCGCTGACGATCGCGTTCAGCGCCTTCATCAGTCACTCCGATGTTGCGAGTGCCCAGACTGCTGCGGCGGCGCCGCCGCGTCCACCCCAGTGCACGACCGATCCCGAGCGCCATCGCTTCGATTTCTGGATTGGGGAATGGGACGTGACCACCCAGGGTGGCTCGCCGGTGGGCAGCAGCGTCATCCAGTCGGTGAGCAGAGGTTGTGCGCTGCTCGAGAACTGGACCAGCCGCAACGGCGGTCAGGGGAAGAGTCTCAATGCCTACAATCCGCGGATTCATCAGTGGCAGCAGTTCTGGATCGGCGGAGATGGTGGTGTCACCGAGTACCGCGGCAGCAAAGTCGACGGGCCGAGTCTCGTGTTTCTTGTGAACGACAGCACGGGAAGCGCTCCCGCAGCCCGGCTAACTTTCACCCCCATCGACAGCGCCACCGTGCGCCAGCATTCCGAGACCACAGCCGACGGTGGAAAGTCGTGGGTCACCCAATACGATTTCTACTATCATCGGCGTGCGGCGTTGGATGCTTCGGCTAGCCACCTGATGAACTGAAGCGCGGAGCCGTTAGCTGGTGAGCAGCCAAGCCCGGAGCGAGCTGTGTCGCTTCGTCGCCCCGACACAAACGACGAGACTCGATGCGTCCCGAGAGCTCTCAGCGTAGCAGCTCTCCAGCTAACAGCTCCCCGCTTCCTTTCATGTGGTGGCCAGCCGAAGCTCCCGACACATACGCCGAGAAGAGCTAGCGCTGAAACCTGTACCCCGCCTTCCTCACCGTTATAAGGTGCCGGGGCTGCGCTGGATCCGGCTCCAGCTTGTTCCGCAGACGCGCCACGTGCTGATCGACGGTACGAGAAGTCACTCCGACACTGTACCGCCAAACCTGCTGCATCAGCTTCTCGCGCGAGACAATGTCGCCGCCTGATTCAATCAGATACGCGAGAAAATCGAACTCCATCGGGCTCAGATCGACCGGATTTCCGGAGCGCAGCACCGTGCGGGTGCGCAAATCGACCAGCACATCGGAGAACCGTTGCAGCGACTGGCGCGCCGCGCCGTCGCCGTTTGTGGTGGCGCGGGCAGTGGAGACCCGCCGGATGATCGCCTCGACACGCGCCAGCAGCTCCAGCACTCCGACGGGTTTTACCACGTAATCGTCGGCCCCGATCCGGAAGCCCTGCACCTTGTCGACCTCCTGGTCGCGCGCCGAGAGAATGAGCACCGCCGCGGGACCTCCCCGCTCTCTGTAACGCCGCAGCAGCTCGAATCCATTCATCCCGGGCAGCATCAGATCGAGCACGATCAGGTCGGGCGTGTTCTGGTCGAGCCAGGCGAGTCCCTCGTTGCCGTCGCCGACCCAGCTGACCGTATAGCCCTCGACCTCGAGGGAGGTGCGCAGTCCGAGGGCCAGGGTTTCGTTGTCTTCGACGATCAGAATCGAGCGTCCCACGGAATGCTCCGCTCCGACGCTCGCCTGCCATGATTGACTCATTTAGGTGCACCGTTCTGACTGCTGTGAAGCGAGAGCGTGAATCGCGTTCCGCCCCCGTCGCGCGGTACGAGATCGACCTGCGCGTCCATGGCTGTCGCCAGATCGCGCACGATTGCCAGCCCGAGTCCCGCGCCGCCCGTGCTGTCGTTAACCGTACCGCTTACGCGGAAGAAAGGTTTCCAGACGTTCGCGCGCTGGGAGTCGGGGATCCCAGGGCCCGCGTCGTCCACCCACAGCCGCACCGTCGGACCGTCCTTTCTGACGCCGATTGTGATCGTCTGCCCAATCGGACCGTACTTCGCGGCGTTGTCGAGGACGTTTATCAGGATCTGGCGAATCGCGCCCGGGTCGCCGCGCGCGACGGCGGGGCCCGCGACGTCGAGATCGATGCGCATCTTTCGCGCTTCGGCCAGCGGCGCGAAGAAATCGGCCGCCGTCTCGGCGACGCTGCCGACATCGACGGGTGCCGATCTGAGCTCGACTTCCGGTTTTGCCGCGGCCATCACCGAATTGGACAGCGCGATCAGGCGATGAGTTTCTCGCTCGATGATCTCGAGCGAGCGTTCGCGCTCTGGTTCACCCCGCATCCTTCCCAGTCGAAGCAGCTGGACGAACATCAGGATCTGCTGCAGCGGAGTTCTCAGCTCGTGGGACACGTTGGCGAGAAACCTTTCGCGCGAGTTCACCAGACGTACCTCGCTCCGCAGCGACGCAAAACCGGCAATGGCAAAAACGAGGCTGCCCGCCAGGAGCAGCAGTGATGCCGGCAGGCGAGACTCGGGAATCCCGCCCGGCACGAGGAAGCGCGCCATCTCCGGACGCAGTGCGACCCAGAACGTCGTGCCGCCGATGAATCCGAGTGGCGCGACGCCGTAAAACCGCGACGACGCCTTACCCTTCTCCGACTGATAGATGGTGTGACGCTGCATGTCATTGATGGTGAGCGTCAGCAGGGACTCCGCGGGCACACCAGCTGGCCACTTGCTGGGCAGCATTTTCTCCCCCGACTCCGCCGCGCGGTGCGCCGAATCGTCGGTCGCCGAGCCTTGATCCTCGATGTAGCCCGGCACCATTGGCGGCAGGACCTTCACGACCTTGTAGATCGCGTTGTAATCCATCGTGTCGCGAACGCCGTAACACGAGCGGTATCCATAGACCGCGAGCACGTTGCCGGCGGAGTCCAGAGTCGGAGCGTACGCGACGGTCTCTCTGCCATCGGCACCGTCCACGAACAGATATCCGAAGCCGGCGGCTTTTACCCAGCGCGACGTCGCGAGCTTGGGAATGGAGTCGCGAATGATGGCGGCGATCTGCGGCGTGGGCCTGCTGCCGGCATAGCTCACGCTTTTCTGGGGCAGATCGAGCCGGAAACGATAGATCGGCCAGCTCGCCGCGGGACCGCAGCGCTCGGTGGTGTCCGGGATGGCAGCCAATGCCGACGCCGGCGGTAACTCGCTCCGGACCCACGGATCGCTCGGGTGGATCGGCATGTAGGCCTGAAACAGCGTTCGATCGCGCGCGAAAAGATACGCGCGCGTCGTGTACAGGTAGCTCGCGAACATCGCGTAGTCCCTCACCGTTCGCTCGGCGGCCGCCTT
>Ga0070679_100004227_pt1 | contig 13254 bp, 12 predicted proteins | sample KBSC63BmetaG_FD_65652 | JGI IMG/M metagenome (GOLD analysis project Ga0070679, IMG submission 65652) | Corn rhizosphere microbial communities from Kellogg Biological Station, Michigan, USA - KBS C6-3B metaG | ecosystem: Host-associated > Plants > Roots > Rhizosphere | place: USA: Michigan... | reverse complement strand
AAACGCGCTCAGCGCGGTCGCGAACCGCCGCTTCGGCGACTGGATGCTGCTCCGGATCGACGACACGGATGCGGCGCGGAACGTGCCCGGCGGCGAAGACGCGCTGATCGAGGATCTCCGTTGGCTCGGCGTCGACTGGGACGAGGGGCCGGTGCGGCAGAGCGAGCGCGCGGCGCGGCACGTGGAGGCGGCACGGACGGCGGGACTGCCGCAGCGCTTCGACGGCGTGATGCTGTGGCGCGACGACGGCTCGCCGACGTTCCACCTCGCGAGCGTGGTCGACGACCTCGACTTCGCGATCACGCACGTGATCCGCGGCTCCGACCACCGCCCGAACGAAGAGCTGCACGCCGCGATCTCGCGAGCGCTCGGCGCGACGCCGCCGGTCGTGATCCACCACGGCCTCGTCGTCGGCGACGACGGGAAGAAGCTGTCCAAGCGGGCCGAGGGCGCGACGGTCGCCTCGTTGCGCGACGCGGGCTATCCGGCGGAGGCGGTGCGCGCGTACCTCGACGAGCTCGACCTGCCGAAGCACGACGTCCACCTCGACCTCGATCGCATCCGCTCGCTGTCCGTGGACGCCCTGGCGGCGCTCGACGACCGCGAGCTCGCCGCGCGGGTCGGCGTGCCGGCCGAGGCGGCGGCCCTCGTCCGCGGGGCCCACGACCTCGTCGAGGCGCGCTCGCTCGCGGCCACCGTCCTCGAACCACCAAGTAACAGTCTGTTACAAGCTCCGTCCGGCGGCGAGACGCTGACGCGGTTCGCCGAGCTTCGCTCGCCGCTTCCGGACGTGCTCGGAAAGGACGAGGCGAAGGCGCTCGTCCGCGAGTTGAAGGCGGTCGGCGGCAACCTGCGTGCCCTGCGCCTCGCCCTCACCGGGCACGAGCGCGGCCCCGAGCTGTGGGCGGTGCTGCGCGCGCTGCCGCGCGACGAGGCGCTCCGTCGCGCACTACGCTGACGCGGTGCGCCTCTACGACACGTTTTCGCGCTCGCTCGTCGAGCTGCCCGCGCCCCCGGGGCCGGTGCGGATGTACTTCTGCGGACCGACGGTCTACGCCCGTGCACACATCGGGAACGCCCGGCCGTTCGTCGTCGGGATGTGGCTTCGCTCGTGGCTACGGCAGAACGGCTACGAGGTGGAGCTCGTCCACAACATCACCGACATCAACGACAAGATCTACGACGCCGCCCCCGGCGCGAGCGCGGAGCTCTCCGCGCGGGCGACCGAGTGGTACCTCGAGGACACGAGCGACCTCGGCCTCGGCATGCCCGACCGGCTGCCGAAGGCGACCGAGTCCGTGCCGCAGATCGTCCGCTTCATCGAGGAGCTTCTCGCGGCCGGCCACGCGTACGAGGCGGCCGGCGACGTCTACTTCCGGGTCGCGAGCTTCCCGGCGTACGGCCGGCTCTCGGGCCAGAAGCCGGATCAGGTCGAGCAGGGCGAGGAACCGAGCGCGCTGAAGGAGGATCAGCGCGACTTCGCACTCTGGAAGGCGAACAAGCCGGCGACCGAGGACACCTGGTGGGACTCGCCCTGGGGCCGCGGACGACCCGGCTGGCACATCGAGTGCTCGGTGATGGCCGAGGAGATCTTCGGGCCGGCCTTCGAGATCCACGGCGGCGGGCTCGACCTCGTCTTTCCCCACCACGAGAACGAGGTGGCGCAGTCGCAGGCGCTCGGGCATCCGTTCGCGCAGATCTGGGCGCACAACGGGATGCTGCGGTTCACCGGCGAGAAGATGTCGAAGTCGGCCGGCAATGTCGCGACGATCCGCGAGACGATCGACGAGTGGGGCCGTGAAGCGGTGCTCGTCTTCTTCCTGACCGCGTCGTGGCGGAAGCCGATCGACTTCTCGCGCGAGACCATGGCCCAGGCCGCCGCCCGCCGCGACACGCTGCGGAACGCGTTCACGCTCGCGCCGGGCGCACACGACGACTCGGAGTGGGAGGCGTTTGCCGCCGCGCTGGAGGACGACTTCGACACGCCGGCCGCGCTCGCCGTGCTGCACGAGTGGGCCTCGACCGGCCGGCTCGAGCTGCTCCGCCGCGGGCTCGGCGTGTTCGGGCTGGATTCCCTCGCGGCGCGCGACGAGGTGCCGCCGGAGATCGCCGCGCTCGCCGAGCGCCGCGCCCGCGCCCGTGCCGAGCGCGACTTCGAGGCGGCCGACCGGTTGCGCGACGAGCTGGCGGCGCAGGGCTGGCAGATGCGGGACGAGCCCGGCGGCGGCTACGTCCTCGTTCGTTCATGAGCCCCGACCTCGTCTACGGCCGGCGTGCGGTCCGCGAGGCGCTCCGGGGCCGCCGGCAGGTGCTCGAGGTCTGGGCGACCGAGCGGGCCCTCAAGGCGGAGGACTGGCTGGCCGAGGCGCGGCCGAAGGAGAAGGCCGACCGCGAGCTCGCCGAGCGCGCCGAGACGCGTGACCACCAGGGCGTCCTCGCGCTGGTCGAGCCGTACCCCTACGCGGACGCGTACGAGCTCGCGGCGGCCGAGAAGCCGCTCCTCGCCGTGCTCGACCGGGTCACGGATCCGCGCAACCTGGGAGCGGTCTGCCGGAGCGCCGAGGGCGCGGGCGCGACGGGCGTCGTCGTCCCCGCGCACGGCTCGGCGATCGTCACCCCGGCCGTCGCGCGTGCCTCGGCGGGCGCGGTCGAGCATCTGCCGGTCGCCGTCGTCACGAACCTCGCGCGCTACCTCGAGGAGGTGAAGGGCGCCGACCTCTGGGTGTACGGCGCGGCCGGTGACGACGCCGCGGCCCGGTCGATGTGGGAGACGGATCTGTCGGGAGGCGTCGCGCTCGTCCTCGGCGCGGAGGGCCGCGGGCTGCGTCCGCTCGTTCGCCGCACGTGCGACGCGCTCGTCTCGATTCCGCTCGCGGGCCGGGTCGAGTCGCTGAACGTCTCGGTCGCCGCCGCGGTGCTCCTGTACGAGGCGCGCCGTCAGCGTGGGTGACCTCCGTCGAGGCGAGTAAGCGGGTCCAGTGCAATTCGTACTTGTGCTCCTTGCGGGTCCCTGCTAGATTCACCTCAACCTCAGGGTGAGACTTCGACGACCCTGCTCGTTCGTCTCTCCTCAAAACTCCAGCAAACCGGGGGATACCGCCGTGGCTGCCCGCGTCGCATACGCCCAAAAATCACCGCAGAAGGTTCAACGTGAACTTGAGGATCTTCAGCTCGTCCTGAAGGCCCGGAACGGCTCGACGGCCGCGATGGACCAGCTGATGCGCCGCTACACCTCCTTCGTCCGGCTGAAGGCGAGCTCGTACTTCCTGGCCGGCGGGGACTCGGAGGACCTGATCCAGGAGGGGCTCGTCGGCCTCTACAAGGCGGTGCGCGACTTCCGGCCCGACAAGGAGACGTCGTTCCGCTCGTTCGCCGAGCTCTGCGTCACGCGGCAGATCATCACGGCGATCAAGACCGCGACGCGGTTCAAGCATGCCCCGCTGAACCAGTACGTCTCGTTCAGCCATACGCCGGCCGGCCAGGAGGGCGACGACTGCACGCTCGGCGATGCGCTGCCCGGCCCGAGCGTGAACGACCCGTCCGTGCGCGTGATCTCGACCGAGGAGCTGCAGGCGCTCGTCGGCTGCCTCTCGACGACGCTCTCTCCGCTCGAGTCCGACGCACTCCGCCTCTATCTCGAAGGCTCGTCGTACGAGCAGATGGCGGACGAGCTCGAGTGCGACACGAAGACGATCGACAACGCCCTGCAGCGCGTGAAGCGGAAGATCCTGACGCACCAGGAAGGCCGCGCCGTCCTGCAATAGCGCGGCGTAGAATGCCCGGCGACGCGCCGGAGTAGCTCAGTTGGTAGAGCACTGGTTTTGTAAACCAGGGTGCGTGGGTTCGAGTCCCTCCTCCGGCTCTGGCTTCTCAAGCAAGGCGGCCGAGCGCCTGCGCCAGGTCGGCCCAGATCGCGTCCACGTCCTCGAGGCCGACCGACAGGCGCAGCAGGCCGCGCGGGATCCGGTCGCCCTCCCAGCGCCAGCGGCTCTCCATCGTCGTGTCGACGCCTCCGAGCGACGTCTGGTTCTTGACGAGCGAGGTGGCCGTCTCGACCGGGATCGGGTCGCCGTCGACGTCGAAGGAGACGAGGCCGGCGAACCCGGGGTAGCGCACGCGCACGACCGCGGGGTGCGCCTCGAGCCGCCGGGCGAGCTCCGCGGCACTCTCGGTCTGCCGGCGCATCCGCACCTCGAGCGTGGTGAGCCCGCGAAGCAGCGAGAGCGCGGCGTCGGGCGCCGCTGAAAGGCCGATCCGCGTTCGCGCGTCGTAGAGCTGCTGCCGCCGTTCCTCGTCACGCGTCACGGTCGCCCCGAGCAGGGCGTCGTGGTGGCCGGTCAGGTACTTGGTCGCCGAGTGGAGGACGACGTCCGCGCCCTCGTCGAGGGCTCGCAGGTAGACCGGTGTCGCGCAGGTCGCGTCGCAGACGACGAGCCCTGGATGAGCTCGTACCGCCTCCCAGTCCGGCATCGTCAGGACGGGGTTCGCGGGCGCCTCGAGCCAGACGAGGTCGGCGTCGGGCGGCGGCGGGCGGGTCTGGTCGAACTCGACCACGTCGAGACCCCACGGCGCGAACTGCGCGAGCGTCACCCCGGTGCCGAAGTAGGCGCCCTCTGCGAGCGCGACCGTCGTCCCGGGGCGGCAGAACGCGACGACGCAGGCGGTGACCGCCGCCGTTCCCGAGCCGAAGAGCAGGGCGTCTCCACCCTCCAGCTCACCGAGTGCACGCTCGGCCGCGGCGCCGGTCGGGTGCGCATAGCGCTGGTAGTAGAAGTCCCGCGGCTTGCCGTGCTCGTCGTAGGGCCAGACGGTCGCGCGGTCGAGCGGCTCCATGCCTCGACTCTACGTGGCCGCCGCTACCGCGGCGACGAGCCGGTCGAGCTCGTCGCCGGAGTTGTAGTAGTGGACGGATGCGCGCACGATCTCGTCGAGCCCGCGCCCGCCGAGGTCGAGCCGGGCGGAGCTCGCCGCCGAGACCGAGACGTTGATGCGCTCGGCGGCGAGCGCACGTTCGACCTCGGTCGCGCTCCGGCCGTCGACGGTGAAGGTGACGAGCGCGGCGAGCGTCTCGCCGCGGTCGTGCACGGTCACGCCGTCGAGCGCCGCGAGCCGGCGCCGGAGCGAGGTCGCGAGCTCGTCGATCCGGCCGCGGATCGCGTCGAGACCGAGCTCGAGCGCGTAGTCGGCCGCGACCCCGAGCCCGATCTTGCCCGCGTAGTAGGTCTCCCAGTTCTCGAAGCGGCGCGCGTCGTCGCGAATCCGGTAGCCGCCGTCGGGCAGCCACTCGGCGGCGTGCAGGTCGAGGAACGGCGGCTCGAGCTCCTCCAGGAGACCGCGGCGCACGTAGAGGAACCCGGTGCCGCGCGGCCCGCGCAGGAACTTCCGGCCGGTGGCCGAGAGGATGTCGCAGCCGATCTCGTCGACGTCGACGTGGAGCTGGCCGACGGACTGGCAGGCGTCGAGGAGCAGCGGGACGCCCGCGGCGCGCGTGACGGCGCCGACCGCCGCGGCGGGGTTCACGAGCCCGCTCTGCGTGGGCACGTGCACGAGCGAGACGAGCTTCACGCGCTCGTCGATCATCCGCTCGAGCGCGGCGGCGCTGAACTGGCCGCTCTCGTCGTCGGGGACGACCTCGACCTGCGCGCCCGTGCGGTCGGCGACCTGGCGAAGCGCGATCCAGTTGGACGCGTACTCGGCCCGGCCCGTGAGGATGCGGTCGCCCGGCCGAAACCGGAACGCGTAGAAGGCCATGTCCCAGGCGCGCGTCGCGTTCTCGACGACGGCGATCTCGTCGCGGCCAGCGTGAACGAGCCGTGCGAGCGCGTCGTAGGTGTGCTCCCAGAGCGCCTCGCGCTCGGCGGCCGCCTCGTAGCCGCCGATCTCCGCCTCGCGGCGGAGGTGGCCGACGACCGCGTCGAGCACCGGCCGCGGCGGCAGCGCCGAGCCGGCGTTGTTGAAGTGCGCCACGTGCTCGACACCGGGCGTCTCCGCGCGCACGCGGTCGAGGTCGATCATCCGGCAACCCTACGACCATCGCCGCTTCGGGACATGTCCTTCGCAGCCATGTCCAGGGGACAGTCCCCTGGACATGTCCCGAAGGGACGTGTCCGGCGGCGGTTAGGCTCTCGCGCATGGCGAAGGCGGGCAAGCGCGTGCACGAGACGACCGAGGAGAAGCTCCAGTGGCTCGCCGAGCTGCGGGACGAGGCGCGGCACGCGGGCTCCGAGAAGTCCGTGGGCAAGCACAAGGCCGCGGGCAAGCTCCTCGCCCGCGAGCGGGCGGAGAAGCTCTGCGACCCGGGTTCGTTCGTCGAGCTCGACCGGTACGTGCGCCACCGCGAGCCGAACTTCGGGATGCTCGAGCGCCGCCCCTACGGCGACGCCGTCGTCACCGGCTACGGAACGATCCTGGGCCGCCGCGTCTTCGTCTTCAGCCAGGACTTCACGGTCTTCGGCGGCTCGCTGAGCGAGGTGTTCGCCGAGAAGATCTGCAAGGTGATGGACCTCGCAGCCAAGTACGGCTGCCCGCTCGTCGGCATCAACGACTCCGGCGGCGCGCGCATCCAGGAGGGCGTCGTCTCGCTCGCCGGATACGCGGAGATCTTCTGGCGCAACGTGCAGGCCTCCGGCGTGATCCCGCAGATCTCGCTCGTGATGGGGCCCTGCGCCGGCGGAGCGGTGTACTCGCCGGCGATGACGGACTTCGTCCTCATGGTCGAGGGAAGCTCGTACATGTTCATCACAGGCCCCGACGTGGTGAAGACCGTGACCGGCGAGGAGGTGACGTTCGAAGAGCTCGGCGGCGCGCACACGCACGCGTCGAAGTCCGGCGTGGCGCATCTGACCGCGCCGGACGAGGAGACCGCGCTCGAGGATGCGCGCTACCTGCTCAGCTTCCTGCCGCAGTCGAACGAGCATCCGGCGCCGTACGATCCGCCGGCCGATCCGGTCGACCGAGAGGCGCCCGAGCTCGACGCCCTGGTGCCGGACGAGCCGACGAAGCCGTACGACATGAAGCGCGTGATCTCGGCGGTCGTCGACGACGGCGAGTTCCTGGAGATCCAGCCGCTCTACGCCGACAACATCGTCTGCGGCTTCGCGCGACTCGGCGGCTACAGCGTCGGGATCGTCGGCAACCAGCCGTCCTCGCTCGCCGGCGTGCTCGACATCAGCTCGTCGGAGAAGGCCGCGCGCTTCGTCCGCACGTGCGACGCGTTCAACGTCCCGCTCGTCACGTTCGTCGACGTGCCGGGGTTCCTGCCGGGGACGGCGCAGGAGTGGGGTGGGATCATCCGGCACGGCGCGAAGCTCCTCTACGCCTACTGCGAGGCGACCGTGCCGAAGCTGACCGTGATCACGCGCAAGGCATACGGCGGCGCCTACGACGTGATGAGCTCGAAGCACGTTCGCGCCGACTTCAACTTCGCGTGGCCGACCGCCGAGGTCGCGGTGATGGGCCCGGAAGGAGCCGTCAACATCATCTTCCGGCAGGAGCTCGCGGACGCCGACGACCCCGACGCCCGGCGCGCCGAGCTGATCGCCGACTACCGCGAGCGGTTCGCGAATCCGTACAGCGCCGCCGAGCGCGGCTACGTCGACGACGTGATCGAGCCGCGGCGCACGCGGCCGGTGCTGATCGACGCGCTGACGACGTCGGTCACCAAGCGCGAGCGGCGGCCGCCGCGCAAGCACGGCAACATCCCGCTGTAGCCCGTTCGCTACGCGGGGATCGCGCGGAGCTCGTCGGCCGTCTCGAGGAACGCCTGCACGACCTGCGGGTCGAACTGCGTGCCCTGGCAGCGCTCGAGCTCGGGGAGCGCCTCGTCGTAGGAGAGCGGCTCGCTGTACGGGCGGCTCGACGTCATCGCGTCGAACGAGTCGGCCACGAAGATGATCCGCGCCACGAGCGGGATGCGCTCGCCTGCGATCTGGTTCGGGTAGCCCGTGCCGTCCCAGCGCTCGTGGTGGTGGAGCACGAGGTCGGCGATCGAGTCGACACCGAGGCTCTCGAGCATCCGGTAGCCGATCTGCGGGTGGCGCTCGAGCACCATCCACTCGGCGCTCGAGAGCGCACCCGGCTTGCGCAGGATCTCCTCGGGGATCGCGAGCTTGCCGAGGTCGTGGAGGCCCGCCGCGACGCGTGTGAGCTCGATCTCCTCCGGCGAGAGCCCGAGCTGCTCCGCGATCTTCACCGCGAGCTCGGCGACGCGCCTCGAGTGATCGCCCGTGTAGGCGTCGCGCTCGTCGACTGCCTTTGCGAGCGCGGCCGCGGTCCGGAACGGGGTGGCGCCGTCGGCCGACGAGTCGTTCGCGCCCCGGCCGGGCCCGATCAGGTCGGCGACCGTCGTGTGCGCGAGGCGAACCTGATTCTTCCCGTGCTCCTTGGCCCAGTACAGCGCGTCGTCTGCCGCGCGGATCAGCGAATCGCGGTCGCGGCCGTGGCGGGGGAACGTCGCGACGCCGGCGCTGACCGTGATCGTGACGCCGAGGTCGGCGGCGCCGATCCGCTCGACGATCGACTCCGCGACTGCGAGGGCGGCCACTCCGTCGACGCCGGGGAGCAGCACCGCGAACTCGTCGCCGCCGAGCCTGAACGACTCGCCGCCCTGACGCAGCCGCCCCGCGACCTGGGAGAGGACACGGTCGCCGGCGGGATGGCCGAACCGGTCGTTGACGTCCTTGAAGTTGTCGATGTCGAGGAAGCAGAGCGACATCACCCGGTCGCGTCCCTGCGCGGTCGCGAGCTCGTGCTCGAGCCGCTCGTGGAAGTGGCGGTGGTTGCCGAGCCCGGTGAGCGGGTCGGTCAGCGCGAGTCGCATCGCAGTCAGCGCCTGGTGCGTCGAGCGCTGGTAGAGCGAGATCGCGACGAGCGGCCCCGCGAGCGCCGCGAACAGGTAAGGGGTGCGCTGCCAGAGCACGACGAGCATCAATGCCGTCGATGCCATCAGCGTGAACGGCACGACGGTGAACCGCACATTCGAGCGAATCAGCTTGAAGTAGCCGAACTCCGATCCCGACGCCGCGATCGCCGCGGTGACGATCGGGATGTTGACGGCATAGAGAATGCCCGCCGTCACCGCGACCTTGACGAGTGTCGCGACGGCGTCGGTGCCGTGAAGATGGTCGAGGACCAGGCCGGCGAGCGTGCCCACGAGACCGAACACGCCCGCGTTGAACATCGTCCGGATCAACGGGTTTCGGCGCATGAGCGCGACGATCGTCGGCGCGGTCGCGTAGACGAAGGTCGCGGGTGCCCACCCGAAGAGGACGAGAGCGGCTACGGCGAAGACGAATCCGAGGGAGACGCCGTTCGCGTCGGCGCCCTCGACGGGAACAGGGAATCGCTCCGCGAGCGTCGAGGCCAGCAGGAACGCGCCGACCCCGGCGATCGTCGTCGTCGACGCCGGGTCCCTCGCGAAGGCGAACGTCGCGACGAGGTACGCGGCCACGCCGACGACCGAGACCGGCGCGACGACCGCGAGGAGTCTGGCGGGAGGTAGTGCCCGACCGCTCATCGACGAGCGAGCGCTACCAGGTGAAGTTGAACGCGGCCCAGGTGAAGTTGCCGACGAACGCCGCGATTGCGACGAGCAGGGCGAGCATCACGATGGCGCTGTTCTTCGATTTCCACTGAAGCATCTGACTGTTCCTCTCCGAAGACGTAGGCCGCAACTGCGCACGATTCTGGGTCACCACCCTGCGTGCAGCTATCACCCGAAAGGGGGGAACGGCGCCGGATCCCCCGGACGGGGGACACGGCCCCTGCGGCTAGGCTCACTCGATGGAGGTAGAGCTCGAGCCCGGACAGCCCCCGGAGGTGTCGCGCGCCGTCGCGGAGCTGCTCGCCCCCGCGCGCCATCCCTCGACGCCCGTTCCCGTCGACCCGTGGTGGAGGGCCGGGCTCCTCGAGGCGCTCGAGCCGGACTCGCGCGCGACGTAACCTCGCGGCGGCCCGGGCCGTTGCACCGATGAGATGTGCATTCGGTGTGGTGAGAACGAGACGCCTCCGGGCCGGCCCTACTGCGTCCAGTGCACCTTCGCCGTTCGCGCCGAGGTCGAGGACGGGTTGCGGAAGCTCGGCGACTACTTGGGAGCGTGGGCGGCGTTTGACGCGTGGTGTGCGACCGGGCCGCGAAAGAGGCTCGGCGCCGAGCGCGCGTAGTCGAGCCCCGAGATCCAGGTCAGGGCGAGCGCGACGAGGAGCGTCCACCAGGCGACAGAGTCGCTCCAGGCTCCCGCCGCCGCGAGCCCGCCGACGGCGGCCGCCGTCGCCTGCGCCCACGTCTTCAGCTTGCCGAGGTCGCGCGCCGCGATCACGATTCCGCGCTCGATCGCGGCCTGGCGCAGCCCCGAGATCAGCAGCTCGCGCGCGACGATCGCCGCGACCATCCAGGCGGGGAAGACGCCCTGGTCGAGCAGCACGATCATCGTCGCGAGCACGAGCAGCTTGTCCGCGACCGGGTCGAGCAGCGACCCGAGCGACGACGTCCGCCCGCTGCGGCGGGCGATGCGCCCGTCGAACCAGTCCGTCGTCATGGCGCCGATGAAGACCCCGGTCGCCCAGTAGTCGTGGCCGTCGAACGAGACCGCGAAGAGCACGACCACGATCGGAACGGCGACCGCGCGGGCGACGGTCAATTGGTCGGCGAGTCCCATTCGTCGGGAGAATACGGAGTGTGTTCGCCAAAGTCCTGGTCGCCAACCGCGGGGAGATCGCTCTCCGCATCTTTCGCACCCTCCGGGACATGGGCATCGCCTCGGTCGCCGTCTACTCGGACGTCGACCGGACGGCGCTGCCGACGCGCTACGCGGACGAGGCGTTCGCCCTCGGCGGGAGCACGTCGGCGGAGTCGTACCTCGTCGTCGAGAAGCTCCTCGCCGCCGCCGCCCGTTCTGGCGCGGAGGCGATTCATCCCGGCTACGGCTTCCTCGCCGAGAACGCCGCCTTCGCGCGCGCCGTCGAGGACGCGGGGCTCGCCTGGATCGGCCCGCCGCCCGCCGCGATCGAACTGATGGGCTCGAAGACGCGTGCACGGCAGGCAATGCTGGAGGCGGGCGTCCCGATCATCCCGGGCACGACCGACCCCGTCGGCTCGGCCGACGAGGTGAGGGCGCTCGGCGAGGAGATCGGCTATCCGCTCTTGATCAAGGCGGCCGCCGGCGGCGGCGGCAAGGGCATGAAAGTCGTACGCGACGCGACCGAGGCAGCCGAGGCGTTCGCGTCCGCAGAGCGCGAGGGACAGGCGTACTTCGCCGATTCCTCGGTCTACGTCGAGCGCTATCTCGAGGACCCCCGGCACGTCGAGGTGCAGGTCCTCGCCGACGCGCACGGCAATGTCATCCACCTCGGCGAGCGCGACTGCACGATCCAGCGTCGCCACCAGAAGCTCGTCGAGGAGACGCCGTCGCCGGCGGTCGACGCCGGGCTGCGAGACCGGATCGGGACGATCGCGGTCGACGCGGCCCGCGCGGCGGGCTACCGCTCCGCCGGGACGATCGAGGGGCTGCTCGCCCCGGACGGCTCCTACTACTTCATGGAGATGAACACCCGCATCCAGGTCGAGCACACGATCACCGAGCTCGTCTCCGGCGTCGACCTGGTGCGCGCCCAGCTGCAGATCGCGGCAGGCGAGCGTCTGCAGCTCACGCAGGACGAGGTCCGCCTCCAGGGTCACGCGATCGAGTGCCGGATCAACGCCGAGGACGTCGCGAACGGCTTCCTGCCGTCGCCCGGCACGATCACCGTCTACCGCGAGCCGTCAGGCCCCGGGGTGCGGGTCGACTCCGGCGTCGAAGCCGGCTCGGTCGTCTCGCCGCTCTACGACCCGATGATCGCGAAGCTGATCGTGCGCGGCGCCGACCGCGAGGACGCGATCGGGCGGATGTTGCGCGCGCTCGGCGAGTTCGAGATCGGGGGCGTGAAGACGCTCGTCGGCTTCCACAAGGCCCTCCTCGCACATCCCTGCTTCCGCGCGGGGGCGACCTGCCACGGCGTCGTCGAGTCGGAGGCGCTCGCGCTGCAGGCGGAGGAGCTCTCCGCCGAGCCCGCGCTCCGGCCGGGCGGCGGCACCGTGGAGCGGTCGGCCTCGGTCGAGGTGGACGGCCGCCGCGTCTCGGTCAACGTGCTCCTGCCGGAGCCGCCCTACCGCGAGCTGGCGCGCCGCCGGCGCGAGCGCACCGCGCGCCGAGGCGGCGGCGCCGGCACCGATCTCGTGACGAGCCCGATGCAGGGCACGGTGCTCGAGGTCCGGGTCTCGGAGGGCGACGCGGTCGAGGCGGGGCAGGTGATCTGCATCGTCGAGGCGATGAAGATGGAGAACGAGGTGGCCGCCCACGCGGCGGGCGTGATCGCCGAGCTCGGGGTCGAGGCGCTGCAGCCGGTGACGATCGGCCAGACGATCTGCCTGATCGTCCCCGCAGGCGACGGCGCAAGCTGATCAGAGGGAGCGCTGGTAGGTGCGGAACGTGCTCGTCGCCCAGCCGGCGGTGAGCGCCGACAGCGCGAGGAGCAGGAGGAGATGCCACGCGACCGAGCCCCAGTCGGTCCCCGGCAGGACGACCTCGCGGGAGGCGCGAACGCCCCAGTCGACCGGGTTGAACCTGGCCGCGGTCTGCATCCAGCCCGGCATCTGCGGCCTCGCGATCATCGTCGTCGAGAGGAAGAGGAGCGGCAGGCCGATGAAGTTGGCAACCGCGATCATCGTCGCCTCGCGCCGCGTCAGGAGCGCGATCGCCTGCGAGATCCCCGCGAACGCGCTGTTGACGAGGATGCCCGCGAGGATGATCACGAGCCAGCCCGCGATCCCGGTGTGCACCCGGACGCCGAGGGCGAGTGCGACGAGCAGGATGATCACTGCCTGGATGGCCGCGGTCAGCGCCGAGCGGACGATCTGCGAGAGCACGATCGAGAAGCGCGACGCCGGCGTCGCGAGAAAGCGCTCGACGACCTTGTGGTCGAGATCGTTGATCATCGACATGCCGCTCCAGGTTGCGCCGAAGAAGGCGTTCATGACGACGATCGCGGGTGCGAGGAACGTGATGTACGACCCGGTCCCGAACCCGCCGAGGCGCGTGACGTTCCGGAACAGCTGCCCGTAGAGCACGAGCCAGACCATCGGCTGGACGAGCAGCAGCACGATCCAGATGGGCTCGCGCATCAGGTTCCTCGCCTGCCGGACGGTCAGGAACCAGGTGTGGCGCGCGACCGTCATGCGGCGCGGTCCTCCGAGCCGAAGTCGCGCCCGGTGAAGTGGAG
>Ga0070679_100004224_pt1 | contig 13257 bp, 11 predicted proteins | sample KBSC63BmetaG_FD_65652 | JGI IMG/M metagenome (GOLD analysis project Ga0070679, IMG submission 65652) | Corn rhizosphere microbial communities from Kellogg Biological Station, Michigan, USA - KBS C6-3B metaG | ecosystem: Host-associated > Plants > Roots > Rhizosphere | place: USA: Michigan... | reverse complement strand
CGCTACGACATCGACATGACCAAGTGCATCTACTGCGGCTTCTGCCAGGAAGCCTGCCCGGTCGATGCCATCGTCGAAGGGCCGAACCTCGAATTCACGACGGAGACGCGCGAGGAACTGCTCTACGACAAGGCGAAACTGCTGGCCAACGGGGACAAGTGGGAGCGGGCGATCGCCGCGAACCTTGAAGCCGATGCGCCCTATCGCTAGGCGGCCCGCGAACCGATGATCCAGGTCCTCGCCTTCTACCTCTTTGCGTTTCTGGTGACCCTCTCGGGGGTTTTCACCATCGCGTCGCGCAACCCGGTGCATTCGGTGCTGTGGCTGATCCTGGCGTTCTTCAACGGTGCCGGGCTGATGGTGCTGCTCGGCGCCGAGTTCATCGCGATGCTTCTGGTGATCGTCTACGTCGGCGCCGTCGCCGTGCTGTTCCTGTTCGTCGTGATGATGCTCGACATCGATTTCGCCGAGCTGCGCGCCGGGTTCATGAAGAACTTCCCGCTCGGCATTGCCATCGCGCTGGTCCTGCTGTGCGAGCTCGTGCTCGGCGTGGGCGCCTATCAGGCCGGCGGTTTGCAACTCGGCGTGCCGAACGGCAGCGCCGCGACGCCGGCCGGCGTGAGCAACATCGCGGCGATCGGCGCGCTGATGTACGGGCGCTACCTCTTCCTGTTCGAAACCGCCGGGATAATCCTGCTGGTGGCAATGATCGGCGCGATCGTGCTCACTCACCGGGAGCGCAAGGATACTCGGCCGCAGAACGTCTCGAAGCAGAACGCGCGGCGCCCGTGGGAGGCGACGGTCAACACGAGGCCCGAAGTCGGCAAGGGGGTCGAGCTGTGATCGGCATCGAACACTATGTCGTCGTCAGCTCGATCCTGTTCGTGCTCGGCGTGCTCGGCATTTTCCTCAACCGCAAGAACATCATCGTCATCCTGATGGCGATCGAGCTGATCCTGCTGGCGGTGAATATCAACCTCGTGGCATTCAGCGCCTTCCTGCACGATCTGACCGGGCAGATCTTCGCGATGTTCGTGCTGACCGTGGCGGCCGGCGAGGCGGCGATCGGGCTCGCCATCCTGGTGATCTACTTCCGCGGCCGCGGCACCATTGCGGTCGACGACGTCAACCGGATGAAGGGTTAGCGCGTGCCTTCGATCCTGTTCATCGTCTTCCTGCCGCTGCTGGCGGCGATCGTCGCCGGGCTGGGCAACCGCGCACTCGGCGCCGTGCCGGCCAAGATCGTGACGACGGGCGCGCTGTTCGTCTCGTGTGCGCTGAGCTGGCCGATCTTCCTGCATTATCTCGGCGGCAACGTACCTGCGACGGTGACGCCAGTGCTGCACTGGGTTGCCTCGGGCGCTCTCCAGTTCAACTGGGAGCTGCGCGTCGACACGCTGACCACGGTGATGCTGGTGGTGGTCACGACCGTGTCCTCGCTCGTCCACCTCTACAGCTGGGGCTACATGGACGAGGACCTCGACCAGCCGCGCTTCTTCGCCTACCTCAGCCTGTTCACGTTCGCGATGCTGATGCTGGTGACGGCGAACAACCTCGTGCAGATGTTCTTCGGGTGGGAAGGCGTCGGCCTCGCCAGCTACCTGCTGATCGGCTTCTGGTTCCGCAAACCGAGCGCCAACGCGGCGGCGATCAAAGCCTTCGTGGTCAACCGCGTCGGCGACCTCGGCTTCATGCTCGGCATTTTCGGCACCTTCCTGGTGTTCCAGACGGTCTCGATCCCCGACATCCTCGCCGCCGCGCCGGCGATGAAGGGCGCGAGCACGATCCACTTCCTGTGGTTCCGCGCCGACACCATGACGGTGTTGTGCCTGCTGCTGTTCATCGGCGCGATGGGCAAGTCGGCCCAGCTTGGGTTGCACACCTGGCTGCCCGACGCGATGGAAGGTCCGACGCCGGTCAGCGCGCTGATCCACGCGGCGACGATGGTCACTGCCGGCGTCTTCATGGTCTGCCGCCTGTCGCCGATGTTCGAGGCGGCCCCGGCAGCCAAGACCTTCGTCACCTTCATCGGCGCCGCGACCTGCTTCTTCGCCGCGACAATCGGCACCACGCAGTGGGACATCAAGCGGGTCATCGCCTATTCGACCTGCTCGCAGCTCGGTTACATGTTCTTCGCCGCCGGCGTCGGCGCATACGGCGCGGCGATGTTCCACCTGTTCACGCACGCGTTCTTCAAGGCGCTGCTGTTCCTCGGCGCGGGCAGCGTGATCCACGCGATGCACCACGAGCAGGACATGCGGTATTATGGCGCACTGTGGAGGAAAATCCCGATCACCTTCGGCGTGATGACCGCCGGCACGCTGGCGATCACCGGCGTCGGGATCGCCGGGGTGTTCGGTTTCGCGGGATTCTACTCGAAGGACGCGATCCTCGAAGCGGCGTTCGCCTCCGGCACGCCGATGGGCACTTTCGCCTTCTGGGCAGGCGCTTTCGCCGCGTTGCTGACCAGCTTCTATTCGTGGCGCTTGGTGTTCCTGACCTTCTTCGGCCAGCCCCGCTGGGCCGAAAGCGAGCATATCCAGCACGCGCTGCATGATGGTCACCACGATTCCGAGCACGACAACCCGCCGAGCCAGGAAAGCGCCGATCAGGGCGAGCCGCATCACGTGCCAAGCGCCCATCACGCTGACGGCACCGGCGGCTATCATCCGCACGAGAGCCCGTGGACCATGCTTGTGCCGATCTGTCTGCTGGCGGTGGGTGCGGTGCTTGCGGGCTGGGCATTCTACACCCCGTTCATCCACACAGAAAGCTTCTGGAACGGCGCGATCGCCTACAACGAGCACCTGATCCACGCGATGGAAGAGATTCCGGTGTGGGCCAAGTGGAGCGCCACGATCGCGATGCTGATCGGTTTCGTCGTCGCCTGGTACGGCTACATCCGGAACACCTCGGTCCCCGGCAAGATCGCCGAGCAGCTCGGGCCGATCTACACCTTCGTCTACAACAAGTGGTATTTCGACGAGCTCTACAACGTCGTGTTCGTGAAGCCGGCATTCTGTTTCGGCCGCCTGTTCTGGCAGCGGGGCGATGTCGGCATCGTCGATCGCTTCGGGCCGAACGGCGCTGCCTGGGTCGTCGAGAAGGGCGCGGTGGCGGCCAGGCGCTTCCAGTCGGGCTACCTGACCAATTACGCGCTGATCATGCTCGTCGGCCTTGTCGCGGCGGTTACCTGGGTGATGGCGCGGTGATGGGGGGCTTTCCGATCCTTTCCGTGATGATCCTCGTGCCCGCGCTCGGCGCGCTGGCGTGCCTTTTCGTCGGGGACAAGGCCGCGCGCACGATCGCGCTGGCGGCCACGCTGATCGATCTCGCGCTGGGGATCGTCCTGTGGGCGAACTACGACGTCGGCGGCGCGCAGTGGCAGTTCACCGAGCGGCTCGGGCTGTTCGCCGGCTTCCGCTGGGCGCTGGGCATCGACGGCATCGCGCTGATGCTGATCGTGCTGACGGTGTTCCTGATGCCGATCTGCATCCTCGCCAGCCAGTCGATCACCAAGCGCGTGCCGGAATACATGGCGACCTTCCTGTTCATGGAAGTGCTGATGATCGGCGTGTTCGCCGCGCAGGACCTCTACCTGTTCTACATCTTCTTCGAGGCCGGCCTGATCCCGATGTACCTGATCATCGGCGTCTGGGGCGGCGATAACCGCATCTACGCGGCGTATAAGTTCTTCCTCTACACGCTGCTCGGCTCGGTCCTCATGCTGATCGCGATGCTGTGGATGGTGAACACCGCCGGCACGACCGACATCCCGACGCTGATGGCCTACGACTTCCCGCCGCAAGCGCAGACCTGGCTGTTCCTGGCGTTCTTCGCCAGCTTCGCGGTGAAAATGCCGATGTACCCGCTGCATACGTGGCTGCCCGACGCGCACGTGCAGGCGCCGACCGCGGGCTCGGTGATCCTGGCCGGCGTGCTGCTCAAGATGGGCGGATACGGCTTCATCCGCTTCAGCCTGCCGATGTTCCCCGAAGCGAGCCACCAGTTCATGTGGCTTGTCTGGGGGCTGAGCATGGCGGCGGTCGTCATCACCAGCCTGATCGCGCTGGTGCAGCACGACATGAAGAAGCTGATCGCCTATTCGTCGGTCGCGCACATGGCGATCGTCACTGTCGGCCTGTTCGCCTTCAACACGCAGGGCCTCGAAGGCGCGATGATCGTGATGCTCAGCCACGGGCTGGTCTCGGGCGCGCTGTTCCTGTGCGTCGGGGTGATCTACGACCGGCTGCATACCCGCGAGATTGCCCGTTACGGCGGCCTCAGCATCAACATGCCGAAGTACGCGCTGTTCTTCATGCTGTTCACGATGGCCAGCGTCGGCCTGCCAGGCACGAGCGGTTTCGTCGGCGAGTTCCTGAGCCTCGCCGGCATCTACCAGGCGCAGACCTGGGTCACCGCGGTTTGCGCCACCGGCATCATCCTCGGCGCGGCCTACATGCTCTATCTTTACTGGCGCGTCGCCTTCGGCGTCCAGCGCAATGCCGATGCGGCGGCGATGCCCGACCTCGGCCCGCGCGAGTGGCTGATGCTCGCCCCGATCGCGGCGGCGGTGCTGTGGATGGGTGTTTACCCGGAAAGCTTCCTCGCCCCGATGCGCGCCGACATCGCCGCGCTCGATGCGCGCCTGGCTCGTGCCGCGCCGGTGGGAGACTCCAGGATCAAGATGACGGCCGCCAAGCCCGCACCTGCCGCCCCTGAGGGAGCGCACTGATGGACTTCGCCGGCTCCCTCCACCTGATCCTGCCCGAGATCATTCTGTCGGTTTCCGGCCTCGTGCTCCTGCTCGTCGCGGGATGGGCGGGCGACAAGGCCAGCAGCGCGATCAGCATCGCTGCCTGCTTCGTGCTCGGCGCGTGCTTCTTCATCACCGCGGCTTCGGTGTGCGGCGGCGCGATGGGGCCCGGCACGATGGCGTTCGGCGGTTTGTTCGCGGCCGACGCCTTCGCCGGCATGGCCAAGTTGATGATCTACGCGGCGTCCGGCGCAGTGCTGGTCGTCGCGCCCTCGTTCTTCGGCCGCTACGCGATGATGCGCGCGGAATTCCCGGTGCTGGTGCTATTCGCCGTGCTGGGCATGAACGTCATGGTCTCGGCGGCGGACTTGATGACGCTGTACATCGGCCTCGAGCTAAACAGCCTCGCCAGCTACGTGCTCGCCTCGTTCCTGCGCACGGACAACCGCTCCGCCGAGGCGGGCCTCAAGTACTTTGTCCTCGGCGCGCTCGCGTCGGGCATCCTGCTGTTCGGGATCAGCCTGGTTTATGGCTTCACCGGCACGACCGGGTTCGCCGGCATCCACGCGGCGCTGAACGGCCACATGGCGATGGGCGCGCTGTTCGGCGTCACTTTCGTCCTCGCCGGCCTGGCCTTCAAGATCAGCGCGGTGCCGTTCCACATGTGGACGCCCGACGTGTACGAAGGCGCGCCGACACCGGTGACGACGTTCTTCTCCAGCGCGCCCAAGGTCGCGGCGATCGCCCTGATCGCCCGCGTGGCGATGGTCGCCTTCGGACCGCAGTCCGACGCCTGGCGGCAGATCGTGATCTTTGCCGCGCTCGCCTCGATCATCGTCGGCGCATTGGGCGCGATCGGGCAGGGCAACATCAAGCGCCTGCTGGCCTACTCTTCCATCAACAACGTCGGCTTCATCCTGATCGGCCTCGCCTGCGCCACCCCGCAAGGGGCGAGCTCGATGCTCGTGTATCTCGCGATCTATGTCGCGATGACTGTGGGCAGCTTCGTCGCGGTGCTGATGCTGAAGGACGAGAACGGCGAATACGTCGAGAGCATCGCGGCGCTGTCCGGACTGTCGCGGACGCGGCCGGCGCTGGCGCTGTGCCTGGCGATGATGATGTTCAGCCTCGCCGGCATCCCCCCATTGTTCGGCTTCTGGGGCAAGTTCGTGGTGTTCCAGGCGGCGGTGAAGGCGGATCTCGTCTGGCTCGCCTTCGTCGGCATCGCGGCCAGCGTGATCGGCGCGTTCTACTATATCAAGATCGTCAAGGTGATGTACTTCGACGAGCCGGCCGACACGATCCGCGGGCGCAGCGACTGGGCGCACTGGGCCTTGCTTGGAATCAGCACCGCGGCGATCTCGCCGCTGGGCTATTTGCTGACGATCTGGCTGGGCAATCTGGCCGACAGGGCCGCGGCGGCGCTGTTCCTGGTTCCTTAGGCATCCGTTCGTGGTGAGCCTGTCGAACCACGTACCTGGCGCGACACTCGTCCTTCGACAAGCTCAGGACGAACGGCTGAGAAAAGCTTGATCCACGTCGTACCCGAAACCGGTTCAACCAACGTCGATCTGCTCGCGCGCCTTTCCGCAGGCGAGCGGGTCGTCGAGGGCGATTGGCTGGTGGCCGACCGCCAGATCGGCGGGCGCGGGCGGCAAGGGCGCAGCTGGCTCGATGCGCCGGGCAACTTCATGGGTTCGACCGTGGTCCATGTCTCGCCGCAGGACCCGCCGGCCGCAACGCTCTCGTTCGTCGTGGCGCTCGCGGTCTACGAAACCGTCGTGGCGCGCGTCGGCAGTCCGCGCGAGCTGCAGCTCAAATGGCCCAACGATGTGCTTCTGGGCGGTGACAAGTTCTGCGGGCTGTTGCTGGAACGCGAAGGCGGGGCGGTGGTGATCGGCGTCGGCGTCAATCTAGCGTCGACGCCCGCTCTGGCCGACCGCTCCGCGCGAAACCTCGCAGAGCTCGGCCCCGCGCCCGACCGCGATGCCTTCGCCGCCGATCTGGCTGCGCAATTCGTCCTCGAGCTCGGCCGATGGCGGCAGTACGGGCTCGAACCGATCCTCAACCGCTGGCTCGCCGCAGCCCATCCGGTCGGCAGCGCCCTGACGGTGCACGAGCCGCGCGGCGAGCGGCTCCACGGCACGTTCGCCGGCCTCGAACGCGACGGCGCCTTGCGGCTGCGCTTGGCGGATGGGGCCTGCCGTGTCATTCACGCCGGGGACGTGATGTTGGGAGACGCCGGCTGATGCTGCTCGCGGTCGATTGCGGCAATACCAACGTGGTCTTCGCGCTGTTCGCCAAGAACCAGCGCGGGGGGCGGGAAATCCGCGCGCGCTGGCGCATCGCCACCGATGCCCGGCGGACGGGCGACGAATATGCGGTGTGGCTGTCGCAGCTCCTCGCCATCGAAGGCCTCGAGCGCTCCGCGATAACCGGCATGATCGTGTCCAGCGTCGTCCCGCGCGCGCGGCATAATCTTGAAGTCCTCGGCGAAAAATACTTCGGCGTTACACCGGTTTTCGCCGGCGAAGGGGCGGCGGAGTGGGGCATCGAGATCGACGTCGAGGAACCCGGCAGCCTCGGCGCGGATCGCGCGGTCAACGCCATCGCCGCCCATGCCCGGCACGGCGGCGACCTCATCGTCGTCGATTTCGGCACCGCGACGACATTCGACGTGGTCGATTTCCATGGCGCCTACAAAGGCGGGATCATCGCGTCGGGGATCAATCTCTCGCTCGACGCGCTTGTTTCGAACACGGCCAAGCTGCCGCGGATCGCGATCGAAAGCCCGCGGTCCGACAGCGTGATCGGCCGCAATACCGAGGAACAGATGCTGATCGGCGTATTCTGGGGCTATGTCGCGATGATGGAAGGCCTGATCGCCCGCATGCGCGCCGAGATCGGCCGGCCGGCCAAGGTCGTCGCCACCGGCGGCCTGGCGGTCCTGTTCGATCAGCACACCGCGATCTTCGACGCGGTCGATCCCGACCTGACCCTAGAAGGGCTGGCGATCCTCGCCGAGCGGGCGGGCATCGCGTGAAGAAAGACTTCACTCCCGAAGACGAACTGCTGTTCCTCGCGCTGGGCGGATCGGGCGAGATCGGCATGAACGTCAATCTCTACGGCTGCCAGGGCCAGTGGCTGATGGTCGATCTGGGGATGACCTTCGGTGGCGACGAGTACCCCGGCATCGACCTGGTTTTCGCCGATCTCGAGTTCATCGAGGAGCGGCGGGATTCCCTGATCGGCGTGGTGCTCACCCACGCGCACGAGGACCATATCGGCGCGGTGCCCTATTTCGCGCAGGAACTCGGCGTGCCGCTGTATGCGACGCCGTTCACCGCCGAACTCGTGCGGCGCAAGCTGGCCGAGGCCGGCATCCTCGACGAGATCGAGCTCAACGTGATCGACCGCGAGCACGGCAGTTTCCACCTCGGCCCGTTCGAGATCACCTATATCCCGCTCGCCCACTCGATCGCCGAGGGCAATGCGCTGCAGATCGAGACACCTTATGGCCGCGTGTTCCATACCGGCGATTGGAAGCTCGACGACGACCCGCTCGTCGGCGTGCCGGCGACCGAGGAAGAGCTGACCGAAATCGGCGACGAGGGCGTGCTCGCGCTGGTGTGCGATTCGACCAACGTGTTCAATTCCGCCTCCTCGGGCTCGGAAAGCATGGTCTACCAGGGCCTTCTCGAAGAAGTCCGCCAGTGGGAAGGGCGCCGCGTGGTGGTGACCACGTTCGCGTCCAACGTCGCCCGCCTGCAGACGCTCGGCCATGTCGCCGAGGAAACCGGCCGCGCGCTGTGCGTCGCCGGCCGCTCGCTCGACCGGATCATTGAAGTCGCGCAGATGAACGGCTATCTCGAGCATCTGCCGCCGCTGGTCGATTTCGACACCGCGATGAGCCTGCCGCGCGGTCAGGTCATGATCCTCGCCACCGGCGGGCAGGGGGAGCCGCGCGCCGCGCTGGCGCGGATCGCCGAGGACAGCCATCCGATCAGCCTGGTTCACGGCGATGTCGTGCTGTTCTCCAGCCGCCAGATCCCCGGCAACGAACTGGCGATCGGCCGGGTGCAGAATCTCCTCGCCGAGCGGGGGATCGAAATGGTCACCGACCGCCAGAGCGACATCCACGTCTCGGGCCATCCCGGGCGGCCGGACCTCGAGGCGATCTACCGCTGGCTGCGGCCGGAGATCCTCGTCCCGGTTCACGGCGAGATGCGCCACATGCAGGAGCAGGCGCGGCTCGGCCGGGCGCGCGGCATTCCTCACGCGGTGGTGCAGAAGAACGGCGACATCGTTCGCCTGGCGCCCGGCGAGCCGGGCAAGCTGGCGCAAGTCCGCAATGGCCGCCTGGTGCTCGACGGCGACATCATTGTACCGGCCGACGGCGAAGCTATCGTCACCCGGCGGCGCCTCGCGCGCGACGGCATGCTCATCGTCACGATCGACGAGCGGCGGCGGCCGCAAGTTCACGGCTTCGGCCTGCCGCTCGACGAGGACTACCCCGAGTTCGTCATCGAAGCCGAGCGGGATGTCACCGAAGCCCTGAAGCGGCTTAAAGGCCCGAAAGCGCGCGACCGCGAGGAAGTGATGGAAGCCGCGCGCCTCGCCGCTCGCCGGGCGGCGCAGCGCTGGTCGGGCAAGAAGCCGCAGACCCGGGTGATCCTCGCCGAGGACCGCGCCTGATGCGCTGGTATTCGTACCTGGCGATTTTCGTGCTGGTCTGGACGATCTGCGTGTTCATCAACTTGCCGTTCGGCATTCGCACGCACGACGAGGCGGGGGAGGCCAAGACACCAGGACAGGCCGACAGTGCCCCGGCCAATTTCCGGCCGCTGAGGGTAGTGGCGCGCACCACGATCATGGCGCTGGTGATTTGCGTCCTGCTCGTCGTGAACTATCGGCAAGGCTGGATCACCAGCAAGGACATCGACGTGTTCGGCCAGCCCGAGGGCTTCTCGAGCGGCGTCGGTTAATCCCGCAGCCGGTCGATCGCCTGGGCCAGCGCGACGTAGAGCTTGCCCGGGTCCGACGACAGCAGCGTGACCCCCATCGCGTGGCCATCGCGGGTCGACAGCACGCTGCGCAGCATGGCCTCGAAATCATGGATGTAGCGGTTCACCGTTTCGCGGAAATCGTTGTCGGCGCGGTAAATGTCGGCCACTTCCCGGGCTTGCTGGTTGTCGAGCAAGCGCACGGCACGGCGAGTGAAGATGCCGCGGTCGCCGCGCATGTAACTCGACCACGCGGTGTCGGCGACATCGTTGTCGAACGCCTTGGTGATGTCGATCGCGCTCGAATGGAGGCTCTCGGTGATCAGCGCCATCCGGCGGGCGAAATCGTTGTCGACCTGCTCCTCGGCCCGGCGGCGGGCGTGGGCGACGCGGTGTTCCAGATTTCCGGCCAGCTCGTTCACCGCCGACAGCTGATCGCGCAATTGCACCGCGGCCTCGCGGCTCGCAGCGCTAGCGCGTTCGGCGCTCGCTTCGAGTTCGACGATGGCGTCGCGGGTATGTTCGCGTAGCGCTCGCTCGATGGAGCCGGCGCTGTCCTCGGCGAACCGGCCGGTCATCGATTCGAGCGCTTCGCCGAGCGATGAGCGGGCGGCTTCCGCCAGCGCCTGGGAGCGCCCGGCAATGTCTTCGAGCGAAGCCTGCAGCCCGGCCAAAGCCGTGGCGTGGGCTTCGTTCGCGCCGGCGATGCGTTGCTCGAGCGCTTCGAACTGCTCGACCGAACCGGCCGTCTCGCGCCTTACGTCGGTCGCGTGGCTCGCCAGGGCTTCACCTTGCTGCAACGCCTCGCCGATCAGGCCATGCGCACTGCGCACGCGCTGCTCGAAGCGTTCGAGATCGCTGGCCGCCTGGCTGAGCGCGCGGGGCAGATCCTGTTGCGAGTGCTCGGCACCGGCGCGGATCAGCTCCAGCAGGCGCACGCTTTCGTCGGTCAGCTGGGCGATGCGCTCGCGGCTCGTCTCCAGCTCCGCACGACCTTCCGCGAGCCGCTCGGTCAGGATGGCGGCGGCCTGGTCGAGCGTGCTGCCCGCCTCGGCACCATGCCCGGCAATGCGCTCCATCTCGCTGGAAAGGCTGGCCAGCCGCGCCGCCAGCGCGTCGCCGCGTTCGGTGAGGCCGGAGACATGCGCGAGATGTTCCTCCTGGCGCTCGCCGATGCTCTGGTCGAGCGCTGCGAGGCGCGCCTCCAGGGCGCTCGCGGCTTCCTGTTCGCGCTGTTCGGCTTCGGCGCGGCGTTCGGCGATGTTGCGCTCGAAAGTGTCCGTCCGCTCGATCATCACCCGGTCGACTCGCTCCGCCTCCTCGCTCAGGGCAGTGAGCCTTTGCCGCGCGCCGTCGAGCGCCTGGGCGTCGATCTCCGCGACCTTGCCGATCGCGAAAGTGAGCCGTTCCTTCAATTCGTCGACCGCTTCCGACCAGCGGCGCGAGGCTTCGTCCTGCGCGGCGCGCAGCGAATCCGCGACTTGCGAGCCTTCGGTTCCGGCGGCGCTGACCCGTTCGCGCAGCAGGGCGATCTCTTCCTCGCCGCGGCGCTGGATTTCGGCGTGGTGCGCGTCGAGTTCCTCGCGCAAGTGATCGACCCGGCGGCGCAAGGCGGCCAGCGCCTCGACCTCGTGCCCGTCCAGCTCGGCGCGGAACTCGCGGCTGCGCTCGCCGAGCACGGTGAAGCGCGTGCGGGCTATGTCGTCGAGGTGGTCGGCTTGCGTTTCGAACGCCGCCAGCGCGTCGTCGATGCGCGCGCGCAGCGAGGCGACCTGGCGTTCGCTCGCTTCGCCGAACTGGTTGAGCCGATTGAACCCGGCGATCAGCTCTTCGAGCTGGCCTTGCGCGGTGTTGCCGGCCTGGCCGATCTGGCTCGCGACGTCGCGCGCCGAGTTGGAGATCACCGGCAGCTCGCCGCGCAGGCGGTCCATGTTCTCGAGCGCCGTCGCGCTGACCCGGCCGATGGTTTCGACTTGCTCGCCGTTGTTCCGTATCAGCCCCTGCAGCCCGTCCGCGTGCTGCGAAATTCGTTCGACAGCGATGCGTCCGAGGGATTCGAGATCGCGCGATTGGGCGGCGAGGAAATCGCGCGCCAGGCTTAGCTCGCGATTGACCACCACCAGACGTTGCTCGAGCAGGGCGCTCTCCTGCGAGAGCGTCCGCGCGACATCGCCGAAGCGCGCAGCTTCGCGCCGCGAATGGCGCATGGCCAGCAGCCACAGCGACACGATCAGCAGTACGGGAACCGACCACGCGACGATCCAGCTGCTCCATTGTTGCGGCGTCCCTCCGCCCAGGATCTCGAGCTGATTGGCCCAGCCGAAGAACCCGGTCCAGGCGACTACGGCGAGCAATGCCAGGGTGGGGACGATCCAGCCGAAGCGCCGCGGCGCTCGCTCTTCGTCTTCCCAGGCTTCTTCGAGCGGCTCTTCGACGGCGGGAGCGTCCTCACCTTGAGCGTTTTCGGCTTCGGCCGGCTCCGCGGCGTCGGGATCGTGCCCCACCGCAACGAGATTATCTCTGCGTGACATGGCGCGATGGATACCACACGCGCACAGGTCATAAACCCCAACTTAACCCTCTATCCGCCAGTATCTTGCGATGGCCTTTGCGATCGGTGATCTGGACGCGACGTTTGCCGCCGCCGCGGGCGAGGACCACGCACTCCTGGCCGAGCTGCGCGCTGCGTTCGCGGAGAGCCTGAACCGGCAGATAGATCTGCTGCGCCGGGCCCGCTGTGACGGCAATTGGCACGTTGCCGCTCAGCGCCTCAAGGGCCTGGGCGCCAGTTTTCACGCTCCCGACCTCGTGACCCTGGCCGACGAGGCGCTCGACAGTGCGCCCGGCGAGCCGGTCGTGATCCGCAAGCTGGAGGGCTTTGCGGGCCAATTTCAGACGCTCTGATCCAGACGCTTGGCAGCGCCTAGCGCGCAGCCTAGCGTTCCGCCGTTGTACGGTGGTGGAGTTCGCGAGTGCGGATCGCGCTGATAGCGATTGGCGATATGGGTGCGGGCGCGGTCCTGGCCGGCCGCTCGATCGCGCACCATCAGGTCGAATTCGCCCTCGCGCTCGGGTGTGAAAAGGTCATCCTCTTCGGCGACGGCGCCAGTCCCGAGGCCATCGGTCTGTGCCATGCGGCCGAGCGGGCAGGGGCGCAGGTGCAAGTGGTCTTCGGCGTGCGCGCCTTGCCCGCGTCCGTGCGGGGCGACGACCAGTTGCTGGTCCTGGCGCACGGGCTGCTTCCGGAATCGCGTACTGCGTTCGAAAGGCTCCAGGAAAGCCCGTGCCTGCTCGTGCTGCCGGCCGAAGCCGGATGGAGTGCCGGGTTCGAACGCCTGGACATGGCCGCCGCCTGGGGCGGGGCGATGATTGTTCCCGGTCGACTGGTGGCGGCGCTCGACGAGCTCCCCGAGGACGCCGAGCCGGTCGCCGGTTTGCTCAGGATTGCTCGCCAGGCCGGCGTGCCGGAGCAACCGCTCCCCGAGCGGGAACTCGCCG
>Ga0070679_100004223_pt1 | contig 13258 bp, 10 predicted proteins | sample KBSC63BmetaG_FD_65652 | JGI IMG/M metagenome (GOLD analysis project Ga0070679, IMG submission 65652) | Corn rhizosphere microbial communities from Kellogg Biological Station, Michigan, USA - KBS C6-3B metaG | ecosystem: Host-associated > Plants > Roots > Rhizosphere | place: USA: Michigan... | reverse complement strand
TTTTGTTCGTCACTCGCCCAACGCCCGCGCTGGAAGACGGCAGCCGCACGACCGAATACCTACTCAACCTGCAGACCGGCCACATGCGCCTGCTTGGTCCCACCGCCGACTACGTCTCGGACGCCCGCTGGTCGCCCGATGGTGCGACCATCGCCTTCCTCGCCACACCCAAGGGGCAGATGATCCGGCAGCAAGTGGATGCGGACCTCTATCTCGTTCCCGCCGCCGGCGGTGTGCCGCGAGCGTTGACGTTCCCATTGGGCGCGGGAACCCCGGTTTGGGCGCCGGATGGCCAAACGATTTATTTCAGCACCGTCGACCACGAGGCCGTGGCCGTTTTCGCTGTGAAGGTCGCTAGCGGTGCGGTGCGGCGCCTCAGCCGCCAAGCCGCCGACGTTCGCCTCGACCATATCAGCCCCGATGGCACCTTTGCCATCGGCACTTGGAGCGACCCTACGCATCCGGCCGAAGTGTTCCGCTCAAACCTTGACTTCACCGCGCTCCACAACCTGACCAATCAGAATCAGTGGTTGGCCAGCTACGCACTCGGCAACGCCACCGTGCTCAAATGGAAGAGCTCAGCCGATGGCATGGAGATCGAGGGCGTAGTCACCGAACCGGTCGGCTTTGATGCCACGGGCAAGTACCCCTTCTTGCTCAATCCCCACGGCGGTCCCACAGGCGCGACGACGCTCGGTTTCAACCCCACCGAGCAAATCCTGGCGGCTAACGGCTACTTGGTGCTGGAGCCCAACTTCCGCGGCTCCAGCGGACGTGGATTGGCCTTTGCCACCGCCGACGAAAACGACTGGGGCGGCGGCGATTTCCACGATGACATGAGCGGCGTGGACGAGGTCATTGCCAAGGGCTGGGCCGACCCCAACCGCATGGGCGAGTTCGGCTGGTCCTATGGTGGCTACATGAGCTACTGGATTGACACCCACACCCGCCGCTTTCGTGCCATCTCACCCGGCGCGGGCCTGACCGATCTTTACCCTTTCTATTCGCAAACCGACATTCATACCTATCTCAAGCTCTTCTTTAAGAATAAAGACCCTTGGGATCTGCGTGCTGAATATTGGGATCACTCGCCGATGAAGTACGTCGAAAATGTCACGACGCCGACCATGATCCTGGAGGGCCTGGACGACCACCGCGTTCCCATTGCGCAACAGCAGGAATTCTATCGCGCCCTCTCGGACCGCCACGTGCCGGTCGAGTTCGTTACTTATCCGCGGGAGCACCACGGCTTCGTCGAGCCGCACCACATCCAGGACCGCTGGCTGCGCTACCTGGTCTTTTTCGGCCGCTATCTCGACAACGAGCCAGTCACCGAATCCGCGCCCATCCTCGCCGCCCTGCGCCGCGACCTGCCCGGAGCGGCCACCGCGGCTGTGACCACAGCTGCGAATCCATAGCCAGACGGGGGGGCTTGGGCGGCGTCGCTTTGACGGTGCGGCCGCCCATCGAGCGGACCGAAGACCGCTTTGTGCACATTCAGATCAATCGATCCGAAGGATGCCGATTGTGCCACGGCGTCGCCGTCTCGTACGCATGCGCGATGCGCAGAAGCACGGCCTCGGTGAGCCGGCGTCCTGTGAATTGAATGCTGTAGGGCAGTCCGTCGGGTGAGAATCCCGATGGTAGGCAGATCGCGGGCACACCTGCGAGATCCATCGGCATCGTGAACTCCGCGGATCGTGGCGCCGCGGCTGACCAAGCCGCGTGGTAGGCCGCCAACGGGCCTACTTGAATGGCATGCGTGATCGGCCACGCCGGGTCTCCGCCTGCAGGACTCGCCATCGCATCTACAGACTGCAGTAACAGGTTCAGCTGCTGTGTGAGCGCTTGGCGCGCTCGGTCGGCAGCGGCGAGCTGCTCTGGCGTGACCCGCCCTCCGTTCTCCAGGAATTCGCGCAGATGCGGCCCTAATTCATCCGCGCGGGCGGGGTATATCGCGGCATAGGCTGCCGCCATCTCATGGCCACAGATCGGCTGCCAAATGTCGACCACACGGGAGACATCGGGCATCTTGACCTCGACGATCCGCGCGCCGAGGTCGCGCAGAAGGGCGACTGCCGATTCGATGGCTTTCGACCTTCCCGGGTGGATACCCATGAGCACATAGTCACGGTCGATGCCGAGGCGCAAGCCGCGCAGTCCCCTGTGGAAATGCCGGAACGCTCGCGGCGGTGAAGCGTGGAGCGAAGTCGAATACTCACGAATCAGTTTGTTCGCCAATGCATTCCCCCCTCAACAACGCGCTCCGCAGAGCGCAGGACCCTCTACTCAGGAACAGAATCCGATTCATACCGAGCGCCGTCTCGTGCGCAACGCGCCGATGATCTGCAGCGCGCGATCCAAATGCTTGCGTGCCGCCTGCGCACAATAGTGGCCCTTATTTTCAGCTTAGTATAACTTCCCTCCGTTTGGCTCCATGTTTGCAACGTCCGTTATGCGGAGCACCGTCAAACCCGGTGCGTGTCGGCTTCTGGCCGATCGCGTCGCGAAGTCTCGCTTCCCTACTCCCTGCCCGAGAAGGCATTTAGGACGGAAGGCGACGGCTCTCATTCACGAACCGCTGGGGAACAATCCCACCTGCCGGGGGCCGCCGCGAAGCGCGCGATTCATCGGCTCTGAGAAAGACCGTGCCGATGGAAAGCCGAGGACCGCGCTCATGCTAGAACGGCAAGCATCCACGCGACGATTGAAAACCGATCCAGGCTCGGCCTGGCTCGCGGCACCATTGAGCGCCTTGCGGGGAGAGTATCGACACCGGAGACGCTTGCGATTCGGCTCGGAGTCGATAAGCCAGCCCGCGCACCGTTGGCGCTGGCGTGTCGATTCCATTTGGCCTCCAGCCTCCCGTCGACACACAGTCCCATCTCGCGAGGCGCTGCGGTATCATGCGCCACGTTGGCGCATTGACCGCGGTCGTGTACACAAGAATTGGAGATGATCTTGGCCGATCCAGTTCCTGACAGAGTGATGCAACTCATTACTGGGGCATGGGCCGCGAGTATCGTGGGTGCGGCAGCCCGGCACGGCATCTTCACGGCTCTCGAATCCCTGCCCGACGATGCGAGCGGCATCGCGTCCCGAGTCAGCATCTCCACTCGGGGTGCACAGGCGCTCCTCGATGGGCTGACCGGTCTTGGTCTCTTGACCCTCTCGGGCGGCACGTATCGGAACACACCGGAAGCATCGAGCTTTCTCGTAAAGGGAAAGCCGAGCTACCTCGGCGAACTCGCCGAGGTGTTCCTCGACGACTTTGGCACATGGCAGAAGTTGCCCGATGCCGCCCGGACGGGGCTCCCGACGGCTCCGTATACGGCCGACGTGAGCGACAACCCGTTCTGGCACGTACTCGTCACGGCAATTGCGCCGCTCTCGTTTCCAGCCGCTCGCATCGCCGCCGATCGGCTGGCGCTCGCCGGCGCAGGCGCGATCTCCTGGCTCGATATTGGAGGCGGATCCGGCGTCTGGTCAGCTGTGTGGCTTGGCATCAACAGCCAAGCGATCGGGTTCCAAATCGACTGGCCTCACGTCAACGCAATCGGACGCAAATTCGTCGGGAAATTCGGGATCGGTGATCGCTTTAAGACCATCGATGGCGACTTTCACTCCGCTGATTTCGGCGATGCGAGATACGACTACGCCATCTGCAGCCATATCGCTCATCAGGAACTGCCCGTCGACAACATCGCGCTTTTTCGCAAATGCCGTGAGGCTGTCAAGCCGGGCGGCACCCTCGTGGTCAACGACTTCGTACTCAATGACGACCGCACGGGCCACGCGTTCGCATTGATGTTCGCGTCCCAGATGCTGGTAGCTTCGAAGGGCGGGTCTACCTACCGGCAGTCGGACTATCGCTCCTGGCTGACAGAGGCGGGCTTCAACTCGATTGAATTCTTCCCAACCCCAACCCCTGCGACCGTCGTGCTCGCGAAGTAAACGGTCGCGGCACGATGGGAGAAATCGGGATTTTGCTGATTCGTCGCCCACTCCAGCTGAGCAAATCGATCCGGAAGAGCTCCTGGAGTCTTCGTTGTGTCTTCGGTAATGTTATTCGTTATAATACGGGTCCAACACGTAGCCGCCACTTGCTAAAAGACCGGGGTCGGCGTATGAGTACCCGTTCTTCACAAGGCGCTGAACGTCGACAAATGCCTGCTTCAGAGGCTTCAAATCGCCTTGCACCTGACGGTCGCGCAAACCACAGACCTCGTCGCGCAAGGTATGATACTTGCGCCACAGACGCTCGTATGCCAAAACAACTTGCTGATCACCAGCGCCGTCTATCGTCCTGCGAAATTCGCGCGCCTCGTCGGCAAACCCGCGGGCTCCCGACAGATATCGACTAGCGAGGCAGGCGTCGCGTGGCTCGTAGCACGAACGGGCAGCAAACGCATCGGCCCTTCGCTCGAGCCTGTCGGCCGCCCTGGCCGTCCGGGTATGCGTGGTTGCACAACCAGCAAGTATGGCGATTGCCAGCGCTAGTGAGGCGATTTCCAAGAGTTTCACGGTACCTCCAACTTGCATCGAGGACTTTCGCCGCACGCTACGAGCGCCCCCGGTACGACCGCACTCAGTGAGCGGGCGCACCCCCGGTCGCGAAGTACTGTGCGGGTCCGAGCATGCCTTTGTGGGCACTGCTCGTTGCGAGACACCATATTGTCGTGGTTGTATCCATCTTGTGCATCATGGCCTCTGTCCGCAGCCCGCTCGCGTATCCGCCTGTTGCAAAGGCGGCCATAGCATCCGGACGCGCGACTGACGCAGACATCAGCATGATTGCACCGATGGCGCAACCCGTGGCGATTTTGTTCACGTTTCGATCTCCCAGCGGGCCGTCACAAGATCTGTACGCCGATCGCAGTTGGAATCGGTGGCATCCCGCTCCTGTGGCATCATCGCTCTGAACGGACTCGCGGTCATGCGTCAGCCGCAGCGCGAGAGGAAACCCCGCCCGCGCGTTAGCCACGCTCCGGATCTCGCTACACTACATCGAGGTATTCTTCGGGGCGGCGGCTTCCAATTTTGATGCAACCACGGCTCCCTGTCCTTCAAGCCTGACCTCGAACTACCGAGGAACAGCGACGAACAGAGCACCGGTTAGATGTCCACCTTCGTCGGTCAGCGGCGCATAATGGGCCTCATACCTCCGGCCGAAGACCACGATCTCGCCGGAGAATGAGCGCTTCTCGATCAACGCCCGGTATGCAGGGTTGTCGTGACTGAGCCTGGTGTTTGTTGCAGACTTCCCTTGCTCCGTGCGCAACGTAGTTTGCATGCGCACGAAATCCTGACCTACATACTGGAAAATAGTCGAGTCTAGACTGCATTGCTCTTGAGCGGATCCGAATCCTGGAACACTCGAGCAAAGTACAAGCGCAATTGCCGGAAAGATTGACCTGCTGGTCCAAGGTGATAGCCGGTGATGCATAGTGCCTCCTCAGTTGCAGATCGAGATGTTGCAATGCATAAGGAGCCTGCCGACGGTGCCGCGGCCGATCCGGGCTTGATCTTAGACCAAATTCCTTCCTGAGCACTGACCGGCGGTTGCCAAGCAGCCGGCAGCGCTACGTCTGCGAGAATGCGGATGACGGAGGCCGTTCTGTCCGAGACTCCAAGACCGATCTCGAGGCCGCGTACATCCTCGACACCCGCCGGTCCCTGGTGAACCTCGACGTCGTATGACTCCCGGAGGGAACACAAATACATGGGGAAAAGCGCTCCTCCCTCGACCTCGAGAAGCGGGCGCCGGCCTTCAAATGGCCGTCAATGAGTCAGGGTTCAGAGGTAGTCGGCGGCGACGTACACCGGTGGCCGCATAGACCGCATTGGCGACGGCCGCCGCGACAGGCGGTACGGCCGGCTCACCGACTCCGGTAGGAGCCTCCAGATTGCGGATCAACTCGACTTCGATGCGCGGGCATTCATGCATGCGCAGAATCCGGTAATCGTGGAAGTTGCTCTGTTGCGTCTGTCCGTCCGCCACTGCAATCTCGCTCCACAGGGCCGCATTCACTCCCCAGACGATTGCGCCCTCGACCTGAGCGCATACCGTGTCGGGATTGATGACAGTGCCGCAGTCGAAGGCACAGACCACTCGATCGACGTGCACACGCCCGGACCCGTCGACCGTCACGTCAGCCACCTGGGCAACGTAAGTACCGGCGTAGTTCCAGAACGCGACGCCACGCCCACGCCCGTGCGGCAGACGTTCTCCCCACCCGGCGCGTCGGGCGGCAGCCGAGAGCACAGCCTGTGGTCGCGGCTGGCCCGCGAGCAGCGCCAGCCTGTAAGCGAGCGGATCCTGCCTCGCGGCGGCGGCACACTCATCGATGAAGGACTCCAGGCAGAAGCCGTTCTGCGAATGCCCTACCGAACGCCAGGCGCCGAGCGGCACGACGCCGGGTAACTCGATGTAGTCGATGGAAAAATGGGGAATGTTGTACGGCGGCGAATCACCGCCATCGAACTCCTCGGGTCGATCGGTCGTCGGGTTCCACCAGCGCTTCCACGATAGTCCCACCGAGCGGTTATGCCATCGGATCGGGCGGCCTTGGCCGTCGAGCGCCGCCCGGAAGCGCTCCATAGTCGCGGGCCGATAGAAGTCGTGCTGAATGTCGTCCTCCCGCGTCCACATCACCTTGACCGGTGTTCCGGCGTGCCGGGAGAGCTGCACGGCTTCCACGACGAAATCCTGATACGCCCGGCGCCCGAAGCCGCCACCGAGCAGCGTGACGTGCACGGTCACATCAGCCTGGGGCACCCCCAGCAGCGCCGCGGCTTCCTTGCGAGCACCCTGCGGAAACTGCGAGGGTGCCCAGATCTGCGCGCCCGCGGAAGTCACATGCGCGGTGCAATTCATCGGCTCCATGCATGCGTGTGCGGCCAAGGGAACTTCGTAGACAGCCTCCACTAGCTGCGTACCCGCAGGCAGCTCCCATGGCTTACCCCGACGCGCCACGAGTCTTGCTCTCTCGTCCGCGTCGACTATCGCGCGCGCCATGCGCCACATCGATGCGGTCTCAAAACCTGCCGCGGCACCGCGGTCCCAGGTGACCCGGAGAGCGCGCCGACCCTGAAGGGCAGCCCAGGTGGTATCGGCCAGAACCGCGACACGGCCCGGTAGCATTGTCGGTACCGGATCCAGCGTAACAACGCCTCGCACTCCGGGCACTGCCAGTGCACGAGCATCTTCCACCCGCGCGGCGCGTCCCGCATAGCTCGGGCACCGCAGCACGCTCGCTATCAACATCCCCGGAAGTTGCACATCGAGGCCAAAGCAAGCACGACCGCAGACCTTGTCTTTCAGGTCGAGCCGCACAATCGGCTGCCCCACCAGACGGAACGCGCGCGGATCCTTCAACTTGACCGTGCTCCAATCGGGCATATGCACGACCGCCGCCTGCGCGAGGAGGCTCCCGTAGCAGGCTCGGCGTGCGCTCGGCCGATGCACCACCTCGCCCGCCTCCGTCGCGCACTCGGAGCTCGGCACCGCCCAGTGCGTGGCGGCGGCGGCGATCATCACTGCGCGCGCCGCGGCTCCCGCATGACGCAATGGCTCCCACTGCTCACGCACGCTGGAGCTGCCGCCGGTCTCGGTCGAGAACGACTCGGTCACCGGCGCATGCTCGATGCGCACGCATCTCCAGTCGATGTCCAACTCCTCGGCGAGGATCATGGGCAGCGCCGTACAGACGCCCTGTCCCATCTCGGATTTTTCCCAGAGCACCGTGACCTCGCCATTCGGGTGCATGCGGATCCACTGATTCGGCACGAAGGAGCGCTCGCCCAATGCCCGAGTCTCTTTCACATCCGCAGCTAACGCGGCTGCCGATGATGGAAACGCGAGCGACACGAGAAGACTGCCACTGGCCTCGAGGCTCAGTTGCAAGAACTGCCGGCGGCTCAAGGCGCCGGGGGCGGGCGCCGGAGCTGCTGGATCAGGCGAGGCGGCGACTCGGATGGTCATGAGAGGTCGAATGCTCGCTCATTCGGTGGCAGAGACGCGGACTGAAATGCGCCGCTGGCCGCCGGTCTCCGGCGCAACTGTCGAGCATCGATCGGTAGACGCCGCACTCGAAACCCCGTAGCCGCAAACACCGCGTTGCCGACGGCGGGCGCGATCAGCATCGCGCCGAGCTCTCCTGCACCGCTCGGAGTCTCGACGCTCGGCGTGATATGAACGTCGATCTGCGGTGCCTGGTGCAATCTCAGTACCGGGTAGTCGTGGAAATTACTCTGCACGACACGTCCATGCTCGACGGTAATCTCGGCGCACAGTGCAGCGGTCAGACCGAAGTTGATGCCACCCTCAATCGTCGCTCGCACGCCGTCTGGGTTGACGGCAAGCCCGCAGTCGACGGCAGCGACCACACGCAGCACCTTGACCGTGCCGTCCTCGAGCACACGCACTTCGGCGACCTGTGCATGCACCGTGCTTCCCCACCTACAGGCGATACCACGACCGTGCCGCTCGGGCAACGGCGTACCCCACCCCGCCGCATCGGCCGCAAGCTGCAGCACGGCCCGGAGTCGTTTTGCCGCCGGCTCATGCTCGGGCAGCAGGTCCAGCCGAAACTGTAGCGGATCACGACCCGCGAGGTGCGCCAACTCATCGATGAAGCATTCCTTGGCGAACGGCGTATAGGACGATGACACTCCTCGCCACCACGAGCGTGGCACTCCGGATTCCAACGGCGCATAGTCGATCCGGCAGTTGTCGATCGCATAGGGAGTCACATCGGCTCCGAACCATTCCAATGCGGCAATGGTTGCGGGATCGCGCAATTTCTCCGGCGTCTCGACCGTGTCGGTGTACAGGTTCGTTGCGGCAATCGGCGTTGTCACCACGCGCGTCCGCCACGCTACGGGGTAGCCCGACCCGTCGAGGCCGGCCCGCAGGCGCTGGTAGTTGTAGGGGCGATAAAAATCGTGCTGCATATCATCCTCACGCGTCCAGAGCAGCTGCACGGGTTGCCGCACCTGCGCAGCGACTTGCCAGGCTTCGGCCGCGTAGTCCCACTGGTAGCGGCGGCCGAACGAGCCGCCGGAGAATGTCATGTGAACCGTGACGCGCTCCGGGGCCAAGCCGGCGAGGGCCGCGATCTCAGCCTGGATCTCATCGGCGAATTGCGTCGGTGACCAGACCTCGATCGTTTGCCCCCGCACGTGCACGGTCGTATTCATCGGCTCCATGGTGGCGTGAGCCTGAAAGGGAGACTCATAGTCTGCTTGCCAAGTGGTGGCCGCCGAGCGCAGGGCACCGCGCACATCACCTCGATCGACCGCAACGTAGATCGCCGCCCCTTCGGCGCCCGCTACGGCCAAGCGATGGATCCTTTCGCTGCTCTCCTGACCCGATCGCCCCTGATGCCAGCTCACGCGGAGCACCGCTCTACCCTGAAGCGCCGCCCAAGTGGAGTCAGCCACCACGGCCACTCCGCCTGCCGTATTGAACCGGCGCGGCAGCGGCCGGACGGGGAAGACCATCCGCACGCCCGGTACTCCGTAACTCGCCGTCGCATCGAAATGGGCGACCTGGCCGCCGAAGTGTGGACAACGTGCGATCACGGCGTGAAGCATGCCGGGCACGTGCACGTCGATGCCGAAGCGCGCCTGGCCCGTCACCTTGCTCAGTACATCGACGCGCGGCATCGGACGTCCCATGCAACGAAACTCGTTGGTAGGCTTCAACTGCACGCTCTCGAGCGGTGGCGGCGTCAAACGCGCGGCCGCACACGCGAGCTCGCCATAGCTCAGGTGTCGCCCGGTGGGCACGTGTAAAATCGATCCGTTCCGGGCGTTACACTCGCTTAGTGGCACATCCCAGCGCGCAGCGGCCGCGATGAGCAAGAGCTTGCGCGCTTGGGCTCCCACTGTCCGCAGGTGGTGAAAAGAGGCGGCGACGCCGCCGCTACCTCCGGTATGCAGGCCGGGATAAATCGAGGGAATCGTCGGCGCCTGCTGCACACTGATCGTGCTCCAATCGGCTTCGAGCTCCTCGGCGACCATCATCGCGCTGTAGGTCCATGCGCCTTGTCCGAGCTCGGGCTTTTCGGCCAATATCTCGATGCGGTCATCGGGCGTGATCCGCAGCCAGGCATTCGGACCCCAGGCGCCGGCAGCGGTCACCCTCTCCTCTTCCGAGCCGCGGGATGAAGGCCAATAAAAGCCCAGCAACAACCCCGCCGACGCATGGACGCCGTGTTCGAGAAAATCGCGCCGCTTCACGCCGACACCAATCCGCGTTCAGCCGCCGGCAGCGGCCCGCTCGATGGCACGTCGAATCCGCTGATAGGTACCACAGCGGCACAGATTCCCGCTCATCGCCGCCTCGATCTGTTCGGTCGTGGGATGCGGGTTCTCGGCCAGGAGGCTCGCCGCCTGCATGATCTGCCCAGACTGGCAATAGCCGCATTGCGGCACTTGCTCGGCGATCCAGGCACGCTGCAGCGGATGCGATGCATCGGCTGACAGACCTTCGATGGTCGTGATCTTCCGGCTTCCGATCGACCCTGCCGCAATCTGGCAGGAACGCACTGCGACACCGTCGAGATGAACCGTGCAGGCGCCGCAGAGACCTATGCCACACCCATACTTGGTGCCCGTGAGGCCCAGAGCATCACGCAATAGCCACAACAGCGGAGTCTGCGGGTCCACCTCCATGGTGTCCGTCCGCCCGTTCACCGACAGCGTCACGCGTCTCATCGGCACTACCTCGCAATTTCGAGCTCACGGACACCGTAGCATCGCGACAGCGCAGCGGTATCGCTTTGGGGGATGAATGGTTGCCCGGCGATGACGAAGCGTAGGTTTGCGACTTGTCGCTCCGATTACGCTAGGATTTGCCGCAGCAGATTGTCGACCGCCAGGGGCGGTCACTGATCCGATGCCAGAATCGCTGCAAGACATCGACGGCGCAGACACACGGCAAACCATGCGCGCGCTGTGGCCCTTACTCGCGGCCTGGGCGCCGATGGCGCTTCTATTTGCGACGCTGTGGTACGCCTACGATGCGACCCGTCACAGCGCCAGCCCATACGCCTACTACGTGGGATGGTCATGCCTGATGTGGGCGCCCGCGCCACTGGTACTGTGGTTTGCGCACCGCCGGCTCCTGCACTCTCGCACCTGGAAACGGTGGCTCGCACTGCACGGAATCGCCAGCCTGCTGCTGAGTGGACTGCTGGTGCTGGTCGAGTCGGGCCTCAAATGGCTGCGCGACTCGAACGGGATAGCGCTCTCGGACGCCGTCGCGCATTATTTCCGCCAGCACGTGCAGCTCTACTTGCTCATGTATTGGGCGGTGCTCGCAGCCGCGGAGTTCTATCGCGCCCGTGAGCATGCACGCGAACGCGAGCTCGCTGCCACCCGGCTCGAAACACAGTTGACGGCCGCTCGCCTCGAGGCGCTGAGTGCTCAGTTGCAACCGCACTTCCTGTTCAACACGCTGCAAACGGCGGTAACGCTCGTGCACGAGGATCCCCAGGGCGCCGAAGACGTGCTGTTGCGCTTGAGCTCCCTACTCCGTGCCTCCCTGTCGGAGTTTCGGACCGCAGAAGTGTCGTTGCGCAAGGAGCTCGAGTTCCTCGACTGTTACCTGGGCATCCAGCAGCGCCGCTTCGGCGAGCGACTGCGTTTTGAGCTCAACGTGGAGGAGCGGCTACTCGATCTTTCCGTCCCGAGCCTGGTGCTGCAACCACTCGTCGAGAACGCGATCCGTCACGGCATCGGCACCCACCAAGGGAGCGACATGGTCGTGGTCAACGCTTTTCGGGACGGCAAACAGCTGACACTCGAAGTCAGCAACCTCAATGGGCGCTTGGACGGCGCACCCGAGCAGCTGTTGACGCGCGGTGTAGGTCTCGCCAATACGCGCGCGCGCCTGCAGCAGCTCTACGGGCGGCAGCAAATCCTGCAGCTGCTGCAACTCGAGACCAGCGGTGTATGTGTCCGGCTCCGATTTCCGGCTCGAGCCGTCCGCGCCGGCCTCAGCGCGACGCCATGAGACCGTGATGAGAATTCGTGTGCTGATCGTCGATGACGAGCCACCGGCGCGCCGGCGGCTGCGGCGCCTGCTCGAATGCGACCCGGACATCGAGCTGGTCGCAGAGTGCGGCAACGGCGCGGCTGCGATCAGCGCGATCGAGAACGAGCAACCGGAGCTGGTGTTTCTCGACGTGCAGATGCCGGAGCTGAACGGCCTCGAAGTCGTAAAGCGCATTGGTGTCGAGCGCATGCCGGTCACGATCTTCGTGACCGCCTACGAGCGCTACGCCATCAGCGCATTCGAGGCGCATGCGCTGGACTATTTGCTCAAGCCCTTCAGTAAGGACCGGTTAGTCGCCGCGCTCGCGCGCGCCAAGCGACAGATTACCGGCTCCCTGCATCGCGACGCGCTGCGCAGCGCGCTCGCGACACTGCAGGCAGAAAGCCGCTACAGAGACCGGTTACCGGTTGCGCAGCACGGCCTGGTCGTGTTCGTAAACGTTGCGGATATCGACTGGATCGAGGCCTTCGGCAACTATACGCGTCTCTTCATAGGAAACGCTGGGCAATACGAGCTACGCGAGACCCTGACGTCTCTCGAACGCAAGCTCGATCCCAGATACTTCGTGCGCATCCACCGCTCCACCATTGTCAACATACGCAGCATCAAGGAGATCCACCGCTGGTTCCATGGCCACCACCTGGTTGTTCTCGCCTGCGGCAAGGAGCTGCGCATGAGCCGCTACCAGCGTGAGGCGCTCGATCGCCTGGGGGTACGCTAGCGATCGTGCGCCACTACTGCAGCAAGTGCCGCATGTCTCATCCTGCGCTCGAGCGAGATTGCGCCGGAACGGGGGCGTGACCATCCCAGGCAAAATCCCGCCGTGCGCGGACTACCCCACATGAGAATCGCCGGGATCGACGTGACCGTCGACTGGAGCCTGCTCATCATCCTTCGCGCTCATGACCATCAGCCTCGCCTCGGGGGTGTCCCGTGGCAGGCAGTCGCGGCATAGCACCGGAAGATGACTCGCTCAGGCGCGCCAAGGTCTATGCCAAATCGGTCCCACTTCGGGTCGACGCTGCGAAGCGACTTCCCTTGGCCCAGAACGGTACGGCTCCGAGCACCCCACAGACCAGCGCGACGGCCAGCACGGTCGCGCAGATGATCGAGTGGGGCTTGGTCGTCATCACGAATATTACCGCCAGCATCAACGTCCACGTCGCCACTTTGGCGCTCCACGCAATTGGATCG
>Ga0070679_100004222_pt1 | contig 13258 bp, 10 predicted proteins | sample KBSC63BmetaG_FD_65652 | JGI IMG/M metagenome (GOLD analysis project Ga0070679, IMG submission 65652) | Corn rhizosphere microbial communities from Kellogg Biological Station, Michigan, USA - KBS C6-3B metaG | ecosystem: Host-associated > Plants > Roots > Rhizosphere | place: USA: Michigan... | reverse complement strand
GGATAGGGAAGGGGGCGCAACAGCACGCCGTAAACCACGCTGAAGATGGATGTGGTCGCGCCAATGCCGATGGCCAATGTGGCGATGGCTATGGCGCTCATGAGTTTGTTGCGCCGCATGAGCCGCAGCGCATATTTCAGATCGTGGAACGTTTTGTGCATGATTTCCCTTTTGTTAGCGAATCGATCGATGATCAGATCTGGCCGGCTGCATGTCCGCTGAAGTTAAGAGCTGGAATAACTGCAATGCCGCTGCCAAACCAGCGGCGGGGAAGTGATTGATTCGGTGAGACTAGCGGAAAAATCAAGCGCGGACTGAGGCAAGCTGCTGTTCGATGATGAAAAGCAGGTGTGCGAAAGCGAACACCGCCATCCGAGCGACAGAGTCGTCCCGGCGCAGGCGTTAACAGAGAACCGTTCAAACAGACTTAGGCTGCACGTTTCTCGACCTTGGGTGGTTGAGTGGGCGCCAAGGCGCCAAATTCCGCAGGCAGGCCGGCAATGCGCAACATAAGCGCGTCGAGCACGCGGTCAGGCAGGACTCGCGGCAGCGTAGTGAGAAGCCTTGCGTGCTTGCCCACGCGATAGCGAATCCGCGGACGCCGCGCTGTGAGCGCGTGGCGTACAGCATCAGCCACCACGTCGGGCGAACTGCCGTTCATTTCGCGCTCATAGGCGCGGGAGACGAAGCCCAACAGCATCTCGCCATACCGTGCGGCGGCGTCGGGTGGAAGACTGGCGATGATGGATTCGATATCGCCCAGAGTCTTATTCACCGCGGGAGTTCGAATGGCTCCGGGCTCGATCACAGATACTGCGATTCCGAATGGTCGCAGCTCCAGCCGCAACGTATCGTTAAAAATGCCAAAGGCGGCCTTGCTCGCGTTGATCAGGCTCCCGAACGGCACGGCGATGTGCGCGCCCACCGAGCTGATGTTCACAATCCGCCCGCGCGCGGTGCGCAAGAGGGGAAGAAAAGCCTGGGTGACCGCGAGTTGTCCAAACACATTGATGTCAAAAATCTCCTGCAGATCAGCCGGAGCAATGGATTCAACCGGGCGCACCCTGCCCACGCCCGCCACATTGACAAGGGCATTGAGTCCGCGGCCCGGCACTTGTGGTGCCACCTGCGCGGCCGCCGCCATCACGCTGAGGCGATCTGTTACGTCCATCATCACAGGCGTTACATTGGGTCCACTTTCCGACCGCAGTCTCTCGGCGTCGCCTGGCTTGCGAACGGTGGCGAATACCCGCCAGCCAGCCTCGATCATCTGTGAGACGCTGGCCCGTCCAATACCGCTTGAAGCGCCCGTGATAACAACAGTTTTGTTTACGTTTGGGTCAGGCATGAGGAAACCTCCCGGAGAAAGTGGCGCGCGAGCTCTCGCCCGCCGGCCGCAAGAGCCTCACGCTCTTGGATGTCTGGCGTCGCAGCGGGGCTTCAGAGTTTCCGCCGCGACTGATGGAGCCACCCTGGCCCTTTGTGGTGATACATTGAAGCGAATTATGCTGGAGGGCTGAGCAACAGAATCAACGTCGGTTTTCTTCTGGGTGCATGGCAGGGGAATGAGCACTTCCTTCAATTCCGTGCGGGAGGAACGCCGGCTTCGTCCGGAGTTGCGCCCCGTCGCGGACCGCGCTTTCTCAAGGGCCGCCGGCGCTCCGCTGGTGGAGGGCAATTGCATACGGCTGCTCAAAGATGCGCGCGAGAACTACCCGGCGTGGCTGGAAGCAATCCGCACCGCGAAACGCCACATTCATTTTGAGAGCTACATTATCCACGATGATGATGTGGGGCGGACCTTTGCTGAAGCGCTGATAGCCAGGGCAGGTGAAGGCGTGCGCGTGCGCCTTATCTATGACTGGCTCGGCGGCTTGGGCAAATCACCACAGCGGTTCTGGAACAAGCTGCGCTCTGCTGGTGTGGAAGTGCGCTGCTACAACCCACCCCGTTTTGACTCCCCTTTCGGCTGGCTCTCACGCGATCATCGCAAAATGATTGCTGTGGACGGCGAGATTGGGTTCGTAACCGGGCTGTGTGTCGGCCGCATGTGGGTGGGCAACCCGGAAAAGGGAATTCAACCCTGGCGGGACACAGGCGTGGAGGTGCGCGGACCCGCCGTCGCCGACATCGAACGTGCCTTTGAGCAGGTATGGGCAACCATGGGTGAACCGATCGCTGAGAACCAAGCCGGTGGCAGCGTGCCTCCCCCCGCGGGAAACGTGAGCCTGCGCATTGTTGCCACACTCCCTGCCACCACAGGGTTGTTTCGCCTCGACCAGTTGTTTTCCGCAGTAGCGACGCGGACAATTTGGCTCACCGACGCGTACTTCGCCGGCACCACTCTGTATGTGCAGGGGCTCAGGGCGGCGGCGCGCGATGGCGTTGATGTGCGCCTGCTGGTGCCAAACGCGACCGACATCCCCCTGATTCGCCCGCTATCGCGAGCGGGTTACCGTCCGTTGCTGGAAGCGGGCGTGCGCCTCTTTGAGTGGAATGGCACCATGATCCACGCCAAGACCGCGGTGGTGGATGGGCGCTGGGCCCGTGTGGGATCAACTAACCTGAACATCGCGAGCTGGCTGGGGAACTGCGAACTTGACGCGGTGATTGAAAATGAGCAGTTCGCCCGCGAGATGGAGGAGATGTACCTTCAGGACCTCACAAACGCAACGGAAATCGTGCTGGACATGAAGCACAAGGTGCGGGCGCCGGGAGAACCGCGCCATCCTCGGGCAGCCGCAACCAGCGGCGGCGGCAGCGTGGGACGGGCCGCAGCCGGAGCCATCCGCATTGGCAACACGGTAGGAGCGGCGTTTACCAGCCGCCGCGTTCTGGAATCCGTGGAGGCCCGCACTATGCTGCTGGCTGGAACCATCCTTCTCGGAGCGGCTGCGTTGTCCTGGTTTTTCCCGCGCGTGCCCGCCTACACGCTGGTGGTTGTTTTTGGCTGGATTGGCTTGGCTCTGCTCTATCGCGGGTACAAGCTGTTTCGCGAGAGGAAGGCAAAACGCCGGGAATCATGACCGCATTCTCCCCGTAGAAAATGAAGGCCAGGCCGCCAGTATGACGAGCGGCGCGACCCCAACTCGTGTGGCGGAGGAATGGACAAACTAGTGATCGAGTGGTTTCGTCCACTCCGGGCGATCAGGATTTTTCAGATCTCCGTCCCAGGACGCGAGAAGCCGGCCGGTCTTCACGTCGCGCAATTCGCAGTGTGAAAAAGGCCCTTCATGCAGTGGACCGCCATGATACGCGACCTGGTCTCCTTGACGGACGAAAGCCCAACTCCAGTATGTTGGCCTTGTATCAAAGGTCCGGATGATTCTACCGCCGCGCCAAATGACCAGCGACCCAGAGATGTCATCGAATTTAGTCCTCGCGTCGTTCGCTGGATTGGGGTACAAAACCAGCCAGCCCGCGGTGCGACCGTCCGCCGCAATTTTGGCATCCTCAATGCCGGTTTGATCCTGTCGATGGGGTACAAGCGTTTCATGACCGTGGTCCAGAACTATATGGACGTCGCTATTCTCATCGGCATAGATGCTAAGGACAGAGCTGGTCGAATGTGACCTTGCCGAACTAGCAGCCAGCAAAAACAAGGCCAGCAGAAGCGAAACAGCAGTGCGGTTCAAGGAAGCGCCTCGTTTGGAGTCTAACCCAGAGTAGCCGAAATAGTTGCGGGCGGGCATCCCGGTACTTGCGAATGATCAATGCTGCTATTTGCCGCCCGGCAAAGCGAAGCTGGCCAGCTGCTCTGTATTTGACAAACGAAATGCGCGGGAGCATAGAATGACTCAGAGTTGTGCTGTGAGTCGCTGGGCTAAATTCGTCTGCCTCGTACTTGTTGCAGTAGTGCTGGTCATTGTTTTCGTCCCGAACTTCGACTTACCTCCTACAGCGGTACGCTCTGCAAGTCATAGAGTTCACTTCTCGCCGCTGCATGCAATCACTGCTGCGAGTACCTCGTTATTGTTGCCTTGGACAGCAGCTTCACCGCTGCGGCTTGTTTTCTCCAGCCCCGTCGATCTCCCGGCCAGTCTGATCGATCTCAACTGCGCTCGCCTCTGCTAAAGCCAATCCACGTTCCCCTCACCAAAATTTAGACACACCAACAACCGCAGTTGACGAATAGGGGAGTGGTCCCGCCCGGTCCGCCAGCGTTTACCGCCCGCTGGAGATTTACCAGCGGCGTCTCCATCGGAGGGTCAGGTGAAAAGCAAACACTATTGTGCCGCATTGGCACTGACTGCAGTTCTACTCTCAATTTCAGCCGTTGCTCAGCGATTGGATGGAACGCTGCGCGGCAAGGTAGCAGATGCTTCCGGCGCCGTGATTCCGGGAGCTGATATCACGGCCAGCAACCAGGCAACCGGAGTCCAGCAAAGAACAAGAACGACCTCCAGCGGCGAGTATGTTTTCCCGAATATGCTCGTGGGCACCTACACAATCGAGGTCGGAGCGAAAGGCTTTGCGAAATTCGAGCGCAAGGATGTTCAGGTCCTGCCGAACCAGACCATAACAGCCGACGCAACGCTGAGAGTTGCCGGTGAAATGACCACTGTGGAAGTAACCACAGGGGCAGAAACGGTGCAGACCACCACCTCACAACTTTCCAATGATTTCGGCGCGAGAGCTGTTTCGGACCTGCCCAGCCCCGGTCTGGGCGGCGGGCCTTTGAACCTGGCATTGCTGGCTCCAAACACCACGACGCAGGGGGCCGGAGTGCTGGGTGAAGGCGGCTCGATCGGCGGGGCACGTCCACGCCTGAATAGCTTCAACATCGACGGCGTCGATGACAACAGAGTTGACGTTACCGGCCACACTTCAGAGGTGATTCCTGAGGCAGTGGCCGACTTCAATCTGGTGACAAACATGTTCAGTGCTGAGCTGGGTCACTCTGCCGGCGGCCAGTTCAACATCGTGACCAAGTCCGGGTCTAACAGTTGGCACGGATCAGCCTGGGAGTTCAACAACAATCGCGATTTCAACGCCATGGATAATCTCGAGAAGGCATCAGGGCTTACGGAGCCGCGGCGAGTTGATCGCAACCGCGCCGGCGGAGACATCGGCGGCCCGATCATCAAGGACAAGCTGTTCATCTACGGCGCTTATCAGTTCTCGAACGTTGGACTCGCTGCCGCCGCAGTCCAGCAGCTTGCGCCCACAGCCGATGGACTCGCCGCCTTGAACGCGCTTGCAGCCAACCAGGAGGTGCGAAACATCCTGGCCCAATTCCCGACTGCTGCTGTTGCCGACTCTGCCGCGCAGGTAGTCAACGGGGTTTCCATCCCAATCGGAACATTTCAGCCGGCGGCGCCGAGCTACCTGAACCAGCATGACTTCAACATTAACTCCGATCTTCATTTAAACAGCCATCAGATACGCGGGCGCTTCCTGTATGATCGCCAGCGCTCCCCCAACGTCAACCCGGATACGCCGTTGCAGCAGTTCACCGGGGCAATCGAAGCAGACAATCGCAAGATCATCCTCACTGACGCCTGGGCGGTCAGCAGTTCGGTGATCAATGATTTTCGCATCGCGTACTCCCGGTTCGTGCAGGGATTTACCATCCCGACTCAGTTTGCTAACTTCCCCAACGCCAAAATCGATGTCTTGGGACTGAATATTGGTCCCGAAGGCAACTCACCGCAGAGTTACGTCCAGAACAACTACCAGGTGCTGAACAACGTGAGCATTGTTCAAGGCGCACACACCTTCAAATTCGGATCGGAGTATCGGAGATGGATTGCCCCTTCCAACTTCCTGCCGCGTGAACGAGGGGAATGGGACTATGGCGACCTGCAGACATTAATCAACGATCAGGTACCCAATGGCTTCAACCAGGCTCTGCGCGGCGCCGGATCAGGAGCCTTCAACGGCAACCAGCACGCCATTTACGGATTTGTGCAGGATGACTGGAAAATAATGCCGCGACTTACGGTCAACCTGGGCGTGCGCTATGAGTGGACGAACAACCCTGCCGACGTTCGCCTGCAAACGCTGAACGCAATCTCCACTTTGCCGGGAGTGTTCGAATTCCGCCAACCAAAGACGGACACGAACAACTGGATGCCGCGCATCGGCTTCGCCTGGGATCCCCTGGGTGACGCGAAGTGGGCGGTGCGTGGCGGATTTGGCGTTTCCTATGACGTTACGCCGCAAAACTTCCCGCTCCTGCAACTTCCTCCGCAATTACAGACGGAACAAAATCCTGACATTACTTGTACCCTGCCAAACGCTCCTGCATGGTGCGCCAACTTTCTGGCCGGAGGCCCGGGCACTGGCTTTCTTGCTGGAGGCGGACTCCTGCAGGTGAATGTACCCCCAGCGACCCAAGAAGAAGCCCGCGCCGCAACCCAGGGCATTATCCTGGACCAGGTCCAGCCTAAAGTCCTGACTTGGACGCTGGGGGTGCAGCGTGAAGTCTCAAAGAACACAAGCGTCGAAGTGCGATATCTGGGCACACGCGCAACCCAATTGCCCATTCAGGCTCGCATCAACACCAGAAGCGCCTTTAGCGCGCTGCAACCGTTGCCGACTTTCATTTCAAGCACCCAGGTCCCCGGAACGATTGTCGGAGGTTCGCGGCTGAGCGACTTCGAAAACTTTGATCCTTTTATTCACCCGGAGTTCAGCACACTGACGGCGTTCCCGCCGGTTGGAGGCAGCATCTACCATGCAGGCTCGGTTGATTTCAACCGTCGCTTCACGGCCGGGCTCCTGTTTCGGGCCAATTACACGTATGCTCACACCATTGATGACGCCACCAATGAACTGTTCAGCAGCGTGGTAAATCCGCGCCGCCCGTTCGACTGGCAGAATCTGGCCCTCGATCGTGCCAGTTCAACCCTGGATGTCCGGCATAAGTTCGCGATGTCCTGGATTTACGAGTTGCCTAAGGTGCCGACCGAAAACAATTTCCTGAAAACGGTAGCGCATGGGTGGCAAGTGGCCGGTACCTACCTGGTTCAGACCGGACAGCCGGTGACGCTTCTCTCTGGTTCCGACGCTAACGCTAACGGCGATACGGCGGGTGATCGCGGCATCCTCAACCCTGGCGGGCTTGAGCGAGTCGGATCCAACGTCAGCCTGGTATGCGTTGGAGCAGGAGGCGCAACCAGCATTGCACCGCTTGCAGCCGGTTGCGCCGGCGGAAGCGGCAGCGTGGCTGGTTACGTCGCCGATAATCCGAACGCGCGTTACATCGTGGCCGAGGTGGGCGCCTTGCCTACTCTGGGACGCAACAGCTTCGATTCTCCCGGCGTGAACGTGTGGAATATGGGGCTGTTCAAAAATACAAAACTCACTGAAGGCACAACGCTGCAATTCCGTGTGGATACCTTCAACACTTTCAATCATCGCAATTTCTCACTGGCCCAACCGACTGTCTTCCAGACGGGTGTGCTGATCGGCACTGTCAACAACGCTTTGAGCACAACCTACTCAAACATAGCCTCTGATCTGTTTCTGAACGACAACCAATTCACCGGCGGAGCTCGCCAGATGCAGTTAGGGGTGAAGTTGTTGTGGTAGCTGCTTCATGCTTCGGGGGCTTCAAACCAGGAGCCCCCGGTTTTTTTGCGCGCAGATAATCAATAAGACGACTCAATCCGCAGTGCTTCCCAGCATTTGGTAAGATGTTTGGCTACACACCTGATCGAACGATACTCCTTACCCGCGAAGGAATCTGCGCATGAATTTCAAAGCCTTCATAAGATCAGGCTCCGGCCTGTTCATTCTCATCGTTCTCATTGTTCTCACGGCCTCACCCGGAGCTTTTGCGGTTCCGAGCCCGGGCGCGGACGTTGCGCGCTGGAAGCAGGAAGCCGCCAATGTCACCATTATTCGCGACGATTGGGGCATCGCGCACGTTTACGGAAAGACGGATGCCGATGCGGTCTTCGGCGCCGAGTATGCGCAGGCTGAGGACGACTTCAATCGCGTGGAGACAAACTATATCAATGCGATGGGCCGCCTGGCTGAGGCGGAAGGTCAGTCGAAAATTTACCAGGATCTGCGCATGAAGCTCTTCATTGATCCCGCGACTTTGAAGAACCAATACGCCCAAAGCCCGGAGTGGCTAAAAAAGCTGATGAACGCCTTTGCGGATGGGCTGAACTTTTACCTGTATAGTCACCCGGAGGTGAAGCCGCGCGTCATCAAGCGATTCGAACCCTGGATGGCTCTCTCTTTCAGCGAAGGAAGCATTGGAGGGGACATCGAAAGGGTGAACATCAGCCAACTGGAAGCCTTTTACGGCAAAGGTCCGGAGAGCCAATCAGCCCAAATATCCACTTCTGAACCTGATGACGAGTTGGTTGAACCGACAGGCTCAAATGGCATGGCCATCGCTCCGGCCAACACGGCGGATCACCATGCGCTCTTGCTGATCAATCCGCACACGTCATTTTATTTCCGTTCCGAGTTGCAGATGGTGAGCGATGAAGGATTGGACGCTTACGGCGCTTCAACCTGGGGGCAATTTTTCATTTATCAGGGGTTTAACCCGCACGCCGGCTGGATGCACACCTCCAGCGGCGTGGACGCGGTGGATGAGTATCTTGAAACGGTGACGAAGAAGGGTAATCGCTACTATTACAAGTACGGCAAGAAAGAGCGGCCGGTCATCGAGAAAGAGATCACGGTCCCTTACAAGACTGATCATGGAATGGCCGAGAAAAAATTCACCGCTTACTTTACGCATCACGGGCCGATTATCCGCGAAGAGAACGGCAAGTGGGTCAGCATCGCTCTGATGCAGAAGCCCATCAAGGCGCTGATGCAATCTTTTCTGCGCACCAAAGCCACCGATTTCAAGTCCTACCTCAAGACGATGGAGCTCAGGGCGAACTCCTCCAACAACACTATCTTTGCCGACTCTGACGGCGACATCGCTTACTATCAGGCAAATTTCATTCCCCGGCGCAGCACTAAGTTCGATTTCACCAAGCCCGTGGATGGCAGCAGTCCTGAGACAGACTGGCATGGAATGCTTCCCCTGGACGAGACGCCGCATCTGCTGAACCCGAAGAGCGGATTTGTTTACAACTCCAATGACTGCCCGTGGTCGGCAGGTGGGCCAGGCAGCCTCAACAAAAACGATTATCCGGCTTACGTGGAGATGGGGGGCTACTCCGCACGCGGACGCCACGCCGTCAAGGTGCTCGAAAGCAGGAAGAATTTTAATGTCGATTCTCTCATTGCCGGAGCCTTCGACAGCTATCTTACGTGGTTTGACAAGCCGCTGCCTGCCTTGATCAAAGCGTGGGATGAAGCTCCATCTTCGGATCCTCTGAAAGCAAAACTTTCAGAGCAAATCGCGGCCCTGCGCAGTTGGGACCACCGATGGGGCATTGATTCCGTTCCCACCTCGCTTGCCGTATTTTGGGCCGAGGAGATCCAGCATCGCGTCCGCCCCGACGCCAAAAAGGCCGGAATGTCAGTGGAAGATTATGCTGCTACCAAAGCCTCGCCGGAAATGCTGTTGCAGGCGCTGGCCGACGCTTCTGACAAAATCCAGGCCGGGTTTGGAACGTGGAAAACTCCGTGGGGAAACATCAACCGCTTCCAACGCATTAACGACAACATTGAACCCTCATTTAATGATGCCGATCCGAGTATTCCTGTAGGCTTCACTTCAGGTATCTGGGGATCGATTGCATCGTTTGGGGCGCATGCGTATCCCAACACAAAGAAGTGGTATGGCACCAGCGGGAACAGCTTTGTCGCGGTGGTTGAATTTGGCCCGCGCGTTCGCGCCAGAGCTGTAACCGCCGGCGGTGAAAGCGGCCATCCCAACTCCCGCCATTTCGACGACGAAGCCGAGCGGTACAGCAAGGGAAATTTGCGCGAGGTTTACTTCTACCGCGAACAACTCAAGGGGCACACCGAGCGACAGTATCATCCGGGAAGCTGAGCGCGGGGGAACAAATCTGTTGCTCATGCGGCACGGTCGTGGATCGCCGGCTGTTCCCGCCGGTTCACGGCATATTCGTCGATAAACGTTGAGATGAGCGCCGCGCTTGGAACGGCCACCACCGCGCCAACGACTCCGGCGAGTTCCGATCCGATCACCAGCGCGACCAGCACTGCCACTCCAGGCAACCCAACCGTCGACCGCATGATGCGCGGAGTGAGGTAGGCGTTCTCGATCTGCTGATACACGAGATAAAAGATCACTACTCCCAGCACCTTCATCCAGGAGTCGATCGCGGCGATGAGGCCGGCGACAATCACGGTGGCAATTGGTCCGAGCACGGGTACAAAGTTTGCCAGTCCGGCGAAAACGCCCAGCGCGTAGAAATAGCGGATCCCGAGAAAGCCGAAGACGACTGTGCTGGAGCTTCCGAGGATCACCATTAGCAGCGCCTGCCCGGAGAGCCATTTCTGCGCACGGCGAGCGGCGCGTTCCGACGTATCGCGCGCACGCGGTTGCGCCTCCCCGGGCAACAGGTCCAACCCCCATTGAAACGCGCGCCTGCCGTCGAGGATGAAGTACGCAGTGAGGAGAATCAAAGTGAACAGGCCCGTCACGGCGCCGGTAACGCTTTGAAACGCTTTGAGCGCGGTACCTGCAATGGCTGTCGCGGCGCGACGAACCGTGTCGCTGTTCATGTGCGCGGCAATCTTGTCGCCGAAAGGAAGGCGGCGGACCTTGTCTGCGAGCTGATGTAAGTTGTCTGGCGTCTGCCAGGCGAGTTGTTGGCTGTCATTGACGATTGGGGGAATCGCGAGCACTCCAAACGCGGCTATCACGATCAGGACAATGCCCACAAGAATGAGCAGGGCGAGGCCCCGTCCCGGGGACCAGCCGCGTATCCTGCGACGCTGGATCCAATCCACCGCGGGTGAGAAGACAATGGCGAATACGATGCTGACGTAAATCAGGAGCAACCCGTGGCGAACAAACCAGGCCGCGACCAGCAGGACCACGAGCCCAACCCAGAGGAGCGGGCCGGCGCTGCGGCGGGCATCAGATGATGGGCGCATCCTGATAGGATGCGCGCAGGCTTCGAGCTTGCGTGAGCCTAAGGCCGCCAGAAAGCTGTTGGCTGTGATGGAGACCGGCGGACTGGGGAGAACACGTTTGAGTAGCCGAGCGATACACTTGCTAAGAGGCCGGCAACTGTGAAGCAGCCGTTCTGACGCGAACTTTGCCTGCGTATGACGACGAACCCATCACGCATTGCTTTAGTGACCGGCGCCAATCGCGGGATTGGGTTGGAAGTCTGCCGGCAGTTGGCGAGCCGAGGATTCGTGGTCCTGCTCACAGCCAGAGACGCGGCAAAGGCCAAAGCCGCCGCAAAGAAGCTCAGCAACGCAGGTCGAGTCGAGCCTCTGTTGCTGGACGTTGCCGATCCAGCGAGCATCAAGAAAGCCGCCGCTGAAGTAGCGAGCCGGTATGGCCACCTCGATGTGCTCATTAACAACGCAGGCATCAATTACGACACGTGGGAAACGGCTGAGCACGCCGACATCGACGCCGCGGTGATGGAGACGATCACGACGAATCTGCTCGGTCCTTGGCGTCTCTGCCAGGCGTTCCTGCCTCTGCTGCGCAAGAGTGAAGCAGGCCGAATCGTGAACGTCTCGTCAGAGTCGGGCTCGCTGGCGAATATGGGCGCCGGGCCGCCTGCTTACCAGGTCACCAAGGCTGCTCTCAACGCCCTGACGCGCACTCTCGCCGGTGAACTTCGTTCCGCTCACATCCTTGTAAACGCCGTGTGCCCAGGCTGGGTCGCGACCGCTATGGGCGGCGCGGGCGCGCCGCGTTCTGTTCAGGAGGGCGCAGCGGGAATCGTCTGGGCGGCGACCCTGCCCGACAAGGGTCCAACCGGCGGCTTTTTCCGGGATGGGAAGCCGCTGCAGTGGTAACCGCCGCTATCGGCGTTGCTTCGAGACCGAGGAACTCGTTCCCCCAAGAGAAGCGACCAGCAGGCCGGGAACTTACGCGGAGTAAAGCCGAGGTTGCTGAGAGCTATAATATCGTATAACGACCGTTCGGTCCGCGAGCCGAGCAGCCGGAGTGGCAACATCGCCGAGACGCTGGTTCTTTCGCGCGGATCGCACAGAGACGGAGCACGAAGATGATTTCGTTAAAGCGCGCGTACGACGGAGCCAGTACTCACGACGGCAGGCGTTTTCTGGTGGAGCGTTTGTGGCCTCGAGGAATCAAAAAGGCCTCGTTGCCGCTGGATGGCTGGCTCAAGGACGTTGCTCCAAGCACGGAACTTAGAAAATGGTTCAACCATGATCCCGCGAAATGGAGCGAGTTCCAGCGCCGCTATCGTGCCGAGCTTCAGCGGGAACCGCAATTCTGGAAGCCTCTTCTGGAAGCGGCACGCAAAGGAACAATCACGCTGATCTTCAGCTCGCATGATGTTGAACACAACAATGCGGTGGTGTTGAAACAGTTTCTGGAAGATCACTTGCGACGGGCAAATAAGGCCGCGTAGGACTCTCATTTGCTACGTGCGATCGACTAGCAGGCTTTTTCCACACGCTCGCAAGGATTGCCGTATGCCCGGGCTGGGTAGCGATCGCTATGGGCGGCGCTGGCGCGCCTCGCTCGGTTGAGGAGGGCGGCGCATCCACTGACGAAGAGGTTCTGAGCGTAATTGCCTGGTTACGTCAGCTACCATCTGCTCACGACTTTGTTGCTGTGGCTCCCTTACACCGTGATAGCATACACGCGCGAAAACGTCATGAACGCCATTCCTACAATGCGACCGAAGCCATTTGTTGGCAGTCGGATTTTTGTGACCATCGTTTTTTCAATGCTGGCTGGTTCCCATCTGGAAAAAGCGTCCTTACACTACTCTGTCCCGAGGCAGCCCTATGAACGGACCGGAGACCTGCTCGTGGGAATTGCTTTTCTGATTGCGGTCATTGCTCACGCACTGCGCCTGACGCGTGACATTACCTCAATGCTGAAAGAAGGAGATGAGCTGCCGGATTAGCGGTGCTGGTGTAACATCGCCATTTCACTCATTGACCTCACACTACCGATGCGTCGGATTGCGCAGCGACAGAGATTCAGGTTTTCAATTTGGATTTTCTGGCACTTTTGGCATTTCTGGCAATTTTTCTGCGTCCTTTGCGCCCGTTGCGGTGAATGCATTTGGTTCTGGTTGTGTTTCGTGACGCTCCGGTACACAATGGACACTTGACTGCGCACAAGCACCGGATCACCGAATACCTGCGGCCCAAAACGCTTGCGATGTTGTTGCTGGGGTTTTCTTCCGGCCTCCCCTTT
>Ga0070679_100004220_pt1 | contig 13260 bp, 10 predicted proteins | sample KBSC63BmetaG_FD_65652 | JGI IMG/M metagenome (GOLD analysis project Ga0070679, IMG submission 65652) | Corn rhizosphere microbial communities from Kellogg Biological Station, Michigan, USA - KBS C6-3B metaG | ecosystem: Host-associated > Plants > Roots > Rhizosphere | place: USA: Michigan... | reverse complement strand
AGTTCGTCGGACCGGTAGGTGACCGCGATCATGACGCGGCTCTGCCGCAGCGACCGGAACAGGAACGCGACCAGGTCCAGCGTGGAGCGGTCGGCCCAATGGAGATCCTCGACGGTGAGCAGCACGGGCCGGACGCCGCTGAGCCGGTCGAGCGTGCCGAGCACGTGCTCAAGCAGCTGCGCCTTGCTCATGTCCTCACTGGCCAGGTCGGCCGGCGCGGCCGGGGACGACGCGACCGCCGACGTGGCCCTGGCCAGCTCGGGCAGCAGCCTGGACAGCGCGGGCGCGGCCGGGCCGAGCACCTCGGCGAGCAGGTCGGGAGGCATGGTTCGCGCGAGGGTGCGCAGCGCGTCGACGAGCGGCGCGAGCGGCAGGCCCTCACCGCCGAGCTCAACGCACTGCCCGGTGAGCACGCAGCAGTCCTGGCTGGCGGCAAGTGACGCGAGTTCCCTGGTGAGCCGGGTTTTCCCGATGCCGGCCTCGCCGCCGATAAGGGCGAAGGTCGGCTCCTTCGCCCTGGCCTGCTCCAGCTGCCCCGCGAGTGAAGCCAGCTCCTCCCGCCGGCCGACGAAGACAGGACTGACCACATTCGCGCCCACGCTCACACGATCCCATAACGCCGCGGAACAAGCACCGGCCGCGCGGGACCCGCCGCAAAGATCGGGGCCGTGATCCCCAAACGTCGGGGATCAGCCCAGCGTCTTCCCGTACCGCACCGCGCGGAGATAACAGCAAGAAGCGCGGAGCGCGGCCAAGGGCGACGTTCTCCCCGCGTCCGCGCGGGAGTGCGGCGCCCGATGGCATGGCCCTCGAGACCCGCGTCTGCACGGAGGCGCAGCGCGCACCAGAACGCAAACCTAAGGCGAGCGCCCCGCCCTACGGGACCAGGTGGTTCGGGCCGCGGAAGAGGAAGGTCGCGTCCCTGATCGAGTCCAGGCCAAGCAGCACCATGAGCAGCCGGCCGAGTCCCAGGCCGAACCCGCCGTGCGGCGGGCAGCCGTACCTGAAGCAGTCCAGGTACCAGCGCATCGGTTCGGGCGACAGCCCTTTTTCCGCCGCCTGCGCGAGCAGCACGTCGTACCGGTGTTCCCGCTGCGCCCCGGTGGTGATCTCCAGCCCCTTCCAGAGCAGGTCAAAGCTCGCGGTCAGCGTCGGCTTCCCGGAAGGCCGCCGGTGATAGAACGGCCGGACGGAGGCGGGGTACTCCGTCACGAACGCGAACTCGTGCCCGGTCTCGGCGCGGACCCGCGCCGAGACGGCCCGCTCGCCCGCCGGGTCGAGGTCCTCGCGACCAGAGCCGCCGGAGCGATCAGAGGAAGCCGAACCCGTTCCGGACAGCGAAAGGGCCTCAGCGAGGGTGAGGCGCGGGAACGGGACCCGCGGCACCGTCACCTCGGTCTTGAAGTGCTCCTCGATCGCCGCGCCGTGGGCGGCGGCCACCGCCGCGATGACGTGCGCCAGCATCCGCTCCTCGAAGCTCATCACGTCCTCGACGGAGTCGATCCAGGCGAGTTCCACGTCGACGCCGGTGAACTCGGTGGTGTGCCGCGAAGTGAACGACGGCTCGGCGCGGAACACGGGCCCGATCTCGAAGACCCGGTCGATGCCGCCCGCGATCGCCATCTGCTTGTAGAACTGCGGCGACTGCGCCAGGTAGGCCGGGCGGCCGAAGTAGCCGACCTCGAACACCTCGGCACCGGACTCCGACGCGGTGCCCATCAGCTTGGGCGTGTGCAACTCCGTGCAGCCCTCGGCGTACGCGAATTCGCGCATCGCGCGCTCGACGGTCGTCTGCACCTCGAAGACAAGCCGGGCGGCGGGCCGCCGCCTGACGTCGAGGAACCGCCAGTCCAGCCGCCCCTCGGGGCCGGTGCGGGCGTCGATCGGCAGCGGCGCCGCGGCCAGGTTCTCCGCCGTGACCGTCTCCGGTACGAGCTCGAGACCGCCGAGCGACACCACCGGGTTGGCCGCCACCCGGCCGGTGATCCTGACCGCGGACTCGACGGTCAGCTCGTCGAGCGCGCGCTCGAGCGCGCTGCCGTCCCGCCGGTGGGTGACCTGGACGGTGCCGGTGTGGTCGCGCACGATGACGAACTGCATCGCGCGCTGCAGGCGGAGCGCTTGTACCCAGCCCGCGATCGTGACGGTCTCGCCGATCTGGCCGCGCAGGCCGTCGACAGTGGTGCGGATCATCGCTTCAGTCCTCCTCAGGACCTAGTGAGTGATCCCTTGGAGGTGCGGGCGAGAAGGGTGACTCGCGGTGCCACCGCACCTTCGCCGACCCTGATAAAGGACGGCCTCATTGTGGTGAAAACGCTCGGGAGTGTCTTCAAACGGGGGACGCGAGGCCGCCTTCACAGCTGCCGACGGCTCTCTCGGCTCGCGCGGTCCCCGGCTACTCGTCTCCTTCGCCGCGTTGCTGATAACGTAGGCGACGCCTAGGGGGCAGGGCAAAGAAATTAACGTGCGGCACGTCAAGCGCGCTTCGGGGCCTTGGATGTAATTTCTTGAATATGAGCGAGTTGCTGCCGCTGTTCCCGCTGTCGACGGTGCTTTTTCCGGGCATGCGCTTGCCGCTGCATATCTTCGAGGAAAGGTACCGGCTGCTCGTCGCGCACCTGCGCACGCGGCCCGAGCCGCAGCGGTTCGGTGTTATCGCGATCCGCAAGGGGCGGGAGGTCGGCGCGGACGGGATCACCGCGCTCTACGAGGTCGGCTGCGTCGCCACCGTCCGGCAGATCACGCCGCACGCCGACGGCCGGTTCGACCTGGCGACGGTGGGCACCCAGCGGTTCCGGCTGCTCCGTGTGGACGACTCACTGCCCTATTTCCAGGGCGAGGTCGAGACGCTCAAGGACGACCCTCCCGCCGGCGCGGGGGAGGCGGAGGCGTTCGCGGTCAAACGGGTGCAGGCGGGTTTCCGTGCCTACCTGAACGCCCTGGCCGACCGGGGTGGCGGCGTGATCAGCGTTGCCGACCTGCCGGACGAGCCCGTGCTGCTCTCTTACGTGGTCGGCGCCGCGATGATCATCGACCTGCCGGAGCGCCAGTCGCTGCTCGCCGCTTCGCCCGCGCTTGAGCGGCTGCGGCTTGAGCGTTCGCTGCTCGTCCGCGAGACCGCGATGTTCCTCGCCACGACGTCTCGCCCGGCGCCCGACTACGCCTTCGAGCAGTTCAGCCAGAACTAAGCCAGGCTAAAGAGCCAATCCAAGGACGCGGGCCGCGTTGTCGCGCAGCAGCACCGGGGAGTCGAGGCCGAGTTCCTCGAGTTCCCCCAGGCACCGCTCCGGGGAGATGAACGGGAAGTCGCTGCCCCACACGAACTGCTCCGCCAGCCGGCCCTTCAGCTCCCTGGTGACCTCCGCCGGCATGCGCTTGGGCGACCAGCCGGAGATGTCGATGCAGACGTTGGTCTTGTGCAGCGCCATCGCGAGCAGGTCCATGTGCCACGGCCAGCCGAAGTGCGCGGCCACCACCGTCAGCCGGGGGAACGCCGCCGCGACCGCGTCCAGCTTGAGCGGGTGCGCGTAGTCGAGCCTGATGCCCTGCCCGCCCGGCTGGCGGGCGCCGATCCCGCTGGTCCCGGTGTGGAACAGCGCCAGCAGGCCGTGGGACTCGCAGGCGGCGAACACCGGCCAGAACCGCTCGTCGTCAGGCGCGAACGCCTGCAGCGACGGGTGGAATTTGACCCCGCGCAGCCCGAGCGCGGCGATCTCGGCGACCTCGTCGACGGCGGAGGCCTTGTGCGGGTCCACCGATCCGATGCCGGTGAACGCGCCGGGGTGCTCGCGGACCGCGGCGGCGACCGTCGAGTTGGGCACGCGGGGACGCCCCGTCGCGATCTCGGCGTCCCAGGCCAGCAGGACCGCCAGCGTGTCGAGCGCGCGGTATTTCGCGGCGAGCGACTCCAGCGACTGCCGCTCTACGCGGGACCTGAAGTACGCTTCGGCCGCCTCGACGTAGCCGGCCATAGAGCCGTCCAGCCAGTCGGGCGTCGGCAGGTGCACGTGGAAGTCGATGGCTCGCACCGGATCATGCTACGACGGCTGCGCCCCTGTGTTTGAGGGAGCCGCGTCCGAGGGGGCCGTCGCGGCCATCTCCGCGATGAGCGCGCCGAGCCGCGCCAGCGGGCCGGGGGCGATGCTGTAGCAGATCGTGGTCCCGTTCCGCTGGGTGGTCACCAGGCCGGACTCGCGCAGGACCTTCAGGTGCGCGGAGATCGTCGGCTGGGACACGTCGAAGAACTCGGTGAAGTCGCAGGCACAGATGCCCGGCTCGGCGGCGAGCCGCCGCAAGATGCCCCAGCGGACCGGGTGCGCGAGCGCGCGCAGCAGCTCGACGTCGTCAGGAATCTCCGTCACGCACCTAGCATATCGCCATCACCCGATATAGGGTCATCACTATATAGAAAGGAGACGATAAATGTCTGACGTGTCAGCCACCGACGTGCTCGACGAGGGCCTGAGCAGGCTCGCGGCGACCGGCCCCGAGTACCGCGGCGGCCTGTCCAACCACGGCCCGATGGCCGCCGAGGCGCTCGTCCGGCTCGGCCGCGCCGACGCCGTGGAGCCCTGGCTCGACGGCTACCTCAAGCGGCTCGACGGCCCGCCGCGCCCGGCGGACCGCATCACCGACGCGACCTGGCGCGACGCGCTCGGCAAGCTGAACCGCGTCGCCGACTGGGAGGTCTACCTGCGTGCCGAACTGGCGGAAGAGCCCTGGCGCGACGTGCTCGCCCGCTGGTGGCCGCGGCTGCTGCCCGGCGTGGCCGCCGCCGCGACGCACGGGGTCATCCGCACCTCGCACGCCGCCCGCAGCCTGGCGGCGGCCGGCGAAGCGGGCGGCGCGGAGCGCCGCGACGAGCTGGCCCGCGGCCTCGCCTACTGGGCCGCTAGCTACCTCGAGCTGCCCGGCGCGTCACCCACCGGCGGCCACCTGGACCTGCCGACCGCCCTGGACGGCCTGCCGTCCGCGGGCACGGCCTCGGAGCGGGGCCTGATCACCGAGGAGCTCAAGACGAAGCTGCCGGCGATGACGGGCTTCGGCAACGCGGTCGCCGCGCTCCGCCCGCCCGCCGATCCCGCCGCCGACCTGCGCGAACTGGCCGCCACGTTCACCCGGGTCTTCCTCGGCTACGGCCGGACCCGGCCGATCGCGCTGCTGCACGCGGTCACCGCGCCGGTCGCCGCGCGCTCGGTGCTGCCGCTGCTGCCGGCCGGGCTCGCGCGCCCCACGTACGACGCCCTCTGGCAGGTAGGCGCCGCGCTTTACGCGGTCTACACCCCGGGGGTGACACCCGAGCCGCTGCCCGCCGGCCCCGGGTCATCTCGCGATGACGTGACCGAGATGGCGGTCGCCGCCGGCGACGAGCACGCGATCAAGCTCACCGAGGCCTGCCTGCGGCTGCACGCGGAGACCCCCGACCCGGTGTTCCTGCACGCGGCCGCCCGCGCCAGCGACCTCCTCGCCCGCTGACAGCCGGGACGTGAGCGGCCGGATAACAGCAACAAGCGCGAAGCGCAAACCCAGCCCGCTGATGAAGTGGCCGGGCCAGGCGAAAGCCCGCATCCGTTCGGGATGAAAAGCATGAGTATCCCGAACGGATGCGGGCTCCGCGTCAGCCGCCAGACTGGTCCGTCAATCGTGGATGATGACGCCGCGGATGTTCCGCCCGGCCATCATGTCCTCGTACCCCTGGTTGACCTGGTCGAGGGTGTACCGCGCGGTGATCAGCTCCGACAGCTTGATCTTGCCGGCCCGGTACAGGTCGAGGATCCGCGGGATGTCGTCGAACGGGTTAGACGACCCGAACAGCGCGCCCTGCAGCCGCTTCTCGAACAGTGACAGCTCGAACCCGGAGACGTTCACGGTCTTCTGCGCCGGCCCGGCGAGCCCGGTCAGCACCACGGTGCCGCGCTTGCGGATCGCGGCGAACGCGGCCGAGACGACGTCCTCGGTCACCACGCCCATCGTGACGATGGCCTGGTCCGCGCCGACGCCCCAGGTCAGCTCGAACGCCAGGGCCTGGGCCTCCTCAGTGGTGGCCACCGCGTGCGTCGCGCCGAACTTCAGCGCGGACTCGCGCTTGAACTCCACCGGGTCGACCGCGATGACGTACCGTGCCCCCGCGATGGACGCTCCCTGCAGGGCGTTCACGCCCACGCCGCCGACGCCGTAGACGACCGTGGTGTCACCCGGTTTGACCTCGCCGGCCTTGACCGCCGAGCCGAAACCGGTCGGCACGCCGCAGCCCACGAGCGCGGCCTCCACCAGCGGGATGTCGTCCTCGATCTTCACGACCGACGCCTCCGACAGCACCGCGCGCTGCGAGAACGTGCCGAGCAGGCACATCTGCCCGAAGTCGGTCGTGCCCTCGTGGTAGCGGAACGTCCCGTCGGGCAGGCAGTTGTCGACCAGGAAGCGGCCGTAGTCGCAGAGGTTCGTCTGGCCGCGCGCGCAGAAGCGGCACTTGCCGCAGACCGGCAGGAACGAGGCCACCACGTGGTCGCCGACCGCGAGCCGGGTGACGCCCTCGCCGACTTGCTCGACGATGCCCGCGCCCTCGTGGCCGCCGACGATCGGGTAGCGGACCGGGATGTCGCCGGTGCGCAGGTGGTCGTCGGAGTGGCACAGGCCGGAGGCGGCGAACTTGACCATGACCTCGCCGGTCCTCGGCTCGTCCAGATCGAGTTCGACGATCTCGAACGGCTTCCCGACGTCTCTGAGCACCGCTGCTCGCGTCTTCATGGAACACCCTCCAGAGGGGAGTAAACGCAGTTTGGCAGCCATCATCCGCCCAACCGCCGACAGGGTCATTGTGACACTTACCTAATGACAAAGTCGCCACCTTGTGCCCCGGGTTAGGTAAAAGCCGCAACCGTTATTCCGAACGATTTCACGCTCCGCCCGGCCGCGACCCGTTTCCTCGGCCGGGGTGCCAGACCTGGACGGTCAGCACCGAGTGGCGCCTGACCACGGCACCGGGAGCGGGCGCCTGGCCGGTCACCAGGCCCTCGACCGGCATCGGGTCTGCGGTGAGCCGCACGACGGCGAGCCGGAACCCGGCCATCGTGGCGACCGCCTGGCCGGGACGGTAGAACAGGCCGCGCAGGTCGGGCACGGTAACGCGGCGGGCAGGCGGGGCCGGGCACGGCGTCGTCCAGGCCAACAGGCCCGCGAAGGGGACGAGCAGGGCATCGGGCAGGAGGTCGGCGCCCGCGCGCATCAGTTCATAGGGATCCGCGCCGTTGCCGGCGGCGCCTTCCGCGAACCCGGGCGACCCGCGCAGGCCGCGGTCGCGGTGCAGGCCGATTTCCCGGTCATAGCGGAGGCGCAACTCGGGGTTACCGAGCACCAGGCCGGCGAATTCGGCCGCCTCCCTGGCCCGGGTCACGGCGGCGACCACCGGCGACGGCGCCCCTGCCTCAAGCCCGGGGCGCAACTGCCTGACCCGGTCCTCGCGCGCCTGGCGCAGCGTGTCGGCCGACGCGCCGGGCGATACGCCGAGCACGTCGTAAAGCGTGATGTGTTGCGCCATTACCGTATTCGTTCCCGATCACCGCCAGCCTAGTCCTGGCCGGCCAACGAGTGCGTAACTGGTCACAGTACGGAGTATCACTGTCGCGTCTTATTGCGCAGCGCAAGTGACGCTAGCTATGGTCGGCATCATGCTTACATATCGGTCAACGCGGGCCCGGTTCGCCGTAGTCGGTATCGCTTTCCTCGGACTCGCCGCCGCTGGCTGCAGCTCTTCTTCCAGCTCGTCCACGTCCGCCGCCAGTTCGGCGGGCGCCTCCGCTTCCGCGTCGCCGGCGGCCACCGGGTCGGGCGCCGTAAACGTGCTGTACGCGGGCTCGCTGGTTAACCTGATCACGAAGCAGGTCGGCCCCGCCTTCCAGGCGGCGAGCGGCTACTCCGTGACCGGCAGGGGGGCGGGCTCCACCGCCCTCGCGACCGACATCAAGGGCAAGGTCGACAAGGGCGACGTGTTCATTAGCGCGAGCCCCACGGCGACCAAGACGCTCATGGGCTCCGCCAACGGCGACTGGGTCTCGTGGTACGTCAGCTACGCCTCGTCGAACGTGGTCCTCGGGTACAACCCGAACAGCAAGTTCGCCGCGGACATCAAGTCCAAGCCCTGGTACGAGGCGATCACCGAGCCCGGGCTCAAGCTCGGCTTCACCGACCCGGCGACCGACCCCAAGGGCAAGCTGACCGCGCAGGCGCTGAGCGACACCGCCAAGTCGAAGAACCTCCCGGCGCTGACGACGATCGAGAACGACAAGGGGGACGTCTTCCCCGAGGAGACCCTGGTCGCCCGGCTCCAGTCGGGCCAGCTCGACGCGGGCTTCTTCTACACCGCGGAGGCGACCCCGGCCAAGATCCCGACCGTGCCGCTGGCCGGCGAGGACCTGAAGGCCAGCTACACGATCTCGACGCTCAAGGGCGCGCCGAACGAGCCGGGCGCCGAGGCGTTCGCCGCCTACCTGCTCGGGCCGTCGGGCCAGGCGTTCCTCAAGCAGGACGGCTTCGACCTGATCATCCCGCCGAAGGTCACCGGCAGCGGCGTGCCCGCCGCCGTCGAGTCCGCGCTGTCGTAGTTGCGGCTGGCAACTACGACTGGCAAGACTTCGGTAAGTTCGTTACGTGAAGTACCGCGCGTCACGCAGCCCGCTCAGTTACCTGGGCGGGCTGCTGGCGCTCTACCTGGCGGTGCCGATCGTCGCCTTCTTCATCCGGCTGGCGCAGCCGGGCGACCGGGGGTTCGGCGCCGACGGCCTGTGGTCGGCGCTGTGGACGTCGGTCGCGAGCGCGACGATCTCGATGACGATCGTCGCGGTCCTCGGCATACCGCTCGCCTACTGGCTGGCCAGGACCAAGGGGCCGTTCACCTGGCTGATCGGCCTGATCGTCCAGCTGCCGATCGCGCTGCCGCCGGTGATGAGCGGCCTGGTGCTGATCTACATCGTCGGCCCGTACACCTGGCTCGGCAACCTGTTCAACGACGAGCTCACCGGCACCATCGTCGGCGTGATCCTCGCGCAGACGTTCGTCGCCGGACCGTTTCTCATCATCGCCGCGCGGTCGGCGTTCGCCGGGATCGACCCCGCGCTCGAGGATCTCGCGGCCTCCCTGGGCCGCGGCCCCGCCAGCCGGTTCTGGCGGGTGTCGATGCGCATCGCCGCGCCTGGCATCCGCGCCGGGCTGCTGCTGACCTGGATGCGCGCGATCGGCGAGTACGGCGCGACCGTCCTGCTCGCCTACCACCCCTACACGCTGCCGGTCTTCGTCTACGTGCAGTTCTCCTCGACCGGCATCCCCGAGACCCAGGCGCCGACCGCGCTCGCCATCGGCCTCGCGGTGGCCGTGCTGCTGCTTAGCCAGATCCGCCTGCGGCGCCGCAAGCACCGCGCACCGGCCCTGCCCGCGCCCGCGGCGCCGGCCCAGGTCGAGCCGGTCAAGGTGTCGTTCAACCTGAACCTGGCGGTCGGCACCTTCCGGCTGCGGGTGGCGCACCAGTCGGCGAGCAACCGGATCGCGATCCTCGGCCCGTCCGGCGCGGGCAAGTCGATCACGCTCCGCGCGGTCGCCGGGTTCCTCGGCAAGCAGGCGGGCACCGTCGAGTTCAACGGCGAGGAGGTCGCCGGGGTCAAGGTCGAGGACCGCCGCGTCGGCTACGTGCCGCAGGGCCTGGTGATGTTCCCCGGCCGCACCGCCTGGCAGCAGGTGCTGTTCGCCGCGGGCGCCGACCCGGCCCTAGCCGCCTGGTGGCTGCGCACGCTGCGGCTCGACGGGCTCGAAGGGCGGCTGCCGGAGGAACTGTCCGGCGGGCAGCGGCAGCGCGTCGGCCTCGCCCGCGCGCTCGCGTTCCGGCCCCGGCTCGTGCTGCTCGACGAGCCGTTCAGCGCGCTCGACGCCCCGGTCCGCGATGAACTGCGCCGCGAACTGCGGCGGCTGCAGCGCGAGGCGGGTCTGTCCACGGTCCTGGTCACCCACGACCCGGAGGAGGCGGCGCTGCTCGCCGACGAGATCCTCGTGGTCGACGAGGGCAGGCTGCTGCAGGCGGGGCCCCGGGCCGAGGTCTTCGCCCGCCCGGCGTCGCCGCAGGTGGCGCGGCTGCTCGGCATCCCGAACCTGATCCCCGCGACGGTGGCCGAGCCGGGCGTGCTCGCCGTGGGCGGCCCGGTGGGGGACGGTGCCGGGTCGCGCGACGACGCGGGCCTGCTGGTCGCCGCCGAGACCAGCGGGCTGCGCGTCGGCGCGGACGTGCTGTGGACGATCCGGCCCGACCACATCACCGTCTTGCCCGGCGGTGCCGGCAACGGGTCGGCCAGCAACGGGTCGGCCAGTGCCGGCGAGACCTACCCGGCCGTTGTCGATGACGTCGCCGACATCGGCACGCTGACGACCTTGACGGTGCGGCTGCGCACGGGCCAGGACCCGGCGCCGGAACTGCGGGTGCGCACGACGGCGCTGGTGACGCTCGCCCCCGGCGACGCGTGCGTGGTGCGCCTGCCCCCGGCCGACATCACGGCCTGGCCGGCCGCCCCGGCCCCGGCGGACGCGACCGACCGCGACCGCCTGCCGACCAGGTAACAACCTTGCGGCGATCGCTGAGATGGTGGGCGGGCGTGGTAGCTCACTCGTCCGGCGTGACTTTGCGGGCGAAAGCATGCGCTATCAGTTACTCTGGACGAGTGATGGAATCCGAACGGGTGTGCTGTCCTGCAGGCTGCTGGTGATGAAGGGTGAGCCACAGGCTGCCACTTGCCGATGGCGAGGTGGCCCGCGTCGCAGGTGCCCGGATCCTAGTCCGCGGAGGTACTGACGAGAGAACCGGCGAGGTGCTGTCGGCGGCTGTGGTGGCTGAGCGGGTCGGCTGGTGCACCGACGTGGTGCAGTGCATGACGGCAGGGCTGTTGGCTGACCACTGGAACCGGGCCGACATCGATACCCTCGCTGCCGGGGCGGATGTGACAGGGCGGCCGCTGCCGTCGCAGGCGTGGATGGCGCTGCGCCGCTTGGGCTGGGGTGCGAAGGTTCCAGACGGGATCAAGGTCAACGACCGAATTGCGCGGATGGCCCAGGAACAGGCCGGCCGTGTGCTGCGGTCGGCATCCTGGCGAGCTGTGCTAATCGCTGCGGTGCTGGCCACATGGCCGGGGCGGCCGTTGCGGCGCACCAGCGAGGAATGGGATGCGGTACGTGTCCTGGTGCCGGGCGGCGAACACCTGCCGTGCAGCGTCCTCAAGGCCCGCACTCGCCAAGTTATGCGGTTCCTTGCCGCCGAAGGGCGGCTGCCTCGGGATCTGATCGAGTTGGAGGCGGCGCCAGGAGCGGCGCGGATACTGCTGTTGTCGGCCTGCGATCGCCAGCAGGCCGCCATGGAACGCTCCAGTGCCGATCCGAGGCAGGTGCTGCTGCGCATCAGGCTTCCGATCCGGCCGGACCCGCAAAGCTACCAAGACTGGGCGTGGGTGTCCTGTGTGATTACCCTGCCGCCCACCGTCCCGGTCGAGGCAGTGCTGCACCTGCCCGTCCTTCGCGTGCACGGAGGCCAAGTTCGCGCCGATTTCGCGTTCACCTACGCGGTTCCAGCGGCCCGGCGGAATGGCCACGCTGTGGCACTGGGCGTGGACTGGGGGCTAAACACGCTGCTGAGCGCAGGCGCTGCCCAACTGCAACAGGATGGGACGATCACGACCCTGGGGGCCGGGGCGCAGTACCGGGCTGCCGGGGTACTGGCCAAGCAGCACAGACTGCGACTCCAAGGCGAGCGTCTGTACGCGAAGGTCGCCCAGCATGACAGGCTCATTGGCGAGGACCAGCAGCACCCGCTGAATGCGAAACGAGATGTCCTCTCGGAGGAGGCCCGCCGGGTCAACGAGCGCCGTTCCAACCTCAACGACGCCCTGGCTTGGTCGGCGGCGCGGTGGGCGACAGATCAGGCCATCGCCGCCGGGGCTACTGTCATTTACCTCGAAGACCTCCGCACCCTGGAAGCCCGCGGCAGGGGCCGCACCTTGAACACCCGCCTGTCGCAGACTGTGCGAAGCCAGATCGCAGATCACATTCGGCACCTAGCCGCAGAGATCGGTATCGCAGTCGTCACCGTCCCCGCCAGAGGCACATCCAAGTTTTGCCCCTACTGTCTGAGCCCACTACGGCACGTTAGGTCACCCGATAAGCCGACCCGGGCAGGCTGGAAGTGGGCCATCTGCCCCAGTCAGCAGTGTGGTTGGCAAGGCGACCGGGACCAGGGTGCCTGGCAGCGGATCGCCGCTCGCGGCCTGGCCTGCCAAGACGCGACCATCACTGACCGCACCAGTGGCGCCATGGCCATTTGTGCCGTGAACGGAAGCACCGAAGTCGGCGCGGTCATCACTCCCAAGCCCGCCGGGCGGGACCGGTCAAAGACTGGGCCTACCCGGAAGCGGACCCTATCCCTCGCGCCCAGGCGACGCGGGGCACCCTCCCCGGCACGGACTCCCCGTCGTCCCGGCCAGCGTCCGGAGGGACACGTACCCACGGGTCGGCGCCTGCCTCGAGCAGTCCTCCGGAACCAGGACGTGACCACGACCAGCACCCCCATCGCTCGGCCGCACCGGGCACGCGGGGCAGCACTAGGCGCCGGATTTCACCTCCACGCCCATGCCACCCCGCCACAATGGGAAGCGATCCTGCATCAGCCACCACGGCTCACGCAGGGTCCCCAGGCTGGTCCGAGACGCTCATAGCCGCTATGAGCCGATACGCCTTCCTGATCCTGCCCTCGCATAACCGGGTCTACGCGGACGCGGCGCCGGCGCTGGCGCGCGCCGAGTTCGCGGTGCTCAGCGCCGCGCTGCCGGACGGGGCGATCGACGAGGAGAGCGTCGCGGAGACGGCGATCGGCGGCGTGCCCTACGTTGCCTTCGAGGCGGACGACTTGTCGCAGCGGGACGCGGACGTGCTCGCCGACCTGTCGTCGCTCTACGCGCTGTTCGAGATCGCCGGCGGCGAGCTGCTGCGACCGGTGCCGCTGCGGCGGCTCGACCGCTTCGACGACGACCTGCTGACGATCCTTAAGTACCCCGGCAAGACCAACGAGCAATTCACCAAGCTTCTGCTGAACGTCACCCTCGCGTCGTCGGCCTTCGTTGGCCAGTTGGCGTCCCCCGGAGGCAGGCGGCTCGCCGTCCTCGACCCGTTGTGCGGCCGGGGCACCACGCTCAACCAGGCGCTGATGTACGGGTTCGACGCCTACGGCGCCGACGTCGA
>Ga0070679_100004218_pt1 | contig 13262 bp, 12 predicted proteins | sample KBSC63BmetaG_FD_65652 | JGI IMG/M metagenome (GOLD analysis project Ga0070679, IMG submission 65652) | Corn rhizosphere microbial communities from Kellogg Biological Station, Michigan, USA - KBS C6-3B metaG | ecosystem: Host-associated > Plants > Roots > Rhizosphere | place: USA: Michigan... | reverse complement strand
GGTGGTGGCGGACAAGCTGCGCGGGCGGACGGCCGAGCTGCTCGCGAACGCGGACGCCGACCCGGAGCTCGTTGCCGGACACCTCGGGGTGATCGTCGGCATCGACGCGGGCAACGAGGCAGCCGATCGCGAAGCGCTCTTCTCGTCCACCCGGCAGTTCCTCGAAGGAGCAGCGCGCGAGCAGCCGACCGTCCTCGTCTTCGAGGACATCCACTGGGCGGACGCGAACATGCTCGATCTCATCGAGGCACTCGCGGCACGCGTGCGCGGCTTGCCGCTTTTGTTCCTGACGCTCTCCCGCCCGGAACTGCACGACCGGCGCGACAGCTGGGCGTCCGGAATCTCGGCCTACACCGCGCTCACGCTCGCACCGCTCGGCGAACAGCACGCTCGAGAGCTGGCGGTGCGACGACTCGGCGACACCGACCGCGTCGACGAGGTGATCCGCGTCGCCGAGGGGAACCCACTGTTCATCGAGCAGCTGGCCGCGACGATCGATGAGACCGCCGCGGGGACCCTGCCGACGAGCGTGCGTGCGCTGGTTGCAGCCCGGCTGGACGCGCTGCCACGCGCTGAGCGCGCGCTCCTCATCGACGCCTCGGTCGTCGGCAAGGTCTTCTGGGAAGGAGCGCTCCGTGCGATGAGCCCCGAGAACGGCGAACGCGCGCAGCAGCTCGAAGAGCTCGAACGCCGTGATCTCGTGCGCCGCGAAGCGACCTCGATGATCGAGGGCCAGCCTCAGTTCGCTTTCACGCACGTGCTGATCCGCGATGTCGCCTACGACCTCTTGCCGCGCGCCGACCGGGCCCGGCGACACAGGCTCGTCGCCGAGTTCTTCGAGAGCTCGACGGGCGCGTCAGGCGAGGCGATCGGCGCGCTCGCCCGTCACTGGCGCGACGCCGGTGACCACGAGCGCGCTGTCGAGCAGCTCGTCCGTGCGGCCGAGCAAGCGGAACGCGGCTGGGCGAAGGATCACGCCGCGCAGCTCTATCGCGAAGCGCTCGAGCTGGTCGCAGCGGACGACGCCGAACGGAAGAGCGCACTCCGGCGCCGTCTGGCGGTCGCCGCGCAGGCGTCGTACCACCTGCCGGACGTCAGACGCTAGGGAAGTCCGCCGGCGTGACGTCGCCCGCGATCTCTTCGAGCAGGGCGATCTCGTGCCTACCGAGCCGGTCCGCGTGCGCGCGCACCATCTCCTCGCTCGGTGCGCCGTAGACGCAGTACGTCCGAACCTTGCCGTCGTCGTCGACGACGACGTGGCTGTGCTCCCAGGTGATCTCCGGGAAGTCCCCCTCGGTGAGCTCTCTCGAGCGCCGTCCGATCGCGCCCATCTCCGGCTCGGTGACATCGAAGCTACGGACAATCATGTAGCGCGGCATACAGCGATACTAGAGAAGTGACCGGCAACACGGAAATCAGCCTCGAGGAGCTGCAGCTCGCAGCCCGCAACCACGGGATGCCGCTGGAGATGCTCCGCGACGACGTGACGCCGATCGGCCTGCATTACCTGCTGATCCACTACGACATCCCGCAGGTCGATGCGCGGAGCTGGCGCCTGACGGTCGACGGATGCGTCGGCACCGAGCTGTCGCTCGGCCTTGATGCGCTGCGCGCGCTGCCGGCGCACGAGGTGGTCGCGACGATGGAGTGCGCCGGCAACGGCCGCGCGCGCCTGACGCCTCGGCCGGTCAGCCAGCCGTGGCTCCTCGAAGCGGTCGGGACCGGGCGCTGGCGCGGCGCCCGCCTCCGCGACGTGCTGGAGCAGGCAGGCGTCGCGACGGGCGCGACCGAGGTGCTCTTCACCGGGCTCGACCGCGGGACCGAGGGCGGCGAGGAGCAGCTCTTCCAGCGCAGCCTCGCGCTCGCGGACGCACGCGACGACGACGTCCTGCTCGCCTACGAGCTGAACGGCGTGCCGCTGCCGCCGCAGCACGGCTTCCCGCTCCGGCTGCTCGTGCCCGGGTGGTACGGCATGACGAACGTCAAGTGGCTGACCGGCATCACGCTGCTGGACGAGCCGTTCGCCGGTTACCAGCAGGTGCGCGGGTACCACCTGCGCGAGACCGATGACGATGACGGAGTGCCGCTGTCGCGGATCCATCCGCGCGCGCTGATGGTGCCGCCGGGCATCCCCGACTTCATGACGCGCGAGCGCACCGCACGCTCCGGCACCGTGACGATCGAGGGCCGCGCGTGGTCCGGCCTCGCGCCGGTCGAGGCGGTCGAGGTCAGTACCGACGACGGCGCGACCTGGCATGCGGCGCAGCTCGAGCCACCGGAGCTCGGACGCTGGGCCTGGCGGCGCTGGAGCTACGAGTGGACTGCAATCGAGCCGGGGCGGTACGTGCTCGCGTGCCGCACGCGTGACGAGGCCGGCAACGAGCAAGCGGCCGAGCCGCGCTGGAACGTCGGCGGCTACGCGAACAACGAGCCGCAGCGCGTCGTCGTCACGATCGAGCGCTGATCGAGCCGACCAGCCCGTGCACGCCGAGCTCGGTCTCGCCCAGCCAGTCGTGCGGCCCCGACGCGAAGAAGAGCGTGTCCGTAGGGCCCGCGGTGCCGCCGTTACCGAACACGAGCGCCCAGAGGCCGTTGACAACGAGCGGCCTTCCGTTCGCGCCGTGCAGCGTTCCGTCATACGACCAGTCCGAGCCGTCCGGCCGGAACGCGTTGATGCGGCCGTCGCCGAAGTTGCCGACGAGCAGGTCACCGCCGAAGCGCCCGAACGACCGCGGCGCGAGCGCCATCCCCCACGGCGCGTTCAACACGCCTGTCCCCACAACCCGCGCCAGGAGCGCGCCGTTGCGGTCGAACTCGTCGACGTAACCGCCGGTCGGCGAGTCGTTGCCGTTGACGGGCGCGCGCGCGACGTACGTGACGAACAGATGGCCGCCGATCACCTGGATGCCGAACGGCGCGTACCACGCGGGAATCGAAGCGTCGACGAACGCGCCCGCGCGCCGCACACGCTGCCAGTGTGCGTCGTAGACGTCGACGCGCGCGTTGTGGAAGTCCGTCGCGTACACACGGTCGCCGTCGATCGCCACGCCGCGGAAGACCGCCGCCTCCGCTGCCTCGTCCACGACCACGATCGCCTCCGTCGACCAGCCTTTCGGCACGGTCGGCGTCCAGGCGCGCAGCATCCCATCCTCGCACGCGTAGACGAACCGTGCGGGATCCGACTTGCCGCCCGCGGAGACGCGCAGGCCCTTGCCGCCGTAGTAGGCGATCCCGGTCGGGCCGCCTTCGACAGAGACCGTCAACAGCTGCTTCCGCCCTTCGCCCGAGTAGAGCGTGCTCGTCGCGCTCGCTTCGTTCGACGTCCACCAGGGACCGGTCGGGCTGGCCGCGAGGCCCCACGCGTTCACGAGGCGCGCGTCGACGTGCGGCGCGCGCCGGTGCTCGTCCGAGACGAGCCCGTGCACGGCGTACGCGTTGCGCGGCCCGCCGCCGAGCGCGAGTGTCGAACCGACCGCTACGCCGGCGAGGACGAACGCCGCGACGACGGCGACGCGCACCGGCTCACCGCGGCGGCGCGGTCGATTCGCGGACGACGAGCTTCGTCGCGAGCTCCAGCCGCAGCGCGTCGACCCGCTGGCCGTCGATCAGGCGCAGGAGCAAGCTCACTCCCATGCGCCCCATCTCGGCGAGCGGCTGCCGAACGGAGGTCAGCTGCGGCGTGACGATGCGCGACGGCTCGGTGTCGTCGAACCCGACCACCGACAAATCGTCCGGCACCGACAGGCCGCGCCGGTACGCAGCGTGTAGCGCTCCGATCGCGACGTTGTCGTTGAAGCCGAAGATCGCCGTCGGCGGCTCCGCAAGCGACAGCAGCCGCTCGGCAGCTTGCTCGCCCTGCGGGATGCGCCAGTCCGAGTAGACGATGAGCTCCGGGTCGAGCAGGATCCCGGCACCGGCGAGCGCGGCGCGGAACCCGATCAGCCGCTCCTCGGTCGCGTACCACCCAGGCGCGCCCGCGATTGCGCCGATCCGGCGGTGGCCGAGCTCGAGCAGATGCTCGGTCGCCTGCTTCGCACCCGAGGCGTGCATCGCGGCAACGCACGCGATGCCCTCGGGAGGCGTCTCGCGCGGGTCGACGACGACGAACGGGAAGCCCTGGCGCTGCAGCATCCGCAACTCGTCCGCGGATTCTTCCGGGAGCATCAGGATCGCGCCGTCCGTCGTGCCGCGCATCAGGCGATCGAGGAGCGACATCTCGCGGTCGTGGTCGTGGAAGGTCGGGGCGAGCACGATCCGCATGTCGCGCTCGTAGAGGGCTTCGGACGCGCCGCTCAGCATCGGCCCGAAGTAGGCGTCGGCGACGAGCGGCAGCGTCAGGCCGATCATCCCGGTGCGGCCGCTCGAGAGCCCGCGCGCGCCGCGATTCGTGCTGAACCCCTGCTCGCGCACGACCTGGAGGACGTTCTCCCGCGTCTCGGGCGCCACGTCGGGCCGGTCGTTCAGGACACGCGAAACGGTGGCGATCGAGACCCCGGCGAGGTCGGCGATGTCGCGGATCGTCGCGCGGCCGCGGAAGGGCGGTTCGGGCTGGGAATCGGCCTGGGCCATCGAGCGCTTATAGCACTCGGAACCGTTTCCGGCAATTCCCGGCACATTTTACATCTTGCGGACACGAAACGCTTGACACGAGCCTGCTTCCCGTGTTAACCGTTCCCGGAAATTTACGGTAATGCATCCCGGCTCGACCTCAGTCGCCCCCGGCGGCAGGAAAGGAAGGCAGATGTCACGTCAGTCTCCACGCTCCACCCGCGCCTCTCTGGTCGCCGCAACGAGTGCCGCCGTCGTTCTGGCTGCGCTCGTCGTCGTGACCGTCGCGGCGGCGAGACCGCTCGGTCTCGCCAGTCATGCCGCCCCGCTCGCCGGCCACCCGTGCCTCGTGATGACGGGCTCCGGCGACCCGGCGTTCACCAAGAACTTCAACCCGTTCACGGCCACCGGCCTGCCGAGCGGCCAGTTCGTCAGAGGCGCCGTCTACGAAGGCCTCACGGTCTCGCCCGAAGGCGGTAAGCCGACGCTCCCGTGGCTCGCCCGCACGTGGAAGTGGAGCAACGGCAACAAGACGCTGACGCTGAACCTCGCGAAGGGCGTCAAGTGGTCGGACGGCAAGGCGCTCACCTCGACCGATGTCGTGTACAGCCTCACGGCCGGCCGGCAGAACAAGGTCATGGACACCGTCGGCCTGACGCGTCCCGACACGAACATCGCGTCGATCAAGGCAAAGGGCTCGTACACCGTCGTGATCAACCTGAAGACGCCGGACTCGCAGTTCATCGCCGCGACGTTGAACGGCGCGTTCGTGATCCCGCGTCACATCTGGTCGAAGGTCACGGACCCGTCGACGTTCACCAACTCGAACCCGGTCGGCTCCGGCCCGTTCACGCGCATCACGCGCTTCACGACGCAGGACTACGTCCTGAGCAAGAACAAGCACTACTGGCAGGCGGGCAAGCCGCTGATCAACTGCCTCGAGTACGTGCAGGCGTCCTCCAACGACTCGGCTCTCGCGCTCGCGCAGAGCGGCGCCGTCGACTGGACGCACAACTTCGTCCCGAACGTCGCATCGGCGTACTCGGCGAAGGACCCGCAGCACTTCCACTCGTTCTACGCAACGACCGCGTATCCAGTCTCGCTCGTCTTCGACAACACCCAGTACCCGTACAGCATCGTCGGCTTCCGGCAGGCACTGTCGCTGGCGATCGACCGCAACACCGTGTCGAAGCTCGGTGAGTACGGCTATGCACCGCCGACCGACGCGATCGGGCTCAACGGGCTCTTCCCGCAGTGGGTCGCCGACCCGAAGGTGAAGGCGCGCGCAAAGGCGATGTCGACCTACAACCCGACGGCGGCGAAGAAGCTGCTCACGGACAGCGGGTTCACCTACAAGGGCAACAAGCTCTACGACCCGAAGGGCAACGCCGTCAACCTCGACATCCACGTGATCTCGGGCTGGTCGGACTGGGTCGCCTCGAACCAGATCATCACGAAGAACCTCCAGGACATCGGCATCGACTCGAACGTGAAGCTCGAGCCGGACTGGGGCTCCTGGTTCCCGAACGCCTTCGCGACGAAGAACCCGACCCTGCTCTGGCAGAACGGGTCGCAGGCCTCACCGTACGGCTACTTCAACGCGAACCTGTCGCAGAACTCGCTCATCCCGTCGGGCCAGGACGCTTCGCCGACGGGCAACTGGTCGCACACCGCCAACGCACAGGCGACGGGCCTTCTGAACCAGTGGAAGGTGACGCTCGACCCGAAGAAGCAGCAGGCGATCGCGACCCAGCTCGAGACGATCTTCCTCGACAACATGCCGATCGTCCCGCTGTTCATCGGGCCGCGGTGGTCGACCTACAGCACGAAGTACTTCCACTGCTTCAACTCGCCGAAGAACTTCTACGGCGACCCGATCTTCTCCACGTACCCGGACAACCTGCTGTCGTTTACCCGCATCTGTCCCGGCGGTCACGCCGGTCCATAGCGGGCTTGGGGGCACCCGGGCGGGACTTCGGTCCCGCCCGGGGCACATACTCGGCCCTACCTAACGCATGCGCTGGTTCCTTCGCAGACTCGTCTTCTACGCATTCGCGGTGTGGGTGGCGCTCACCCTCAACTTCCTCCTGCCGCGGCTGATGCCCGGCGACCCGATCGCCGGCGTGCTCGCCCACCTCTCGCCGTCGCAGATCCAGGCGAACCCGGGGATCATCCAGACCTACGAGGCGCTCCTCGGCGGCGGCAAGGGAACGATCTGGCACGACTACGTCGTCTACCTCCACCGGCTCGAGCACCTGAACTTCGGGATCTCGACGTCGAACTACCCGGCGTCGGTCTCGGAGGTGATCGGGCGCACACTCCCCTATTCGATCTTCCTCGTCGGTGTCGCGTTCCTGATCGCGTTCGTGCTCGGCACGACGATCGGGATGATCGCCGCCTGGCGGCGCGGCGGCGCAGTGGACACCGTGGCCGTCCCGACCCTGATGGCGCTCGGCGCGTTTCCCGCGTTCTTCACCGCGCTGCTCAGCGTCTACTTCTTCGGACTGAAGCTGCACTGGTTCCCGATCCAGCACGGCTACGACAGCGGCCTTGTTCCCGGGTTCGACTGGGCGTTCCTCTCGAGCGCCTTCCGTCACGCCCAGTTGCCGATCCTCATCATCGTGAGCGCCTTCGCGGGCGGCTGGGTGCTGAACATGCGCACCGTGATGATCAACACGATCAGCGAGGAATACGTCGCGATGGCGCAGGCCAAGGGGCTGCGTGACCGGCGCGTGATGACGCGGTACGCCGGTCGCAATGCGATCCTCCCGCCGCTGAACGGCTTCGCCGCGCAGTTCGCCGGCGCCGTCGGCGGGCTCGTGTTCATCGAGTACGTCTTCAGCTATCCCGGCGCCGGCCTGACGCTGCAGCAAGCCGCGCTCGGCAACGACTACCCGTTGACGCAAGGGCTGCTGCTCGTGTTCGCGTTCTGCGTGATCGCGTCCAACTTCATCATGGACCTCCTCAACTTCGTCCTCGACCCGCGCGTGCGCGCGAGCTGATGTCGCAGCTTCAGCCCCTCATCGAGCCGGAGCTCGAGCCGCTTACCGCCTTCACTGCGCACAAACGCGGCCGCCGGCACGTTCCCGGGTGGCTGTCACTGGTGCTCGCCAATCCGAAGGCGCGGTTCGGCCTCGTGATCGTCGCCTTCATGATCGTCGTTGCGGTGATCGCGCCGTGGATCTCGGTCGCCCACCCGACCGACTTCAACATCCTCGCCACACGACAGGCGCCATCGTGGCACCACCTCTTCGGCACGACCGACCAGGGCAGCGACATCTTCTCGCAGGTCGTGCTCGGCACCCGACGTTCGCTGATCCTCGGTGCGTCGGCGGCGCTCCTCGCGACGGCACTCGCCACGACGCTCGGGATCCTCGCCGCGTACTCCGGCGGGATCGTGGACGAGGTCGTCAACTTCCTGACGAACGTCTTCCTCGTCATCCCGACGATCCCACTGCTGATCGTGATCTCCGGCTACCTGAAGGCGCGCGGCATGACGACGATGATCCTGGTGCTCGGGCTCACCCTCTGGGCCTTCGAGGCGCGCATCCTGCGCGGCCAGGCGCTGTCACTCAAGAGTCGTGACTTCGTGCAGGCGGCGAAGGTCGCCGGCGAGTCGACGTGGCGCATCGTCTTCGGCGAGTTGATGCCGAACATGATCAGCCGCATCGCCGCCGCGTTCGTGCTCGTCTTCTATGTCGCGCTGCTCGTCGATGCCGGCCTCGAGTTCCTCGGGCTCAGCGACACGTCACACGTCAGCTGGGGGATGGTCCTCTACTGGGCGCAGACGAACTCGACCGTGCTTCAGGGCGAGTGGTGGCCGTTCCTCTTCCCCGGCCTTGCGCTCGTGTTGACCGTCGTCGGGCTCGTGTTCCTGCTCGCCGGAATCGACGAGCTCAGCAACCCGCGCCTGCGGAACATCAAGAGGTCGAAGTGACGGCCGTGGCCCGCGAAGCGCAGCAGTCGACAGCACAGCGCAAGGCGCTCGTCGAGCTGCGCGGGCTGACGGTCGCCTACGGCGACGTCGTCGCGGTCGACGGCATCGACCTGACGATCGGCGCGGGCGAGATCCTCGGCCTCGCCGGCGAATCCGGCTGCGGCAAGACGACGGTTGCGAACACGCTGATGCAGATCCTGCGCCCGCCTGCGCACGTCGCTGGCGGCAGCATCCTCTTCCGTGGCGACGACCTGACGGTGCGCAGCGCCGAGCAGCTGCGCCGCTACCGCTGGCAGAACGTCTCGATGGTCTTCCAGAGCGCGATGAACGCACTCAACCCCGTCATGCGCGTCGGCGACCAGTTCGTCGACATGATGCGCGCGCACGAGCGCATTTCCAAACGGGCGGCGCTCGACCGTGCCGGTGAGCTTCTCGATCGCGTCGGAATTGACAAGCGCCGCGTCCGCTCGTATCCCCACGAGCTCTCCGGCGGAATGCGCCAGCGCGTGATCATCGCGATGGCGCTTGCGCTGCATCCTGAGCTCGTGATCATGGACGAGCCGACGACCGCACTCGACGTCGTCGTGCAGCGCGAGATCCTGCAGCAGGTGCGCGACCTGCAGAGCGAGCTCGAGTTCGCGGTCCTGTTCATCACGCACGATCTCTCACTGCTCTTCGAGGTCGCCGACCGGATCGCGATCATGTACGCGGGCGAGATCGTCGAGGAAGGCCCCGCGGCGCGGCTGCACACCGACGCGCAGCACCCCTACACGCTCGGCCTGATCCGCTCGTTCCCGTCTTTGACAGGCCCGCTCGAGCGGATGACCGGGATCGCAGGCGCACCCCCGGACCTCGCCTCGCCGCCGGCCGGCTGCCGCTTCCATCCGCGGTGCCCGCACTGCGTCGACGAGGAGAGCCCCTTGCACACGCTGCAGACCACCGTGCGTCCGCTCCTGCACGACGTCGGCCCGGCGCACCGCGTCGCCTGCCACCTGGTGGAGCAGCGCACATGACGGCAACGCCGCTCTATGCACCGCTCGAAGTGCGCGGGCTGACCAAGCACTTCCCGGCGGGCAACGGGCTGCTCGACCGCAGCCGCGTGCACGCCGTCGACGACGTGAGCTTCGCGCTGCGGCCCGGCACGATCACCGCGCTCGTCGGCGAGAGCGGCAGCGGCAAGAGCACCGTCGCCCGCTTGCTCGTCCGCCTCTACGACCCGACGCGAGGGAGCATCCTCTTCGACGGCAACGACGTGACGCACGAGCGGCGGCGGCGCGACATCCTTGGCTACCGCTCGCAGGTGCAGATGATCTTCCAGGACCCATTCGGGTCGCTGAACCCGGTGAAGACGGTCCGCCACCATCTCGCGCGCCCGCTGCGCATCCACGGGCTGGCGACACACCACAACGTCGAGGAACGGGTGCTCGCGCTGCTCGAGCAGGTCGGCCTCGTACCGCCCGACAAGGTCGCCGACAAGTACCCGCACGAGCTGTCGGGCGGCCAGCGGCAGCGTGTCGCGATCGCGCGTGCACTCGCCGTGCAACCGACGGTGGTGATCGCCGACGAGCCGACGTCGATGCTCGACGTCTCGATCCGGATCGGGATCCTCAACCTGATGGCCGACCTCAAGAAAGACCACGGCCTCGCGTTCCTCTATGTCACCCACGATCTCGCGAGCGCGCGCTACGTCGCCGACACCGTGCTGGTGATGTACGCAGGCCAGATCGTCGAGCAAGGCCCGTCGGAGCGCGTGCTGCAGAGCCCGCTCCACCCGTACACGCAGCTGCTGCTCGCCTCGGTGCCCGATCCCGCCCTACCCGTGCGCGAACGGATCGAAGTGCGGAAGGGCATCGCGTCCGCCGCCGTCGATCCGCCGGCCGGCTGCCGCTTCGTCGAGCGCTGCCCCTTGCGCATCGGCATCTGCTCGGAGATCACGCCCGAGCTCATCACCGCACAGCCGGCGCAGAGCGCGCGCTGTCACGTCACTGCTCCCGCACCTGCAATCCGAGAGGAAATCAATGTCCAGCCAACTCACTAAGTCGTTCCCTGCCGAGTTCGTCTGGGGCGCAGCGACTGCGTCGTACCAGATCGAGGGCGCAGCGAACGAAGACGGTCGCAGCGAAAGCGTGTGGGACCGCTTTGCCGCGACACCGGGGAAGGTGCGCAACGGCGACAACGGCGCGATCGCGTGCGACTTCTACCACCGCTACCGCGAAGACATCGCGCTCATGCGCGAGCTCGGCCTCGACGCCTTCAGGTTCTCGATCGCGTGGCCGCGCGTGCTTCCCGACGGCCGCGGGCGTGTGAACACGAAGGGGCTCGACTTCTACGACAAGCTCGTGGACGAGTTGCTCGGCAACGGGATCGCGCCGTTCGTGACGCTCTTTCACTGGGACACGCCGCAGGTGGTCGAAGACGCAGGCGGCTGGCCCGTCCGTGACACGATCGATGCGTTCTGCGAGTACGTCGACGCGGTGTCGGCACGGCTGGGCGATCGCGTCGGCCACTGGATCACGCACAACGAGCCGTGGGTCGTCGCGTGGGTGGGCCACGGCTGGGGCCATCACGCACCCGGGCGCGAATCGGACGCCGACGCGCTTGCGACCGCGCACCACCTGCTCCTCTCGCACGGCCGCGCGGTCGAGATCCTGCGCGCCAACTCGCCGGCGTCGAAGGTCGGGATCACGCTCAACCTCGACACGTCGTACGCCGCCAGCGACTCGGAAGACGACGCCGCCGCGACGCGCTGGGTCGACGGGCTCCATAACCGGTGGTTCCTCGATCCGCTGTTCCGCGGCCACTACCCCGAGGACATGGCCGAGGCGTGGGCGGAGATCATGCCGGAGGTGCGCGAGGGCGACCTCGAGACGATCTCGGCGCCGATCGACTTCCTCGGTGTCAACAACTACACCTCGCCGCTCGTCGCGGCGGACGAGAACGGCGGCCGCTCGCAGATCGTGCGGCGCAACGACGTCGACCGCACCGACATGGGCTGGGAGGTCGTGCCGCAAGGTCTCGAGGATCTGCTCGTGCGGCTGCACCGCGACTACGAGCCGGCCGCGATCTACGTCACCGAGAACGGCGCGGCGTACCCCGACGTGCGCGGGCACGACGGAAGCGTGAACGACCCGGAGCGGCAGTCGTATCTGCAGACGTACCTCGCGGGCGCGTCACGCGCGGTCGCGCAAGGCGTCCCGCTTCGCGGCTACTTCGCCTGGTCCCTGTTCGACAACTTCGAGTGGGCGTGGGGCTACTGGAAGCGCTTCGGCCTCGTCTACATCGACTACGCCACGCTCGAGCGAGTGCCGAAGGGCAGCTTCTACTGGTACCGCGACTACATCGCGGCCCAGCGCGTGCAAAGCGCGGGATCGGAAGAAGCCGCGTAAAGGCAGCGCGGAACGGGGGCCATACCGTGGGGGCCCCCGTTTCGCGGTTTCTAGAGGCTAGGCCGCGTCGGGCGCCTGCATCATCCGGAACGCGTTCCCGGACGGATCGCGGAAGCCGGCGTCGATGCCGTACGGCTGCTGCGTCGGCTCCTGCGAGAACTCGACACCGCGGCTCTTCAGATCCTCGAACGTCGCCTGGATGTCGTCGACGGTGAAGAACAGGCCGCCGAGGACGCCCCGCCCCATCAGCTCCTTGAGCATCGCCTGTGTGTCGTCCTCGAAGAAGCCCGGCACCGTCATCAGCGTGATCGCGACATCATCCTGCCCGGGAGGTCCGACCGTCAGCCACCGGAACCCGCCGAGCTCGGGCAGCGTCACGTCGTCGCGAAGCTCCATGCCCAGCGTTTCCGTATAGAAGGCCAGAGCTTCGTCCTGGTCGTGCACCCAGACGTTGACGTGGGTGAGTTTGTTGAGCATCTTCTCGTCCTTTCGTTCAGCAGGTCGATGCCGACGTTAATCGCGGACGGTGGCGTTGTCTTCTCGAAAACTGCTCGATCGCGGGCGCGCCCACGCCTGCAGCACGCACGTCGGGATCCGCGCCCGGTGCGTCGCGGGCGGATGCGCCGCACGATAGGCAGTCGGCGTGCAGCCGTACGTCCGGCCGAAGCTCGTCGTGAACGACCCGACGCTGCGCAAGCCGACGGTGAAGCAGATGTCGGCGACGCTGCGATCGGTCGACCGCAAGAGCGCTGCGGCCCGCTCGAGGCGGCGCGTCAGGAGGTACTGGTGCGGCGTCTCGCCGAACGCGCGCCGGAACTCGCGACTGAAGTGCGCAGGCGAGAGCCGCGCCGCGCGGGCGAGCGCCGGCACGTCGAGCGGATCGCGGTAACGCGCGTCGATCAAGTCCTTCGCGCGCAGCAAGTGCCGGCTGCCGGGGACGGTCGCCATCCCCGTAAGTATCGCGAGTGCGTGGGAACTCGTGCAGACGGGCACAATCGAATCACGTGTCCATGTCACCTCAGCCGACGCCGCGCTCCGCGCCACGCCGCGTGCTGGAGGACGCCAGCGGCCGCCGCCTGCGGCGGATGCGCTGGGTGGGCCGCGCCACGGCCCTGCTCTTCCTCGTCTGGCTCGCGCTCGTGATCCTCGGCGGCCTGGGCGTCGGCCCCGTCGGGCAGCTGCCGCTCGGGAACGTGTTGCGCCCCTCGGCCGGCCCGCCGCCGCTTCGTCACATCCCGCGGCCGGTCGCGCCCAAACCGGCCGATCTCGTGCCCGCACTGCCCGCACCGGTGCTCCCATCGGCAACCGCGACGACACCCTCCGCGACGCACGGCAAGTCCAGCGTCGCGCCCGGCCACACCAAGACGACGACGACGATGACGACGACGACC
>Ga0070679_100004215_pt1 | contig 13269 bp, 24 predicted proteins | sample KBSC63BmetaG_FD_65652 | JGI IMG/M metagenome (GOLD analysis project Ga0070679, IMG submission 65652) | Corn rhizosphere microbial communities from Kellogg Biological Station, Michigan, USA - KBS C6-3B metaG | ecosystem: Host-associated > Plants > Roots > Rhizosphere | place: USA: Michigan... | reverse complement strand
CTGGTCTACGTGCTGGCCACCTACGCCGAGGACCACACCGAGCACCACGGCCCGAAGCGCGCCATCGAGCGCAAGGCCGGCGAGCCGGTGTTCGGCCACAGCGTCACCATCTACGGCCGGGAGATCTCCTACGGCGGCCCAAAGGACGCTGAGGTCTCCTGGGGCAGCATCGGCTCGATGGGCACTGAGGTGGCGCGGCTGCAGCTCAGCCTGATCACGCTGGCCACCCAGATCGCCGAGGCCGCGAATGCTGAGCCCTTCTGCGCTAAGTGCGCGCAGGACATCGCCGAGTACGAGGCGCGGCAGGCCCGCCTGGAGGCGGTCAAGTAGGGCAATCCCGGAAAGGCCCCGGCGGGCAGCCGGGGTTTTCCCGTAGCCCCAGACTTCCGTACTTGCCCGTGAACCTCACAGGAGATCCCTGATGCCTAGCAAGCACAAGCACCCTCCGCTGTCCTACCGGCCCCCAGAAGCGGAGCGCCTATGGCTGCTGGAGCGGGCACAGCGTACCGGCGAGCCGGTCAACGCGATCCTGACCGCTGCGGTCCGGGCGCTGATGGCCGCTGAAGCGGCAGGGCCACCCGCCAGCCGCTGATACGCCCGCCGTACTGGCATCTCGCCCCTCCTGGGCTACGATGCCCCTTGAGGCGCTGAGCGTCTCCCCAGTGCCGTAACGGCACGCCCAGTTCACCCGCAACGGGCCCGCTCCACTGCTCTGCCAGGAGACGTGCCCCGTTGATCCCGCCGCTCGCAGTACCCGCTAACGGGGCCTGCGACCATGCGGCATTTCGGTACAATGTTCGAATAGGTCCCCGCGACTGCGCTAACAGCCCGGGGACGTGGCCACACCGAGCGAAGCGGTGCGACATGTCACAGGGTATCTGCACGGTCGGAGACTGCGGAAAGACCGAGCAGCTACGGCGCGGGATGTGCAACCAGCACTACCTGAAATGGTGGTACGCCCAGCCGCCGTCCTGCTCCCGCAGCAGGTGCGCTGACGATGGCGGTTGCGACGGGATCGCGACGCGCCGCGGTCTGTGCGAGAAGCACTACCGCCGCCTGATGCGCGCCGAGCGCGGCGAGCAGATCCGCGCCACCCGCGCCGCATGGCGCGAGCGGAACCGCGAGCATGTCCGCGCGGTGTACGCCGACTGGGAGAAGCGCAATCCCGGGAAGGTGTCCCTGCGCGACCGCCGGAATAAGGGACGCCGCCGCGCGACCGTGGGCGTACCTGACCCGCTGAACTACGAGCAGATCCTGGTCAAGCATGGCATGACCTGCCATATCTGCCTGGGCGAGATCGGCTCGGCTGCGGATCTGCACTTTGACCACGTCATCCCGCTGGCCCGCGGCGGCCGGCATGCCTACGGAAACGTCCTGCCATCACACCGGTCCTGCAACCTCCGCAAGGGGACCAGGCTGATGGCCGAGCTTTCGGGGAGGGGGTGATGAAACGGAATGAGCGTCTCCTCAACGTCCTCAGCGCTGCCGACCGGCGCGCTGTCCACGGGCACGCCGATGGGTTCGTCCAGTTCAGCGCCAGTTGACGACGAGCTGATGAACCAGCTGCCCGTGCAGGACCAGCCCTGGCCACCGCCGCATTACGCTCCGGTGAGCCACCAGCACCGGCTCTGGTCAGCGTGGTGGTCCGGTGACCGGCAGCAGCTGGCCTGGGTGCACTACAACCTGGGTGCCAACAGCCCGGCGGGCCGGCAGTTCTTTGCCACGACCGGCGAGCCGGGCATGCCCGTGCCGCGGCCTGGCCAGTTCAGGGGCGGCCTGCTTGGGTCGATTGAGCGCTCATTCTGGTTACGAGGGGCATGCCTGTCCCGCCGGGGGAAAAGAGGACACGTACCCATATCCCCCTGGCCGGGGACATCGCCCAGACCTCCGCGTCGCTGCTGTTCTCCCGCCCCCCGGAGCTGAAAACCACCCTGGACCCCGGCCCCGCGGCAACGGCGAACCAGGCGTGGCTTGATGACCTGATCGATGACGGGTTCCACACCCGGCTGCTCGAGGCAGCGGAGATGTGCTCGGCGCTCGGCGCGGTGTACCTGCGGATCGTGTGGGACACCTCCGTGGCGGACAAGCCGTGGATCCAGCCGGTGCCCGCTGACGTGGCCGTGCCCGCCTTCAGTTACGACAAGCTCCGCTCGGTGACGTTCTGGCAGGTGCTGTCCGATGACGGCGCTGATGTGACCCGGCACCTGGAGATGCACGTCCCGCAGCAGAACACGATCTCCCACGCCGTCTACCAGGGCGACCAGTCCGACCTCGGCGAGATCATCCCCCTGGGGGACGTGCCGGCGACGGCGAAGCTGGCCGGGGAGCTGCAGGGCGGCACGCTGGAGCTGCCGAACCTGCCGTTCGACGCGAGCACCGTGGTGTACGTGCCGAATATCAGGCCGAACAAGATCTGGCGGGACCTGGGCCCGCAGGCATGGCCGCTGGGCCGCAGCGATTACTGCGGCATCGAGGCGCTGATGGACAACCTCGATGAAGTCTACTCCTCGTGGATGCGCGACGTGCAGATGGCCAAGTCGCGGCTGATCGTCCCGCCGGAGTACCTGGACAACATCGGCCGGGGCAAGGGCGCGGTGTTCGAGCCGGACCGGCAGGTGTTCACGCCGCTGAACATGCTCCACGATGCGACTAGCGGCGCCCCGTCGATCACGGCGAACCAGTTCTCGATCCGCTGGGCGGAGCACCAGAACACCTGCGCCGACCTGGTCAACCGGATCGTGCAGGAAGCCGGCTACTCCCCGCAGACCTTCGGCGACTACCAGGGCAACGCGCCCACGGCCACGGAGATCGAGGCACGGGAGCGGACGTCGCTGCTGACCCGGCAGAAGAAGATCACCTACTGGCGGCCGTGCCTGCAGGACATCATCTACTCCCTCATGTGCGTGTCGAAGCTGTACTTCGGCGCGTCCGCGATCACCCCCGAACGGCCCGACATCAACTTCTCCGCCGTGGCGCTGCCGGACCAGCATGCGCTGGCGCAGACGGTCGCGACCCTGGCGCAGGCCGAGGCCGCATCGAAGCGGACCCTCGTGGCGATGGCCCACCCCGAATGGGATGAGGAAGAGGTCCGCGAGGAAGTCGAGCTGATCCGCGGCGAGATCGGCACCGAGCTTGCCGCGCATGCGCGGATCGCGCTGGCCCAGCCGCCGGGCACGACCATCGAGGAAGTCGAGCAGGGCCTGACCAGCTTCGCGCCCGCCGGCCCCGAAGGCCCGGAGGAGCCCGACGAGGGCACCGGTGAGCAGCCGATCAACGCGAGCGGAGCGTGAGCACATGGCGGAGCTGAGCAGCAAGGGCCGAAAGGCGCTGCCGAAGGACAGCTTCGCGCTGCCCGCCGGGTCCGGTGGCAGCAAGAAGCCCGCATACCCGATCGAGGACAAGCGCCACGCCGTGGCCGCGCTGGCCAGGGTGGCGAAGAACGGCACCCCGGCGGAGAAGGCCGCAGTCCGCGGCGCAGTGAAGCGGAAGTTCCCCGACCTGCCGAGCAGCAAGGGCGCTGGCAAGTCCGCGGCGGCCGCGCATAACCGGAAGGTCGCACGGCGGGCCGGGGAGGGCGGCGGCTGATGGCCTTCGACAAGCCCGGCAAGCCGGACCCGCCGGGGCGCAAGACGAACTCGAGCCCGACCGCGCACCGGATCGTTGACGAGGGCCGCCGGTACTGGAGCGACCGCGGCTCAAGCGGCGGCAAGTCGGCCGGCATCCCGTTCGGCACGCCTGGCTCGTTCGCCGAATGCGTCGACCGGGTGGCCCCGCACCTCGGCGCGGGTGCCCAGGGTTACTGCGCGGAGCGGTATCACGAGGCTGTTGGCAAATGGCCCGGCCGGCATGGAGGCAAGTGATGCACCAGTCCACCACAGCGCTCCTGCGCTACTTCGAGTTCACCCATCTGGCCGGCCCGCTGCAGGAGGTCTCCCAGCCGTTCCACGCGCTGGCGCACGAGATGGCCGCCCGGCTCGACGGCGACGAGCTGCGAGCCGGCCTGCGCAAGCTGCTGGAGGCCAAGGACTGCTGCGTCCGGGCGGCGCTGGAACCCTCGTTCGCCGACAAGGTGCACGGCAATTTCACCGGAGGTCAGTGATGGCAGGCAGCAAGCCCGGCAAGGGCAAGGCCCCCAAGGGCGCGATCCCGGCGAAGGGCACGGGCAAGGCCCCGCCGTTCCCCGGTGCGGTCATGCCGTACGCCAGGGGCGGCGGCCGGAAGAAGAAGGCACCCCCGGCGAAGGGCGGCAAGTGATGGCGCCCAAGAACGTCCCGCCGGGCACCCCGGGCGCGTCCACGTCGGACGCGGCGGGCAAGGTCGGCGCGCACTACACCCCGCAGCCGTACAAGGCGGAGCCGGGCGAGACGGTGCGGTGCAAGGCGTGCGGGAAGATGAACGCCCCTGACGCCCGCTTCTGCGACCAGTGCGGTGCATCCCTTACGGGCGGTGGGCACTGATGTTTGCTGTCCTTGCCGTCATCGCGTTCGCGGTCGCGCTGATCCTGCACCTGATCGGCCACGGCACCGCCGCGATTGTCACTGACCTGGTGCTCGCCGGGTTCATCCTCGTGTCCCTGCACCTGGCGCTGGGCTGGGCACCGCCGTGGGCCCGGCGCGGATGACGGCTGACACCGGGTTCGCCGAGCTCGTCGTCCCCGGCCCGGACCGGCGCCTGGAGGCGCTGAAGGCCGCGGCCGTCCTCTACGAAGGTGCCCGCGAGCCTCAGGCGATGCTCCTGGGCGCTGAGCACATCCTGGCGTGGCTGAGCAAGAGACCGCACAAGCTCGTGCTCACGCCCGCGCCCTACACGTTCACCCAGGGCAACCCTGCCCGCCGGGTTCCGACACAGATCCAGGGAGATGGCATGTCCGTTCAGATGACCGATGACCAGCAGGTCACCTACTCCGTCGCCGCGAAGGACGACAAGGGCTTCGACGTGTCCGACGCGATCACCTGGTCCGCTGACGACGGCGGCGCGGTGCTGACCGTGACCACCTCGCCCGACAGCATGTCCGCGACGTTCGCCGCCGTGGCCCCCGGAACTGCGACGATCACCGCGTCCGATGGCACGCTGTCCGCCTCCGACCTGATCACCGTGACCCCGGGCGGCGTGGCGTCGCTGGTGCTGTCCCCGGGTGCCCCGGAGGCGCAGCCCGCCCCGGCGCCAGCGCCCTGATCCCGGCGGCCGCCGGGCACACCCCTCCCCGGGGCAGTCCGGCGGCCCGGGACACGGCAGATACGGGCAGCCGTAATGGCGTCTCAGCGGTGACCGGAACCCTACGATTTACCCCCAGGCCGTAACGGCAGCAGCACCCTGCAACAGGAGCAACCCATGAGCACACAGGCCACCGAGGCGCCCGTTACGCCGCCTGAGGGCGCACCAGCCCCGCCTGCCCCGCCCGCCCAGCAGGCACCGCCGCCGGCCGCGCCAGCGGAACCGCCTCCGGCCCCGGCACCGCCAGCGCCGCCGGCCCAGCAGCAGCCTGCACCGCCCGCGCAGCCGCCAGCACCCGCCCCGCCGCCGGCTCCCGCCCAGCCTGACCCGGCCGCCGCGGAACTGGAGCAGCTGCGCGCCGAGCGGGACCGGTGGAAGGCCCAGGCCCGCCGCCAGGAGGAACGGTCCAAGGCCAACCACACCGAGGTCCGCAACCGGGACGAGATCCTCAAGCAGATCGCAGAGAAGGTCGGCATCGAGTTCGATGACCGCCCCGACCCGGAGGAACTGACCCGCAAGCTGGACCTGGCCAACCAGGTTGCCCGGCAGCGGGCTATCGAGCTGTCCGTCTACACCACCGCGGCGGCGACGGGCAGCAACGCAGCGGCGCTGCTGGATTCGCGCGAGTTCATGGCCCGCACCGAGCAACTGGACCCGGACGCGGTGGACTTCAGTGAGCAGGTCGCCGAACTGGTCCGCGAGGCGGCCTCCCAGCCGCGCTACCAGCCCCCGCCGCCGCCGGCTCCGCCCGCACCCCCGGCCCCGCCAGCCGGCCAGCAGGCGCCGCAGCAGCCCCCGCCCGCTCCCGCACCGCCAGCGCCTACCTCCGGCAGCGACTTTTCCGGTGCCCCGGGCGGCGGCCGGCTGTGGACGCAGGCTGACCTGGAGGCCGCGCTGGCCCGGGACCGGGATGGCGCGATCGTGTCTGACGCTATCGCCAAGGGGCTGCTGGTGAACCTCGGCATCGGCAAGCCGCGCACCAGGTCACGCAGGTAAGTCACCCCGCGTAACGCGGGGTCTATGATCTAGACCAGAACGTCCGCCGCAACGGCAGCAGCCAGAGCACCCGGAACGGGTTCCAGCGATACAGGAGCCTCCGGGTGCTTCCGGTTCCACGTCCGGATTGCGTGGCAGTTCGCGCAGACGAGGTCGCATTTGGCGATCTCGGCCAGCACCTTGTCCAGGCTGAAGTCAGCTCGCCCCAGGTTGAACAGCTTCGGCCCGCGTTCCGGTACGTGGTCCCAGTGCAGGACGCACTGCGGGAAATAGCCGCCGCAGTCCGTGCACGGCTTTCCCTTCTTGGCATCGGTGGCGTAGTTGCGGCTGGTCCTGTTCTGCATTCCTGCCGCCTGCTTATCCCGCGCGTAAGTACGCATGTAACAGCGGAAGCACAGCGGCGGATCCTGGCCCTTGTATCTGGTCTCAGCTACGGCTCCGCATGGGCAGGGTTCAAGAATTGGCGCTCGGGGGGCCGCCAGTGGCGTACGGGTCCGCATCCCGTAGTCCGCCATCCACTGGCGGACGGTTACTTGCGTGACGCCAAATTCGGCGGCGAGTTTACCTGTGGCGGCCCGGGGTCCGTGCTCAGCCGCGACCGTCTCATACCTCGCGCGCAAGTGCACTTCCGCAGGACGTTCGGGCATCTTGCGAGCCGTGCGGATCCCGGCAAGGGCCAGGCGGCGGCGGACGGTGTTGGGGTCGCACTCGTAGTCTCTCGCCATCGCAGCGACGGCTCCGCTTCGCCCGTACTTGCCTACGTACTCGTGATAGGCGGATTGCAGTGCATCTTTATCCGCTGGTATGAGTTCATTCACAGTTCCATTATCTCAGGCGTTGGCTTGAAACTCTGGAACGACTCGCGCATTACGCCGGAACGGCATTCGATTACCACCCGGAACGGGATTCTCAGGAACTCCCTGAAGGGGTGTGATTACCATCAGTGTGCTTTCGTTTAAACCTGAGGTCTGGAGCCGCGTGATTCTCGCGGCGGAGAAGAAGGCCCTTGTTTTTGGCGGCCCCGGTGTCGTCAATGACGATTACGAGGGCGAGATTTCCGGCCCCGGCACGACCGTCCACATCACCCAGTTCGGCGACCCGGTCATCTCTGACTACGCGCCGAACCAGTCCATCGTGTACCAGGAGCTGGACGACGCCGGCACCGAGCTCCTGATCGACCAGCGCAAGTACTTCGGCTTCACGATCGATGACGTCGACAAGCGCCAGGCCGCCGGCGATATGCAGGCGTATCTGGAGGACCGCGCGGCCTACAAGCTGGCCGACACCGCGGACCAGTTCATCGCCGGCCTGTACACGGGCGTGGCGAACGCGAACATCCTGACCAACAGCGGGACTTCCTCGCTGACGCCCGGCTCCGAGATCACCCCCGCCGTCTACGGCGGGGCCTCCAGCGCCCCGGCCGACTTCTACCTGAAGGTCGTCCTGCCGCTGAAGGTCAAGCTGGATGAGGCGTACGTGCCCAAGCAGGGCCGCTACCTCGTCGTCCCGCCGTGGGCCGAGGCGCTGCTCGAGCAGACCCAGGCGTTTGTGTCGGTGGCCACCCCGGAGCAGCAGCAGGTGTTCCGCGAGGGCCTGATCGGCCGGGTCGCCGGGTTCGATGTGTACATCTCCAACAACTCGATCAACTTCGACCCGACCGCGAACAGCGGAACGGGCGGGTGGATCGTCCAGGCCGGCCACCCGATGGCCATCACGTTCGCCGAGCAGATCGTGCAGACCGAGGCGCTGCGCCTGCAGACCACGTTCGCCGATGCCGTCCGCGGGCTGCATGTCTACGGCGGGAAGCTCGTTCGCCCGGACCACATCGCCGTCGCGGGTGTCATCCGCCCGGCCGGGATCTAGGGAAGGGGCAGCGACATGGCAGCTCGTACCGCTCTGACCGTTACCGCGCTGGGCCGCGACGGCGGCTCCTCGCTGGGAAGTGGTGCCACTCCGGACGCCACCAACGGCAACACCATCGCCGACCCGGGCGCTTACCGGCTCGGCATCCTGGTGCTGAACGCCGACTCCTCGAACCACAACCTGATCATCCGCGCGGGCGGCTACCAGGGTGTGCCGGGGGGCGCGGCGAACTCCAGCTACGCCACCGGCCAGTACCAGCCGTTCGCCGCGGCGTCCGCGGGTGACCTGACGGTCGCCTGCCTGCACACCGGCGGCGGCTACACGCTGATCGAGTCGCTGACCACCGACCGGTTCAGCCAGGCGGACGGGTCGCTCTGGCTGGACTGGGCGGCCAGCACCTCGATGACCGTGTGGGTGTGGCGCAAGCCCTACGTGTAGCAGTTCAGGGCGCGGCCCCGGTTCCTGACCCGGCGGCCGGGGCCGCGCCCTCCAGCCAGGTCATGCCGGGCCGCGGCGCAACGCCAGGAGGAAACCATGATCACCCTCATCCACCCCGGGACGGGTGTCCGCCACCACTACAAGGGCCGGTGGCTGCGGCCCAGCCCGGCCAACGACGAGGACATCAAGCGCGGCCGGGCCCGGTTCCGCGGCGACCAGGTGTGGCTGAACCTGCCGCCCGGCGTGCAGATCCAGCTCGACTCCGGTCACCTGCAGATCGACACCGACTACGAGGCCCGCGTCGCGCTGGAGGGCTCCGGCAGCGTGGACGCGGCCATGCCGAAGGGCAACGCGTCCCACGAAATGTGGGCCAACTACGCGGTCACCCAGGGCATGACCCGCGAGGAGGCCTCGGGCCTGTCCCGGGACCAGATCAAGGTCCGGTTCTCCCAGCCCGCGTTCGACCCCGACGCGCCGCCGGACCTCGAGATGCTCAACGAGAGCCCGTAGGCGATAGCCGATGGCCACGCTCGCCACCCAGCCCAACGCCGCCAGCGACGTGTTCGCGGGCGGGACCACTGTCCTCCGGGTGCAGTTCGAGACCTCGGTGAACAGCGGGCAGCCGTGCGGGGTGTCCGGCGTGACCATCGGCATCACCGCGTCCGGGGTAGGCGTCCCGGACTCGGGCACCGGCACTCCGGTGCCCGCCACCTCGGCGGGCATCACCGAGCTTGGGATGGGGCTGGAGCAGTACACCTGGGATGTCCCGCTGAACACCCCGCCCGGCTCCTACATCGTCACCTGGTCCGGGGTGCGGGCCAGCGACGGTGCGACGGTGGCCTACACCCAGGCCGTGCAGGTAGCTGCGAACCCGGCGGCGGTGCCGCTGCCGGGCGTCTACGCCTCGGTGGCGCAGTACCGGGCGTGGGCCGGGGACAACGTCACCCCGCAGCAGCGGATCTCGGTGGTCCTGTCCCGGGCCAGCGAGCAGATCGACGTGGCCCTGGTCGCCGCCGTGTACCGCACCGACGCGGACGGCATGCCGCTGGACGCCGCGATAGCGAACGTACTGGTGCGGGCCTGCTGCGCTCAGGCCCAGTACCTGATCGCGGTCAACGACGACGCCGGGGTCAAACGCGAGTACGCCGGCATCTCGGTGGGCGGCGTGTCGTACAGCCGGGCGCCGGTGATGCAGGGCAATGCGCTGCCGCCGGTCTGCCCGCAGGCCCTCGCAATCCTCAGGGTGGCTGGCGTCCTGCCCGCCGCACCATTGATCTCGTGGTAGGAGACAGAACCCATGCCCAGCCCCAGCCCCAAGTTCGGTTCCTCGCCCGCCTCCGCTGACTCGCTCGCCGCGGCGATCGGCGCCAACCCGGGATCGGGCCTGTCCCCGTACGTGCCCGGCGCCCTCGCCGAGACGATCCCCGCGTGGGCGGCCACCACGGCCACTGCCCCGGTGACCGGTGACCTGTACATCTGGGCGGTGGAGCTCGGCGCGGGGCAGTCCGTGGGCCACGTCGGGTTCGTCACCTCGACCCAGGCGGGCGCGACGCTGAACCACTCGTGGACGGCGCTGCTCGACCAGAACTACACCGTGCTCGCCGCCTCGGCCGACGCCGGGTCCGGGGCGATCGGCGCCTCGACGTGGTTCTCCTACGCGATGGCCACCGCCTACACGACCACCTACACCGGGCTGCACTACCTGGGCGTGATGATCTCCAACAACTCCGGGACGCAGCCGACCCTGTGCGGCTCGGCGGCGGGCCCGCTGATCGCGATGATGACCGGCACCGGCCACCCGGTCGCCCAGTACGGCGGCCAGTCCTCGACCAGCCAGACCACCGCCCCGGCGCTGGGCACGGTGGTGACCGCGCCGACCGCGACCCTGGCGATCCCGTACCTGTACTGCACGGCTTAGGACCCGCGCCGGCGGGCCCGGGTGGCAGCGCGGCCGGCCGGCGCATCAGAACGGAAGGACCCGGCAGCGCGTGGCCGAACCCCGTAACGGGGGCCCGCTGGGCCCCGGGAAGGAACGTCTCGTGACCGCAAGCAGCACAAGGGCGGCATTCCGCTTCGAGCCCGCCCTGTACCTGTACATGCTCAACTCGGCCGTTGCCCTGGCGGTGGCGTTCGGCCTGAACCTGTCCGCCACCCAGACCGCAGCCATCACCACGATCGCCACTGCGGTCCTGGCCATCGCCACCGCGTTCCTGACCCGGCCCGTCGCGGTCGGTTCGGTCACCGCGGCGGTGGGCACCGGCCTGGCGGCCGCTGCGGCGTTCGGGCTGCACCTGTCCCCGAACCAGACGGGCACCCTGATCACGGCCCTGTCGATCGTCCTGGCGCTGCTGCTGCGCCAGCACGTCTCCCCGGCCCCGTCACTGGTCAAGGCATCCTGATGGCCACGATGCGCCGGCTAGGCGGCGAGGTGATCGGCGTAACCGCTGAGCCGGTGACGTTCGGCTGCGACTACGGCCCGGTGCACATCCCGCCGGGTGCCCGGATCATGGTGCCCTGCGTCGAGGTAACCAAGGTGAGCTGCCCTGATCTAGACGGCAGCGACCGCACCGGGAAGGGCGCCTGATGGCCGGCCCGGCCTGGACGGTCACCCGCCGCCGCATCACCGAGCACCCCGTACCCGGCAAGCCCCTGGGCCGCCACGTCGAGCACGACTCCCGCTCACTGGCCTACCGCTACCAGCGGACCCGCGTGGCCCCGGTCACTGTCCTGCACCCCCGGCGCATCCCGATCCTGGACCAGGGCGACGTCGGGTCCTGCACCGGCAACGCGCAGGCCGGCGCGATGGGCTCCGACCCGCTGTACGCCACGATGCCGCCGGGCACGGTGCTGGATGAGAAGGAAGCCCTGCGGCTGTACTCCGCGGCGGAGACCATCGACGGCGACGGGCCCTACCCGCCCAACGACAACGGCTCGAGCGGCCTGTCGGTCGCCAAGGCGGCGAAGAAGGCCGGCCTGATCTCCGGGTACACCCACATCCTGTCCCTCGCTGACCTGCTCGACGCGCTGGCGGCCGCGCCGGTCATCGTGGGTGTCAACTGGTATGACTCCTTCGATGAGCCGCCGGCCTCCGGGCTGGTGTCCATCGCGGCGGGCGCGCAGGTCCGCGGCGGCCATGAGTTCGTCATCCGCGGCTGCGACGTCCCGGGCAGGCTGCTGCACGCGGACAACTCCTGGGGCACCTCCTGGGGCCTGTCCGGCAGCTTCACCCTGTCCTGGGACACGATGACGCGGCTGCTGGCCGAGGACGGCGACGGCACCGTGTCCGTCCCGCTGACACAGCCCGCCCCGGTCCCGGTGCCGCCTTCCCCGCCGGCTCCCTCGGTGCAGAAGCTGTGGACCGCTGCAAGGGCCGCCCTTGATGCGTTCGCCGCCGCTGAAGGGCTGAGCTGAATGGGCCGCCGCGGGAATGCCCGCGGGCCGCCGCTGCCGTGTCTGCCTCACCAGGGACGCTTACGGCCCCGGACCCCGGCCAGTTCACCAGGTGCCGCCACCGGAGAGCGGCGAAGGAGCAGCGCTGAGTGACCGTTGACTCAGGGATGGTCGCCGCGATCATGTCATCCGCAGGAGCGGGAACAGCTCTCATAGTGGTCCTGCTGCTGACCGGCATCCTGTGCACCCGCAACTACGTGCAGCGGGTGGAAAACGAAGCCGATGGGTGGAAAAGCGCCTACGAAGGGGAGCGCGCGGCGCGGGAGACCGACCACGCCGTAGCCGAGGAACTGCGCAAGGCCGTAGTAGTGCAGACCCAGCGGGCAGACGCCGCGGTTGAGGTTGCCAGGCTCACCAAGGAACTGCTTGAGGATCTGCGCCGGAGGCGCGATGAGATTCCATCTGCGTAGGCGGAGGAGGGGCGTGAGCGCAGCGCAGCGCGCGGCGGACGGAGCGCAGGCCGCCAGGGCCGAGTCAGGCAGGCGCCTTGCCGATGCCGAGCGGGCCGTGTCCGAGGCGCAGCAGCAGGCCGAGCATGAGCGCAACACGATCATCAGGGATCTCCGGGAGATGAGGCGCCGCAACAACCTGGCCCGGATGATCCTTGACAGCGCCGGAACAAGGGGGCCGGTACGTGACCCAGGAACATCTGATCACTGACCTGATCAATGACATGGTGGTGCTTGCGTTCGCGGCCAGTGTGCTGTTCATCGTCGTTTACACGGTGCTGGCGCCGTGGTGGCGGTCAGAGATCGGCCGGGCGCTGATCGCGATGGACACCGGCCTGGCGCTGGCACTGGCACCCGCGGTGCTGCATCGGCTGCTGGGCGTCTCGCTGGCAGCCAGCCTCGGGTTCGGCTGGTACTACCTTGGGTCGCTGGCCCTCGTGGCCGGCGCGACGCTGTGGCGGACCTGGATCATCATCAAGACGCAGTGGCGGGGCCGGGACGGCGGCCAGAGCCAGCCTCCCCGCCGGCCAGTGAAGAGCGGCCGGTGAGCTGGGCCTGGCTGGCGGCGTACTGGGCGTGGGCCGGCAGCAACATCGGTGCCCTGCCGCTGGAAGCCGCGGTCACCGCAGCAGCCGGGTACGCCTTCCGCAGGCCGATCCGCCGGGCGTGGGAACGGATGCGGGCGCCGCTGCACGCGGAGATGGCTGAGATCCGGCGTATCGCGGAGGCGGCCCGGCGGATCAGCGCGGACACCCACTGGGCGGTGACCGGCGATGAGCACCCGGACGCACCGGAAAGGCAGGGCTGATGGGCGCAGAGACAGCCAACACCTCAGCAGCGGTCTACCGCGGCACGGCGG
>Ga0070679_100004214_pt1 | contig 13269 bp, 29 predicted proteins | sample KBSC63BmetaG_FD_65652 | JGI IMG/M metagenome (GOLD analysis project Ga0070679, IMG submission 65652) | Corn rhizosphere microbial communities from Kellogg Biological Station, Michigan, USA - KBS C6-3B metaG | ecosystem: Host-associated > Plants > Roots > Rhizosphere | place: USA: Michigan... | reverse complement strand
GCGCCACTCTAACAGACCGGTCGGACGGAGCGCGTGCAGGCTGGGGCGTGCAGGGCGCGTGCAGGCCAGGCTCGAGCGGCGGGGCGTGCAGGCGGTGGAGCTCGAAGGGCGCAGCTCGCCCGAACCATTCGCCTCTGTGTGCGTCGCCGGCGGCTCGAGCGAGCGAGCGCGCAGCTCAGCGAGTAGCTCGAGCCGCCGCGGCCAAGCGCAGGTCAGGTCTAACCCCCTTCCGGCCTCGGCGTTGTCCACAGCTTTCGTCCCCAGCCTGTGGATACACTATGGGGCGGGCCAGGTTCCGCGCTCCTTCCCGGTCGGTCGCGCCGGGCTAGACCTCGCTCTTCGCCGCTGCTGGCGGTGTGGAGCGTGGAGCCGCCCCCCTTCGGTGACGGCTCGAGCGCGGCCGGGCTGGCTGACCGCTTGGAGGTGGCCGCGGCTCAAGCGATCGCGAGAGCCCGGCGTGCGAGCTTGACCGTTAGGCATGCCTCCGCTCGAGCTCGCGGAGCTGCGGCGACGCTGGCCCGCCCGCTTGCCGATGGGCAAGCTCGAGCCGAGAGCAGAGCTCGCAGGCGGTCTGCCCAGCCTCGCGATTGCACGCCATACAGGCGACGCGGAGAGCGTAGGCGGGCGCCTGGTCGGCCGTCACAGTGGAGCAGCGATCGGCGTCACGAGCACGGCGGGGATCATGGCGCCGATCGCGCTCGAGCGCAAGGGCGGCAGCTCGAGCTCGATCAGTAGAGCTCACGTCGGCCGGCTCGCCGCGGCACCTTGTACGGGTTGCGCACGCCGTGCTCGCCTTCTCCAAGAGGCCGGCGAGCCGGCCTCTCTTGCGGGTCGAGCTCTTCAAGGTCGCGGTGCTCTGCGCAGGTGCGACCTTCTCGGATCGGCCGGCCGCAGTAGACGCAGCTCGGCCAGAGCTCGCGGCGGTCGCTCACTCTGCCGGGCCTTCGTCTCGGCGATCGCCGGCGCGGAGCTGCTCGAGCTCGCGGCGATCGGCGAGCAGCTCGGCGAGCTGCTCGAGGTCGACCATCGCGAGCCACCGCGACCGCGATCGCCTGAACGCAACCACGGTCAGCAGGCCCTGCGGTGTCTCTTCGCTCGCCTGCTGCCACCAGGCCCACGGCCTCGCGGTCTCGTGCCGCTTGACCTCCACGTGTGCCGGAACGTCTCCGTACAGGTCGCCCTTGATCCGCAGGCCGCCGCTGTTCGGCACCCGCTCACAGTCGAATCCGGCGGTCTGGAAGATCGCGGCCACCTCGAGCTCGCCGGCCGAGCCTTTGCGGCGTTCGCTGCCGCTCACCGGCCTCGCCTCAGTCGGCCGACCCGCCCATAGCGATCCTGCCACTCGGATGCGAACCGGGCGCCGAGGACGATCGCCCACCAGACGCCGGCCATGATCAGGCCGATGATCCCGTCGTACCACCAGGCCGCCGCGGTGGTGGCGACGGCGATCGCGAGCACGCTCCCCCAGCTCATCGCCAACCCCATGACCAGCTAGCGAGCCGGAATCCGAGCTGCTCAAGCTCGCGGCTGACCGCTCGCACCGCCTGCCGGTTGTACGGCCGGTCTTGCCGGTCGACGCCGGGCAGCCGGCGGCCGGCGTGCGAGAGCCGCTCGGAGCGGAACGAGTGGCCGAGCCTTCGCCGCCCAGTCACCACGCACTCGCTCTACGGCGTGCCGGCTCGAGCTCGGCGAGCTCGAGCTCGAGCGTGCTGGCAAGCCGATCAATCAAGGCCCAGACCTCTGCGGAGACCCGGCCGCGCTCGGTGAGCTCGCGCCGGCCGGTTGCGATCGCGAGCTTGAGCGTGCCGGCGATCGCGGCGACGCCGCGCTGGGCATGGTGGTGCCCGCTCGAGCGCGAGCTCGAGCTCGCGATCGCCGGCCCGGCGTCGCCGGCGGCGAGGTCGCGCTCTCGGCCGCTCACGAGACCGCCACCAGCTCGAGGTCGCCGTGCTCGCGGTCGATTACGACGGCGTCAGAGTCCAGGTCGGCCCAGCCTTCGAGCCGCGACACGTCGTAGATGCCGTTGATCACGGCGTTGTAGGCCCAGTGTTCGAGCACGTCGCGCACGGTGTGCAGCCGGTAGAACTGCGACCGCCATTCGTCGCCGCCGGCGCCGGTGACGCGCTCGATCGCGTCGCGGTTCTTGACCTCGATCGAGAGCGTCACGCTGGTCTCGATCGAGTACTTGCCGGCGAGCTCGAGCTGCTCAGACTCAGCCATGATCGGCCGCCAACACCTTCGCCCGCAGGGGCTCGGGATCGTCGGCGAGCAGAGCGCCGGGAGCGTCATAGCGGGCCTGGGTCTCACGCCAGATCAGCGGCCACATCGACCGCAGCTTGGTGGCGTTCAGGGTGTCTGCCCGCATCATCGCCAGCATGATCACCCCGTAGAAGGGCGGATCGTGCTCGGTGATCGCTCGCAGTTGCGAGTCGAGCTCGGTCTCGCCCCAGCCTCTTCGCTGCGCCGAGGCCCAGGCGTAATCGATGTAGCTCACGGTCAAACCTCCGTTCATGGTTGCTTGTAGAGCCGGACGAGCACAGAGCCGCTCTTAGAGCCCCACGTCCGGTAGAAGGGTGGAGGCCCGGAAAGGTCGACGCCGGCCTTGAGCAGCTCTTCTGCGGGCAGGTACACCCAACAGCCTCGCTCGCGGGCCGAGCGGTTGCCGCGGCGCCGTGCTGCGGAGTCGTGCCTACCCGCCATGCCGGCCACCTGAGAGCGGCTTAGGTTGGCTCGAGCAGCGGGGGCAGAGCCGGGCGTGGTGGCGGCTGCGCTTGAGCTGCCGCTCAGCGGCCCGCCCGCCGGGAGCGGTTGCGACCAGGTGGATCTGCGAGCCGGCGGCGACGGCTGCCCGCACGAGCGGCGAGCCGCGGCCGGCGAGGTGCTCGGCGAGCCGCTCGGCGACCGGTGCGGCGGTCGAGCCGAGGTAGTGGCCGGCGACCTTGATCCGGCCGGTCTCGCCGATCGGCGCCTGGTAGGCCGGCTCGAAGTGGAGCAGGTAGAGCGTCGTCGTGTGGGCCACGGTCAGCTCGCCTCGCCCTGGGTGCAGATCGGGCAGAAGCGGTGCAGGTGGTGCGAGGCTCGCATCGTGCGCTGCACGGCGCGGCCGGCGCCCTCGAACACGTCGGCGACGGTGATCGTGCAGCCGGCCCACTGGGCTGCCATAACGAGCTCGTGCGGGCCGATCGCTGTGCCGCGGGCGATCGCCTTGGCGTAGCTCGAGCCGCGGCCGGTGCCGACCGCATAGCCGAGGTAGTGGCGAGCGTGCTTGTAGGGCGGCTCGAAGTGGAGCAGGAACAGATCGGGCATCGGCTTACGAGGCCACGCCGGCGCGAGCGGCACGCCAGGCGGCGACGCCGGCGGCGATCGCCTCGCGGAGCTCCGGGTAGTAGACCGGCTCGCCGTCGTAGACCGCGGCACACACGTCGACCTGCAACCGGATCGTGACCAGGCGGCGACCGTCGATCGTGCAGGTTCGCCCGTAGCCGGCGGCGAAGAGCGAGCCGTGCTCGAGCACGGCGGCGATCGCGGCTTCGAGCGTGCGGCCGGTGCTCACGACGGTGTCGCCCCGGTCAGACCGGAGCTCAGCGGGTAGTGGGAGCGAAGCGAGTCGAAGAGCTCGCGGGCCTTGGCCGCGGCCTGGTCGATGGTCTGCACGTCGCCGTGCTCGGCGGTGCGCACGACCACCTCGATCTGCACCTCGCCCTTGGCGTTGCGGGTCAGGGTGACGCTCGAGTGTTCGCTGCCGCCGCGCTCGAGCAGCTTCTCGACCACCTGCGAGAGTGTCACCCGCTTGGCTGGTGCGGCCTGCTCGCCGGCGGGCGTGGGGGGTTGCTGCGTGCTCATCGTCGTGCCTCCGTTCGCTGGGTCAAGGCCCGAAGGGCCTGGGTGTGGACACTGTCGACGCGGGCGGTCAGGTCGCCGAGCTCGCGGTTGACCTCGGCCCGCAGCTCGGCGATCAGGAGCTGCATCTCGAGCTCGAGCTCGCGGCGGAGCTCTTGCAGGTGCGGCTCGAGCGCCTGCTCGAATCCGATCGTGCTCATGCGGCTGCCGGCGGCAGGCCGGCCTCTTCGCGGAGGGCGACCAGGCGCCCCTCGGCCAGGGCGATGATCCGGTCGACGGGCTCGCCGAGAGCTGCGATCGCGTGCATGGACTCGCGGGCGAGCTCGGCGATGCGGCCGGTCAGGGTAACGAGGTCGCCGCCCGTCAGCAGCTCGAGCGAGGCGACGCCGATCGCCGGCAGCGGGCTGGCCGCGGCCGGGGCGAGCCGCACGAGCTCGTGCAGGTCGGCGAGCAAGGCACGCCAGTAGTCGGCCTCGAACATGACCGACTCGGGCTCGCGGCTCATGGCTTTGCCCCGCCGGCCTGGGCCTTGTAGTGCTCGGCGAGGATGCTGCGGATGATCCAGCTCAGCGTGCGCTGCTGCCGCTCAGCGTCGCGCTCGACCTGGGCGCGGAGCTCTTCCTCGAGCCGCACCCTGACCGCGGAGCCGCGGGCGCCCATCAGGCGACCACGTCGGCCGCGGCCCGCAGGCTGCCGGCGGCCCGGTGGAGGCGAACGGCCAGCAGGGAGTCGCCGCCGCGGCTGAGCAGATCGGCGACGCGGTCGAGCTCTTCGCCGTCGCGCCGCCACCGCTCGGCGAGCTCTTCCCGGGCCGACCTCGAGAGGCTCGCCCGGGTGTACTTCGGGATGAGGTGCAATGTAGTCAGCATGGGAACAGTGTACCACAGCGGCCTACGGGGTGCGGCGATCGGACTCGACTCGCGCCGCCGAGCGGCGTACACTCGGCGATCGTGGTCAAGCTGATCGACCAGACCGGCGTTGTCGTCTTCGAGGGCACGATCGAGGGCGCGGCCAGCACCTTCAACGGCGGCACGATCACGGACGGGCTGGTGGTCGACGCTGCGACTCCGACGCCGCAAGGCTACGCAGAGGAAGTGCTCGGCGCTAACCTCGGCCTGCTCGTGCAGAGCGAGCTGGTAGTTGCCGAGAATGATGACCAGACCGGCGCCCTCTTTGACGTTAAGCCTTCGAGTGTCGACGTGCCGGGCGCCGTGCCGCTGAGGTTGGAGGACGCCGCCGGCAATCGCGTGCTCTACCTCGATATGTCTGAGGGCTTCGTGGTCAAGGCCCAGACGGGCGAGACCGTGCTCCGGGCGCAGCTCGACGGGACGGTCTACATGGGCTTCAACTTCACCGCGCACGTGCTGCCGGGCGGCGCCTACGTCACGAGCCAGCACGCCGCGCCGGCTGACGCCGACCTCTTCGCCGGCGAGTGTGCGCTCTGGTTCGACCAGACCAACGGCGCGGCCAAGCTGATGGTGAAGGCGAAGCAGGCAGACGGCGCCGTCAAGACCGCGGCGATCGCGCTCGCCTAGGTGGCGAGCCCGGCGCAGCGGCAGCACCTCGCGAAGCTGATGCGAGCTCTGATCGCGCACGAGCCGCAGGTGCACTACGCGCAGATCCGGCCCATGCGCTCGATCCACCTCAAGGCGCCGGCCTACCCGATGACGCTCGACTGTTCGGAGGCCGTCACCTGCCTCTGCAAGTGGGTCGGCCTCAAGGATCCGAACGGGCTCGGCTACAACGGTCGCGGCTACACGGGGACGCTGCTCGACCACCTGCCGCACTACCACGATCCGGCGCGGGCGATGGTCGGCGCTCTGGTCGTGTTCGGGCCGGGCACCGGTGCGCACGTGGCGATGGTGCTCGAGCCCGATCACCGCAACCCGCTGCTCTTCTCGCACGGCCAGGAGCGCGGCCCGCTCGCGATCCGGCTGCACGATGAGGCCGAGGCCCACCAGCCGCCGGCCACCTTCCTCTCGATCGCTGCTCTGTAGCGGGCTGGCAGCGGCGCCGGCTGGCTCGGCCGTGCTCGCCTAGGCGGCGTCGCGGGGCTCGGCGAAGGCGCCGGCGTTGAAGAGCTCGGCCACGAGCTCCCGCGGCAGCACTCGGGCGACCATCCCGAGCCGCCACCGCTGATAGGCAGGCCCTTGCTTGAGCGCGATCCCGGCCGCGTTCTCGGCGACCAGGAAGATCGCACAGTCGGCGCAGAGGCGCTGATGCGAGAGCGGCCCGCACTCTTCCACGCTGCGATCACAAGACTTGCAGGTCACGTAGTCAGCTCGCGGCATCGGCTCTGCTCTCGAGTCTAGACCGCTCGCGCGGCGGTCGACCACCGGAGGGGGTACCTACCCCCTCCGAAACCTTGCGCAACGGTGAACGAGCGTCTAGGTTCCCGGCCATGCCGATGATCAGCGTCACCGACGCCGCCCAGAAGTACAGCGATCGCGCCGGCCAGTCCGGCCAGGCGTTCGTTGACGGTGCCAACCGCACCGACAAGGATCCGACCGCGCTCGCGGCGGCGCCGGCAGCGCAGCAGAAGGCTCTCTCGCAGTACACCCAGGCGATCCAGTCTGGGCGCGTGGCTCGCCGGCTGAACGAGGTCGGCAAGCAGGGCTGGCTCGCGGGGATCAACGAGAAGGGCGCCGCGGCCTACCAGAACGGCGTCACGACGACGGGCAAGCGCAAGTGGGCGACCGCGATGAATCAGTGGTTCCCGATCTTCCAGAGCTTGCAGAACCAGATCGCGACCATGCCGAAGGCCACGCCGCAGGACTCGATCAACCGGGTTGCGGCCTGGATCAACGGCACCATCGCGGCCAAGCAGCAGCTCTAAAGGAGCCTCGTGCCCCCGGCGCTGCAAGTCGTCAACTTCTTCAAGCAGAACCTGGCCGGCGGTGGCGGCTACGAGGATCTGGCCGTGGGATCCGGCGACCCGGCGGCGTTCGCCGTCGTGCCGACCGGCTCGATCGCCTACCTCGCCGACCTTCGGGCCGTCGATGATGCCTCGCCGTGCGAGGTCTCGGTGGTTGCTCAGGGCTTCGCCGACCAGATCCTGGGCGTGGCCGGCTGGGTGCCGGACGGCTCGACGCTCGCGCCGCCGAACCGGTCGAGCTCGATCAGTCCGCCCGGGATCGATCAGCCGATCCAGTCGGGCGACGTGCCGACCGTCCAGGTCAAGGGCACCGCGGCCGACAACGTCAACGCCACGGCCGTGATCTATCACTCCGATCTGCCGGGCGTCGATGCCTATCTGCGCTCCGCGCCGGCGGTCAAGAACGCGACCCACAACATTCTCGGCGTCGATGTTGCCGCCGATGCGAGCTCGGTCGCGCAGGGCGACTGGTCGACGCCGGTCTCGATCAGCGCAGCCTCGCGGCGGCTGAACGCGAACAAGTGGTATGCGCTGCTCGGCTTCACCTCGGACGTGCCGGTCGCGGCGGTCGGAGTCTCGGCCTTCGAGACCGGGAACCTCAAGGTGGGCGGGCCGTGCCTCGCAGACGGCGAGCATGATGCCTCGCTGGTCTACGATCTGGCCGTGATCTACGGCGCCGCGCTCATCCCGGTGTTCAACGGCGCAAACCAGGACAACGTGCTCGTGTACGTCGCCGATCCGGCGGCCACCAACGTCGCCCTGACGATCATGCTCGCCGAGCTCACCGGCCGGATCTAGGAGCCCCCCGGCAGGCGCCGGCGCTGACGGCATGTATGAGCTGATCGGCCAGCCGCGCATCATCCGGGTTGCAGACCCCGACGCCGGCCAGGGGTTCGCGCACGCTCCCGGCGGCGCCTACCTCGAGCGGCTCGAGGCGGTCAGCTTCCAGCTCGTGACCGCGGCCGGCGGCGGCAACCGGGCGCCGGTGCTCGCGCTGCTCGGCTTCGACGGCGTCCCCTTCCTCGAGGCCGGCTCGCCGTTCACCCAGGCCGGCGCCCTGACCGGCCAGTGGACATTCGCGGCCGGGATCACCGAGTACGGCGCCAACGGCGCCGCTCGCCAGGGCGTGCCGATCCCGGCGCTGCTGCTGGACAACACGATGAGCCTCGAGCTCGACGTGGGCGCGATCGCCGCCGGCGACCGGATCCACAACGTGAGGCTTTACGTCGCCCAGTACAGCACCGGCGGGCCGGACGAGTAACCTCGCTCAGGGGTGGCTGACAAGCAGATATTTCGCACCGGCCCGGTCGATGCTCCGTTCACCTACGAGCTCGAGCCGTCCGAGGCGTTCCAGCCGCTGATCATCCAGGCGGTGCTTGACGGCAGCGGCGCCGCTGGGCCGTGGCTGCCGGCCGTCGTCTACGTCAGTCGAGAGGGTCACGTGATCGGCCGCGCCGTCGCTGACTCGCCCTTGAAGGCAGGTGATGACGCGGAGGTCACTTGGTTTCCCGGAGTGAAGAAGGCGCCGGCGGCTGCGGTCGCCTCGGATCTGCCGTTCGCGTGCTTCGTCAACTCGGCGCCGCTGACCGGCTTCTTGCAGAACATCGCGAGCGGCGGCGACGTGGCGACCAACATCTCGAATCCGGGGTTCGCGGGCGCCCTCTTCACCAACGATCTGACCCAAAAGTACTTCAGTCGCACCAGTCAGACGCAGGTGAAGATCAAGGAGCCGGGCCAGTACCTGATCATCGGCGCCGTCCAGTACGCGCAGCCGGGCGGCTTCAAGTCGTACACCTACATGGATTTCGACCAGGGCGACGGCGCCAACGTGCACCAGCTTCTGGGCGTGGCGCCGGAGCGCGGCTCGGTGTTCACGGCCGAGGATACGCTGGCCGCCTTCGGCATCAGCGTGCGGCAGGTCAACATCGACCTGATGTATAGCCTCGGCGCGGATACCAACGTGCGGCTGCTGACCAACCAGAACAGCGGCGTGGGGAAGTTCATCAACCTCGCTTGCCTCGCGATCTACAGGCTGAGTGCCCCCGGCGTGTTCAACCCATGGTAAGCGCGGCTGCGAGCTGATGAGCGGATGCCAAGAGCGCGGAGTGACGGCGAGCGGCTCGCGACGATCGAGCAGGTGCTCCGAGACCTGCGGGAGGACGTAGAGGCCGTGCAGCTCGAGCACCGCGAAGATCACCACCGGCTGCGGGCGGTCGAAGGCGCCGTCACCCAGCTCGTGGAGCACGCCAAGCAGGCCCAGCGGCTGCAAGACTTGCACCTCCGCACGCTCGGGATCAGAATCCAATGGCTCGCGGCGGCGATCGCCTTCGGCGGTCTCGCCCTCGGGCTCGCGCTCGCTCTCACCAACCGCTAGCGAAGGGGGACACGATGACCAGCAAGCCCGGACACCGCACCACAGAGTTCTGGCTCACCCTCGCCGTCGACCTGGCCGCGCTGATCGCGGCGTTCGCGGACCAGCTTCCGCCCCGCTACGCGGCGCTTGCCGGCACGGTCTCGACCGGCCTCTACGCGCTCTCCCGCGGCTGGGCGAAGTCGAGCACGGTCGCCGTCGCGCCGCCGGCAGAGAGCGCCGTCGTGGCTGCGCCGCCGCCCGGCAGGGTGTAGGCGATGCCGATCCCGATCGACGTGGCGCTGCCGCCGGCAGCCGTGCTGAGTGACGGCGACAAGATCCGGATCACGGCCATTGACCCGGTCACCGGCAACCTGGTGGCCGGCGTCACGGTCGAGCAGGTCTCGATCTGGAAGCGCGACGGCGCCGGCGGCGCCTCGCTGCTCGCGGCCTTCCCCAACCCGCTGCTGCTGCCGAAGGTCTGAGCTCGTGGCGACCACGATCCGCACAGACTTCATCGGCGGGCCGTGCGACGGGCAGACCAAGCAGGTCAGCCGCGATCAGCTCGCAACCGGCGCCGTTGTCTGCGGCGGCGCCCAGTACGTGATCCAGGGGGTGACGCCGACCCGCTACCGCGCCACCTGGGGCAAGCTGGCCGCCGAGCAATCGCGCGACCAGACCGCGATCGGCCACGCCGAGTTCAATGGCGCCTGGGGGCGGCTGATGCGCACGCTCACCTTCACCGTGCCGGCCGAGCTCAAGCGGCAGCGGGCGGCTTTGCGGCGGATCCGGCGGGCGGTAAGGTAGGCCCATGCCAATCGTCTCCGTCACCGAAGATCAGCAGCAGGACGCCGCCTTCAACAGCATCGACGTGTTCGTGGTCGTGTTCACGGTGCCCGGCCGGCCGGGCAGCTTCACGATCACCGTGCCCCAGTCCGAGGATCCGGTCGCGGCGGCAGCGCAGGCGATCGCGGCCAAGACGGCCGAGGTCAATGGCATCTACGGCCTCTGATCCGACCTCGGCGATCCAGGCGGGCATCGACGCTCTCGGCCTGCTCGAGCTCGAAACGGATCACGCCGATATTCAGGGGTTCTCGCTCAATCAGGAGCTCGATGAGGCCGGCGAGCTCGTGGACACGGTCGAGCTCTACTGGTCGCTCTTCGGCCGGCCAGGCTTCTTCACCACCCGGGTGCCGTTCGATCCCAACTGGACGGCGATCGCGTTCGCCTACATCGGCCAGAAACTGGCGCTCGTGCGGGCGATCTATGACGAGCTCCCGAGCAAGGACGCGATCCCGGGCGGGCCGATCGGCCCGCCGCTGCCCGGGCCTGGGCAGGCGATCGCGATCTGATGCCGGTCGCGCTGCTCATCCCCGGCCTCGTGTTCTTCGGCGCGATCGTGCTGCTCGCAATGGCCCAGACCATGAACGTGTGGGGCAAGTCGCAGACCGAGGCGCAGCAGACCTTCTGGGGTTTCATCGGCGACGCGCTCACCGGCAAGGCGACCGTGCACGCGATCACCAAGGCCACCAGAGCCGCGATCAGCCGCTGGGCCGTGCCCCAGCTCAAGCCTGTTACCAGGTGGTTCGCGGCCCTGAACACGCTGCTGGTGCAGGTGTTCCGCCAACAGACCGCGAACGTGGAAGAGACCGCTTCGGCGGTCGAGCGGCTGCGCAGCCACACGATCCCGCACGTGGCCGAGCAGAAGGTGGCGCCGGTGCGAGCGCGAGCGAAGTCGGCCCAGCACACCGCCGACCGGGCCCGCGCGAGCTCGACCTCGACCCACGGCCAGCTCGTGCGCTTCCGCGCCACCACCAGGCCGCAGCTCGCGCACGCGACCCACGCGGTCGACGTGGCGATACCGCAGCAGCTCGGCCGGATCCGCACGCGCGAAGAGGTGCTGAGCCGCGACCAGGTGAAGCTGCGCGAGCGCACCACGAGCCTTGAGCACGGCGCCCTGCGCACGTTCGAGTGGATCCGGTCGCATCCGCTCTCGGCCGTCACCGGGGTGTTCGCCGGCGCGGTCTCGATCGCGCTCGCCCGGCTCGGCTTCGGCTTCTTCCGCTGCCGAAGCTGGCAGCGGCTCGGCCGGCGCATGACCTGCGGGCTCGGCTCGCTGCTCGAGACCATCGTGCTTGACGCGCTCGACGTGCTGCTAATCACCGACCTCTGCCAGATCACCACGTACATGGTCAGGGTCGCCCAGTCGGCGCCGGTGCAAGAGGTGCTCGACCTGATCATCAGCGGCACCGATGAGCTGCTGCAATGCCAGGGCGTCGACCGGCCGCCGGCGCTGCACGTGCGCGGGGTGGCGCTGCCGCCGCTCACCACCTGGGCCGAGCTCCCGAGCTAGTAACCGTGGCGGTCTGGTCGAAGGTCACAGGGGCGATCGCCGCGATCGGGATCGGCCGCGCCGGCGCGATCGCGATCGAGCCCGCGCTCGAGCCGCAGCGGCAGGCGGCCTGGCAGGCGTCGCAGGCCCGGATCTTCGGCCTGAACGAGCTGGCCGACCTGGTCGCCCAGGCGCTGATCACGATCGACGCCGCCGCCGACGAGGCCGAGCGCAACGGCTATGCACGCGACAAGATCGAGGCCGCCGCGCAGCGGGCGATGGTCGCCCCGCCCTCGAGCGAGGCCCAGGATCTGCGCCGGCGCGGCAAGATCACGCGCGAGCAGCTCTTGCATTCGTTCGCCAAGGCGAAGATCGAGCCCCAGTACTGGGAGGCGCTCGCCGAGCTGGTCGATGAGCGGCTGAGCCCGCAGTTCGTCGCCGCGGCGGTGCAGCGCGGCGTGCTCCCGAATCCGGGCCTGCTGCCGGTCGGCCCGCCTGCCGGCGCCGGCAAGGTGCCGCCGATGCCGGTGGTGCCGCTCGACCCGGTCGAAGAGGCCGCGGCGTCCGGCTATGACTTCGACCGGCTCGCCGCGCTGACCCGGATCGTCGGGCTTCCGCCCGGGCCGGGTGAGCTGCTCGACCTGCTGAACCGCGGCACGATTGAGGAGGTCGACTACTACCGCGGCATCAGCGAAGGCAACACCCGGAACGAGTGGGCGCCCTTCCTCTTGCAGCTCCAGCACAAGCTGGTCTCGGCCGACGTGCTCACGAACCTGCGGCTCAAGGGCTGGATCGATCGCGGCGAGCAGCTCCCGCTCGGCGCCCGGATCGGCTACAGCGGCGCCGAGCTCGACCGCATGTATCTCGCCGCCGGCAGGCCCGCAGCGCCCGGCCAGATGTATACGGCGGTCGCTCGTGCGGTCGACGGGCCGGACGGCCGGCCGATGGATCTGGCCCAGTTCACCAAGGGGATTCAGGAGAGCAACATTCGGCCCGAGTGGGCGCCGATGCTCTGGGGGATCCGGCACACCTATCCGCCGCTTTTTCAGACCAACCGGCTCGTGCAGGCGAAGGCCGTCACCCCGGAGCTCGGCCTCGAGTGGCTGCACAAGAGCCGCTATGCGCCGGACGTGCTCGCGGCGTTCGAGGCGTACTGGGCGCAAGGGCCGGGCACCGCCGAGGACACCCACGTGGGCAAGGCGCGAAACCAGCTCTGGGCGACGCTGCACGCTTCCTACAAGGTCGGCGAGACCGATGACACTCGCGCCGGCGAGCTGCTGACCCTGATCGAAGTGCCGGCCGGCGCCCAGCCGGCCGTGCTCGAGCTCTGGCAGGCCGAACGGTCGATCGTGCGGCGGCAGCTCACCCCGGCCCAGCTCAAAAAGGAGTACAGGGCGTCGAAGGCGACCCAGGACGAAACGGTGGCGCGGCTGGTCGAGCAGGGCTACTCGACCGCTGACGCGGTCGCGTTCCTCGAGCTCTGAGGTGACACCCGCGGCCGGCCGCTCTACACTCAAGGCGTGGCACCGCAGCCACACTCTCCCCACGAGTCGCCGGCGCCGCTGCCGGCGGCTCGCCCCCACCGCCGGCGACCGCCGGCAGCCGCCGAGCAGGCTCGCCGCACGGCCTGGGGGAAGAGCTGGGGCGGCACCGCGAAACGTCTAGCAAGGGAGGCACGCAGATGAGCACCGAAGAGCCAGAGCCCGGCCTCGAGACCGGCGACGAGCCCGATCCGGCCGACGAGCCCGATCCGGCCGACGAGCCCGAGCCCGCCGACGAGCCGCCGGCGCCGCCGGCAGCGCAGCCGCCGATCGGCCCGCAGAGCTCCGAAGAGGCCGAGGCGATCGCCAAGAAGATCGACGGCGCTCGCAA
>Ga0070679_100004213_pt1 | contig 13270 bp, 8 predicted proteins | sample KBSC63BmetaG_FD_65652 | JGI IMG/M metagenome (GOLD analysis project Ga0070679, IMG submission 65652) | Corn rhizosphere microbial communities from Kellogg Biological Station, Michigan, USA - KBS C6-3B metaG | ecosystem: Host-associated > Plants > Roots > Rhizosphere | place: USA: Michigan... | reverse complement strand
TCCAGCTCGTCGACGACGCGATCGACTACGACACCGGCACCGCCGACATGGGCAAGGACCGCGGCGACGATTTCCGCGAAGGCAAGATGACCTTGCCGGTGATCCTCGCCTACGCTCGCGGCTCCGACGAGGAGCGGCGCTTCTGGCAGGACGCCGTCGCCGGCTTCCGCATCGACGATGAGGACTTCGCCCACGCGGTCGAGCTGATCCGCCGCCACGACGCGATCGCCGCCACCCGCGAGCGCGCCCGCCACTTCGCCCAGCGCGCGTGCGACGCGCTGTCGATCTTCCCCGACGGGCGGGCGCGGGCGGCGATGGTCGAAGCGGCGCAGTTCGCGGTGAGCCGGGGTTACTGAGGCCCCACCTCCATGCTCGTCACCCTGAACTTGTTTCAGGGTCCATCGTGCCCCACAGCCTGGACTTCGCCGGTGGGCGGAATGGATGCTGAAACAAGTTCAGCATGACGGTGAAAGCTGACGTGAGCACTTTGCCTATCCACGCAGTCCTGCCGGACCTCCTCGCTGCCTTGCGCGCAGGCACCGGTGCTGTGCTCGTCGCGCCGCCCGGTGCCGGCAAAACGACCGCCGTGGCACCGGCCTTGCTCGACGAGCCGTGGTGCACCGGCACGATCATCCTCACCAGCCCGCGCCGGGTAGCCGCGCGCGCAGCGGCGGAGCGGATCGCCGAGCTGCTGGGCGAGGCGGTCGGACAAAGGGTCGGATACCTGACCAGGCTCGACAGCAAGCAGTCGGCCAAAACCCGCATCCTGGTGGTGACCGAAGCGATCTTCGTCTCGCGGATTCTCGGCGATCAGGAACTGAGCGGCATTTCCGCGGTGCTGTTCGACGAAGCGCACGAGCGGCACCTCGACAGCGACCTCGGCCTCGCGCTGGCGCTCGAAAGCCGCGCCGTTCTGCGCGAGGACCTGCGCGTCGTGGTGATGTCCGCCACGATCGACGGCGCGCGCTTCGCTCGGCTGCTGGGTGACGCCACGCCGGTGGTCGAGAGTGAAGGCCGCGCGCATCCGCTGCGCATCGAATGGCTCGGCAGCCGGCCCGAACTGCGCACCGACGAAGCGATGGCCAGCGCGGTGCTGCAGGCGTGGCGCGAGGAGGAGGGCGATATCCTCGCCTTCCTCCCAGGCGTCGGCGAGATCGAGCGGACGCGTGAGCGGCTGGTCGAACGCCTGCCCGAAGTCCCTATCCTGCCGCTCCACGGGCAGGTCGAACCCGCCGCTCAGCGCGCGGCGATCCGGCGCGACCCGCAAGGAAGGCGGCGGATCGTGCTGGCGACAGCTATCGCTGAGACCTCGATCACGCTCGAGGGCGTCTCGGTCGTGGTCGACGCGGGCCTGTCGCGTCGCGCCGAGTTCGATCTGGCGGCCGGCGTCACGCACCTGGTGACCCATCGCGCCAGCCAGGCCGCCGCAGCCCAGCGCGCGGGCCGCGCCGCGCGACAGGGGGCGGGCGTCGCCTATCGCTTGTGGGAGGAGGCGGCGCACCCCGGGCGCGCGCGGTTCGATCCTCCGGAAATGCTCACCAGCGACCTGGCGCCGCTCTTGCTGGCGCTGGCGCAATGGGGCGTGGCGGACCCGGCCTCGCTGCCGTGGCTCGACCCGCCGCAGGCTGCGGCGCTGGCGGCTGCGCGTGAGCGGCTGCGGACGCTCGGCGCGCTCGACGAGGGGGGACGAATAACCCAGCGCGGACGCCGAAACGCCGCGCTGCCAATGGCACCGTGGCAAGCGGCGATGCTGCTTTACGGCGCCGAACACGGAGCGGCAGATCGGGCAGCCAAGCTCGCGCTGCTGCTCCAGGAACGCGGCCTCGGCGGGCGAGGGGAGGACCTCGCCCAGCGGCTCACGCGCTGGGACGGCGACCGCTCGAGCCGCGCCGAAGCGAGCCGCAAGCTGGCGAGGGGTTGGGCCAAGCGGGCGGAAGACTTGATCGCCAAACCTTCCTCCGTTCGCATTGAGCGAAGTCGAGATGCGCGGGCGCCGAGTGCGGCGTCTCGACTTCGCTCGACACGAACGGGAGGAGAGGGAGCGCCTTTAGGCATTCTCCTTGCCATGGCGCTGCCGGACAATCTCGCGCGCCGTCGCGATGCTTCCGGCGAGAGCTGGCTCTCGGCCGGCGGCCGCGGCTATTCGCTCGATTCGGCATCGCCGCTTGCCACCGCGGAGTGGCTGGCGATCGGCGACGCCCAGGGCCAGGCGAAAGGCGCCCGGATTACCGCTGCGCTGTCGTTGACGACGGCCGAGGTCGAACAATGGCTCGCGCCGCGCGTCGAGCGGCGCACCGTGCTGAAGTGGACCGGCCAGCGCGTCGAGGCGCGGCTGGAGCGGCGGATCGGCGCGATCACGCTGGCGAGCGGTCCCGATCCGGCACCCGATGCCGATGCCGTCGCCGCCTTGCTGCTGGAGAAAGCCCGCGAGAGCCTGGCCGCGATGCTGCCGGAGGAACTGCTCGCGCGCGCGCGCTTTGCCGGGATCGAGGCGCTTGAGCCCGAGAGCCTCGTCGAGACCGCGGACCAGTGGCTCGCGCCGCTGCTGCAGGGCCGGACCGATCTTGACGTGCCGAAAAGCAAGCTCGCCGAGGCCCTGCTCGGCCTGCTCGACTGGGACAGCCGCCAGCGGCTCGACCGCGTGGCGCCGCGCGAGTTCGCCACGCCCGCGGGCACCAGCCATGCGATCGATTACGCCGGCCCTGACGCGCCGGCGGTCGAAGTCCGCGTCCAGGCGCTGTTCGGCCTCGATAGCCAGCCGCTGATCGGCGACACGCCGCTGCTGCTCAAGCTCACCAGCCCTGCCGGCCGGCCGATCCAGGCGACGCGCGACTTGCCCGGCTTCTGGCGCGGCAGCTGGAAGGAGGTCGCCAAGGAGATGAAGGGCCGCTATCCCAAGCATCGCTGGCCCGAGGAACCGTGGGCCGAAAAGCCCAGCCTCAAGACCAAGAACGCCTTCCAAAACTCGGGGGGCTGAATTAGGGAGACCTCATGCAGGCCCGTATCTACCAGCGCCCGAGGAACGCGATGCAATCCGGCAAGGCGCTCACCGACCAATGGATCCTCGAATTCGCGCCGATCGAGGCGAAGAAGCCCGATCCGCTGATGGGCTGGGCCGGCAGCGGCGACACGCGCGAACAGGTGCGGCTGAAGTTCGCCACCTGCGATGCGGCCAGGGCTTATGCGGAGAAGCATGGGATTGCCGCCGTCGTGCACCAGACGCCGCCGAAAAAGCTCAAGATCCAGGCTTACGCCGACAACTTTCGCTAAACCTCGGGGCCGTTTAGTTAACCCGCCGCCGAGGATTGCAAATCCACGCAGCCACCGTATATGGCCGGTCGGGAGTCGGGTGGACGTTCGCGTCCGCCAACCTGGTCAGGTCCGGAAGGAAGCAGCCACAACGGATGGCAGCGGGTCGCCCGGCTCCTTTTCTCTTCATGACAATATGACCCGCACGCCCTACTTTGGCGCCAATGACTGATTCAGGCGACATGCTCGGCGACAACGCTCCTCCTTGGGAACAGGGCGACGGCGCCAAGTCGCCCCCGAGCGGAGCCGAGCAGCCGAGTGCGGCGGAGCTCGAAGCGGCGGGCCAGTCGGCGATGTTCGGCGAGCCGGAGCCTGCCAGGCCCGCGCCCCCAGCCGAAGCGCCAAAGCCTGCACCGGAAAGCGGCAACCAGCCTTACCGCGTGCTCGCCCGCAAGTACCGCCCGCAGACGTTCTCGGAGCTGATCGGCCAGGAACCGATGGTGCGAACCCTGGCCAACGCGATCCAGCGCCAGCGACTGGCCCACGCCTTCCTGATGACCGGCGTCCGCGGTGTCGGCAAGACCAGCACCGCGCGTCTCATCGCCAAGGCGCTCAACTGCGTCGGGCCGGACGGGCAGGGCGGCCCGACGATCGATCCCTGTGGCGAGTGCGAACCGTGCCGCGCGATCGCCGAGGGCAGGCACATCGATATCATCGAGATGGACGCCGCGAGCCATACCGGCATCGACGACGTGCGCGAGATCATCGAGGCGGTACGCTACGCTTCGGTCAGCGCGCGCTATAAAATGTACATCATCGACGAGGCGCACATGCTCTCGAAGCAGGCCTGGAACGGCTTGCTCAAGACGCTCGAAGAGCCGCCGCCGCACGTCAAGTTCCTCTTCGCCACGACCGAGGTGGAGAAAGTCCCGGTGACGGTGCTGAGCCGCACCCAGCGCTTCGACCTCCGGCGCATCCAGACGCCGCTGCTGCAGGAACACTTCGCCAAAGTCTGCCGGCTCGAAGGCGTCGAAGCCGACGACGAGGCGCTGCACATGATCGCCGTCGCCGCCGAGGGTTCGGTCCGCGACGGCTTGTCGATCCTCGACCAGGCGATCGCCCACGCCGACATGGAAGGCGGCGGGAAGGTCACCGCGGCGCGCGTCCAGGACATGCTCGGGCTCGCCGACAAGAGCGCGCGGCGCCGGCTGTTCGCGGACTTGCTGGAGGGCGATCCGCAAGCGCTGATCGGCGAGGTCGACAATCAGTATGCCCTCGGCGTCGAACCGCTCGCCCTGATCCGCGGGTTGATGGACCTGGCGCACCGCGTGACAGTGGCCCAGATCGGCGGCAACGCGGCCGACGCGGCGACCGAAGAGGAGCGGCAGACCCTGGAGGGCTGGGCGAAGACGCTGTCGCCGGGGCAGCTGCATCGCCTGTGGCAGCTCCTGCTGAAGGGCCACGACGAAGTTCGCAAGGCACCCGATCCGCTCGTCGCCGCGCAGATGGCGCTGCTGCGAGTGCTCCATGCCGCGGACATGCCCGACCCCGGCACGCTGGTGAAAAATCTGGAAGCCTTGGCCGCCAACGGGGCTGCCCAGGCTGCCGCCGCACCGGCCGGCGGCACTGGCGCCACGGCCTCCGCTCCGCCGCCGGTCTCGCTCGAAAGCTGGCAGCGGCTGGTCGACCGGGTCGACCAGTCCGGTGCGCTGAGGGTTGCGCAGCTGATGCGCGACTGGCTTCGTCCTATCGAGCTTGCTCCCGGCCAGCTGGTCTACGAGCTGGCCCCAGGCCTCGGTTCCGACCCCGGTCCCGACCTGCGCGACGCGCTGTTCAAGGCGACCGGCGAGCGCTGGCAGATAAGCGCGGCCGAGGGCGCGACCTTGCCGAGCTTGCGCGAACAAGCCGAAGCCGCGAAGGCCGGCGAGGAGCAGCGCATTCGCACCGCGCCGCTGGTCGAAGCGGCCTTGGCCGCTTTTCCCGGCGCTGAACTGATCGACGACAACGAGAGCGCGCAAGGCGCCCGCAACTGGAACAGACGAGCCTAGGAAGCCCCCAAATGGACATGGAAGAACTGATGCGGCAGGCGCAGCAAGCCGCCGAGACCATCCAGAAGCAGATGAACGACGTCCAGGTCACGCTGGATGCGCTCGAGGTCGAGGGTAGCTCCGGCGGCGGTCTCGTAAAGATCCGCGCCACCGCAAAGGGTCGCATCCTCTCGGTGTCGATCGACGACAGCCTTATCGTGCCGGCGGATAAGCAAATGCTCGAAGACCTCGTCACCGCCGCGTTCAACGATGCGCGCACCAAAGCGGATCAGGCGGCGGAAGCCGAGATGCAGAAGGCCCAGTCCGGCATGGGCCTACCGCCGGGCCTCAAGCTCCCCGGCATGGGGTGAAGCCAGCCTGGCTGCCCGGTCTAATCGTTTCCGGGATTCCTGATCAGCCCTGCGCGCAGTGAGCTGCGTTGGCCGAGCGGGATCTTGCCGACTTCCGCCGGTGGCTCCGTAGAGGGAGAGGGGGGCGCGCTCTGGTCGACGACGTGCCGCGGGATGGGCCGGTCGAACAGCAGGCCGCAGACGCCGTTTCTCGCCCAGACCACGCGGCACATCGCGTCGTGCGTTTCCCATTCGAGAAGCGCCGTCGAACCTTCCTTCGGCAAGTCGAAGGAGTGGAAGCGCGCACCCGAGATCGAGAGATCCGAGAGCGTCCCTTCGCGCGCGCCGAAGCTGGTCCGCAGGCGGGCGGCGCAGCTGACCTGGGTGCGAGGACTGCCGCGCCTTTCTTGCGGGACTGTGGCTGTTGCGCGGCCGAAAACCATGTTCCAGGCAGTGCCCGCCTTGTCGCTAATTTCGGGTAAATGGCGCGCACGGAATAGCGCCTTCCACAGCGTATGCGGTCCGCCCGTTGCGGCTGCGCCCTCGACCACCCATATCGGCAGGCGGATCGGGCGTACCCATCTTTAAGGTACGCGCGTTATGGACGGATGCTTAGCTACATGAATATGTTCCCTCTTCTTCCCTTGCGCGACCTGGTCGTGTTCCCCGGCCAGGTGGTCCCGCTGTTCGTCGGTCGCGACAAGTCGGTGACCGCGCTCGAGGCCGCGATGGCGGGCGACAAGGATATTCTCCTCGTCGCCCAGCTCGACCAGGCGTGCGACAATCCCGGGCGGGACGATCTTTACGATGTCGGCACGGTCGCCCAGGTGCTGCAGCTGCTCAAGCTGCCCGATGGCACGGTTCGCGTGCTCGTCGAAGGTCAGCAGCGTGCGCGTCTGCTCGGCCTTCAGGAGCAGGAAGGCTACATTGCCGCGACGACCGAGCTGGTAGAGGAACAGGAAGTCAGCGGAACGCGCGTCTCGGCGCTGATGCGCACGGCGCTGGAGCAGTTCGGCGATTACGCCAAGCACAACAAGAAGCTGCCCGAGGATATCGAGAGCGAGCTTGCCGAAATCGACGACGCCGGCCGCCTCGCCGATGCGATCGCCGGGGCGCTGACCAGCAAGGTCGCCACCAAGCAATCGCTGCTCACCGAAACCGAAGCGCTCAAGCGGCTCGAAATGGTCCACTCGCTGATGGAAGGCGAGCTGTCGGTACTGCAGGTCGAGCGCAAGATCCGCGGCCGCGTGAAGCGGCAGATGGAGAAGACCCAGCGCGAGTATTACCTCAACGAACAGCTCAAGGCGATTCAGAGCGAGCTCGGCGGCGACGACGAAGGCGGCGATGAGCTGGCCGAGCTGCAGCAGAAAATCGAAACGATCAAGCTGTCGAAGGAAGCCAAGGCGAAGGCCGCGGCCGAGCTCAAGAAACTGCGCACGATGCAGCCGATGAGCGCGGAGGCGACCGTCATCCGCAATTATCTCGACGTGCTGCTCGGTTTGCCGTGGGGCAAGAAGAGCCGGCTCAAGAAGGACATCGCCCAAGCCCAGGCGGTGCTCGACGAGGACCACTACGCGCTCGACAAGGTCAAGGACCGGATCGTCGAGTACCTCGCGGTGCAGGCGCGGACCAACAAGCTCAAGGGGCCGATCCTGTGCCTCGTCGGCCCGCCCGGCGTCGGCAAGACCAGCCTGGGCAAGTCGATTGCCCGCGCCACCGGCCGCGAGTTCGTGCGCCAGTCACTGGGCGGCGTGCGCGATGAGGCCGAAATCCGCGGCCACCGGCGGACTTACATCGGCTCGCTGCCCGGCAAGATCGTCACCAACTTGCGCAAGGCGGGGACCAGCAATCCGCTGTTCCTGCTCGATGAGATCGACAAGCTCGGCCAGGACTTCCGCGGCGACCCGGCTTCGGCCCTGCTCGAAGTTCTCGACCCCGAGCAGAACGCCAAGTTCCAGGACCACTACCTCGAGCTCGACATCGATCTCAGCGACATCATGTTCGTGACCACCGCGAACACGCTGAACCTGCCGCAGCCGCTGCTCGACCGGATGGAGATTATCCGCCTCGAAGGCTACACGGAGGACGAGAAGGTCGAGATCGCCCAGCGGCATTTGATCCGCAAGCAAGTGGAAGCGCACGGCCTCAAGGAGGGCGAATTCGAGCTGACCGAAGCGGGTCTGCGCGACCTCATCCGCTATTACACGCGAGAAGCCGGTGTCCGGACGCTCGAGCGGGAAATCGCCCGGCTGGCGCGCAAGACGCTGCGCCGGATTCTCGAAAAGAAGGCCACCAGCGTCATCGTGACGCCCGAAAACCTCGGCGAGTTCGCCGGCGTGCGCAAGTTCAAGCACGGCGTGTCCGAAGAGGAACCGCAAGTTGGCGCCGTGACCGGTCTTGCCTGGACCGAGGTCGGCGGCGAGTTGCTGACGATCGAAAGCGTCACCACGCCGGGCAAGGGCGAGGTCAAGACGACCGGCAAGCTCGGCGAGGTCATGAACGAGAGCGTCGCCGCCGCGTTCAGCTTCGTGAAGGCGAGAGCACCCGCCTATGGTATCAAGCCGTCGATCTTCCAGCGCAAGAATATCCATATTCACTTGCCCGAAGGCGCGGTGCCCAAGGACGGGCCGAGCGCCGGCGTAGGCATGGTGACCTCGATCGTCTCGACGCTGACCGGGGTCCCGGTCCGGCCTGACGTGGCGATGACCGGCGAGGTGACCTTGCGTGGCCGCGTGCTTCCCATCGGCGGCCTCAAGGAGAAACTGCTGGCGGCGCTGCGCGGGGGCATCAAGACGGTGCTGATTCCGGAAGAGAACGTGAAGGATCTCGCCGAGATTCCTGCCAACGTGAAGGAAGGCCTGGAGATTATCCCGGTGTCGCACGTCGACCAGGTGCTCGAGCACGCCCTGACCGCTTTGCCCGCGCCGATCGAATGGACTGAAGCCGACGATCTGGCCAGCCAGCCGGCGCTTCCGAGTTCACCACCAGGGACGCCGACGACCGCTCACTAAGCGCGGTCAGCCGTGCTGCATTGCAGCGAATCGGGCGTTTCGCTGGCGGTGTCCGCGCGGCCTCGCGCCCCGTTAATTATACTTCATTCACGCGCCGCCGGCCGCGCGTGGCCCAGGGCCGTTCGATTCGCCGCTCTGGCGCCGAAATCGGCGGCTTTGGCTTTGACAGGGCATGGAAAAGTCGCTCAACTCCCGCGCCATCGCCCTGTTCGACTTGGGGCGATTCCAATTTCCGTCCGACAACACAAAAATGTGGGGGTTTCTCCGACCATGAACAAAAACGAACTGATCGGTGCCGTCGCCGACACCAGCGGGTTGTCGCGCAGTGATGCCACGAAAGCGGTCGAGGGAGTTTTCGACACGATCACGCGCGCCCTTTCCAAGGGTGATGAAGTGCGGCTGGTCGGGTTCGGGACGTTCTCGGTGGCGAAGCGCAAGGCTTCGACCGGGCGCAACCCGCGCACCGGCGCGCCGATGACGATCAAGGCTTCCACCCAGCCGAAGTTCAAGGCCGGCAAGGGCCTCAAGGATTCCGTGAACTGACGCGAGCTGACGGAACTTCGGTTTCGCCACGTTGAAGGCCGTCCCGCCGGGGCGGCCTTTCGTTTTCCAACCGGCCAACCGGTGACCGGCCGGACCGACTGTCAAGCTTGGCGGGTTGATACCGCGTAGAGCGCGATGGCGGCCGCGTTGGAGACGTTGAGGCTCTCCATTGCCGGTCGGATGGGCAACCGGGCCAGCGCATCGCAATGGGCCGCGATGTTGTGCCGCAAGCCTTCGCCTTCCGCACCCAGAACGATCGCCAAGGGACCTGCCGGCAAGGCGTCCGCAAAGTGCGCCGTCGCTTCGCCGGCCAGGCCGACGCGCCAATATCCCGCTTCGGCCATTTCCTCGAGCGCGCGAGCCAGATTGACCACTCGGACCCAGGGGACGATTTCGAGCGCGCCCGAAGCGGCTTTGGCCAGCGCGCCGCTTTCCGGCGGAGCGTGGCGGTCCTGCGTCACCAGAGCTGCCGCTCCGAAAGCCGCGGCCGAGCGCAGGATAGCGCCGACGTTGTGCGGGTCGGTTACCTGGTCCAGCACCACGAGCGGACGATCCGCCTCGCCGGTGAGGACCTCGTCGAGATGAAGATCGGCGAGCGGCTCGCACTCTAGCACCAGCCCCTGGTGCGGCGCGTCGTGCGCGACGAGGCGCGCCAGGTCGGCGACCTCGGCGTACTCGATCGGGAAATCCGCCGGCAGCTCTCCGTCGAGCGAGGCGATCCCCTCGCGCGTCGCCCACAGCTTGCGATGGTCGCGCGCGGGATTCTTCAGTGCCGCTTCGACAGCGTGACGGCCCCACAGCCGCACGTGGCCATGAGTCGGGCGGCCGGATCCGCGCCCGCCCTGATTGCGCCCGGCGCGGCCGCGCAAAGCTCTCTTGTTGCTGCCTTTGGCCATGGCAACCCCCTGCCAGCGCCGCCATTGACAGGCAAGCGCGGCTTCGCCATTGACCCGCGCACTCGGCCGGAGCCTCGCCACGCGGGGCGCGCATCAACGGGTTCTCTCGTTACCGGCACCAGTGTGGACAGGTGGCCGAGTGGTTAAAGGCAGCAGACTGTAAATCTGCCCGCGCAAGCGTACGGTGGTTCGAATCCACCCCTGTCCACCAGCCGGCCTCCGGTCTTGCGGCCGACTCATGTAGTGGCGTCCGGAAGGACCCAATTATGGCACTTCGTCGTTCTACCAGTGAAAAGCGTTGGGCTTCGCTAGCGAGAGTCGCTTTTCTGCTTTCGTGAAATCGGTCGCAGTTTACGCAAGATCAGGAGTCGCAGCGTGCTCCAAGATGACTGCAGTACGCTTTCATGAATCTGCTCGACGCGTCGCGCGACCTCGAATGAACCGTCCCTGCGTCAGCGAAGGCGTCAGAGAACATCGGTGCGCCGCTCGCGGCAGACGAGCGGTCTTGCGTGTCCGAACCTCCACATTGCCGAACCAGCTCTGCCAGCGATGCGCGACCGGCTGGCACATCGGACAACTCAGCTAAAAGCCGCCTCTTTGCATTCGCCGATCAGACGTTGAATGGCCGCACGGCACGAACCGCAGTTGGTCCCTGCTGAGAGCGCCTCGCCCACCTCGTCGACGCTGACCAATCGCCGGCTGCCGATTGCGTCGACGATAGTGTTTCGGCAGACATCGAAGCAGACGCACACTGTCGGCCCCCTGTCGGGCTCACCGTTGGCTGGCCGGCCGACAAGCAATCCCGTTGAATTGGCGGCCGCGGGGGAGCCAAGCTGTGAAATCAACCAGTCGCGCTCAGGAAGCCGGCCACTTCGCGTAAGATAAAGCGCTGCGCAAAGGCGCTCCCGGTCGGTTACGGCGAAGCGCATTTCGCCGCGCGCAAGATCACTAACCTCGATGCGGTCACAATGCGGTAGCGACGCATTTGCGACTTCCAGGGGGTCGGGTGTTCCGCCGAGTTCTACAAGCCACCCGTCAGCAACGGGCACCTTGGTAAAGTAGGCTGCGGGTATCCAATCAGGCAGGGTGCGGGCAATCAGGAAGCCATGCCATTCCATTCCCAGCTTTTCAATCCGCGCGGGCGTCGCCTTGAAGCCGGGCTGGCCGGAATGCGGATCGACCAGGTCGCGCGGCAGGAGCCCGGTCCGTCCTCCGCTCGACTGATGGTCGGTCCAGTGGATCGGCGTAAAGATTTCTCCGCGACGCTGGCCGGAGCTCAGGGCGGCGCGGAACAGGCTTTCCCCCTGCGGCGTCGCGACGCGGACCAGGTCGTCTTCATCTATCCAATGCTCCTCGGCGTCGAGCGGATGCATTTCGACCAGCGGCTCGCGGCGGTGTTGCGACAGGCGGGGCGAGAGGCCCGTGCGGGTCATCGTGTGCCATTGGTCGCGATAGCGGCCGGTATTGAGCGACAGCGGCCATTTGGCCAGAGCGACCCCTTGCGGCGCAGGTTCCACGTGGACCAACCGCGCCTTGCCGTCCGCAGTCGGGAAGCGCCCGTCGGCGAACGGCCTCGCGGCCCACTGCGACGGTTCGAGGGCATCGTACTCGGTGTTGGTCAACGCGGCATCGCGGCCGAGATCGAACAACCGCGCGCCGCCATTACGATACGTCGAGAGGCGGGCGTGCTCGCGGTAGATGTCGGCCGGGCGATCGTAGGGAAAAGCGTTGCGCCAGCCCATCGCTCGGGCGATCTCGGTCACGATCCGCCAGTCGGGCCGCGCTTCGCCGGGCAGCGGGAACAGCGCGCGCTGGCGGCTGATCGTGCGCTCGCTGTTGGTGACCGTGCCGTCCTTCTCGCCCCAGGCGGCGGCCGGAAGCTTGACGTGGGCGAAACGGCTGGTGTCGGTTTGGGCGACGCAGTCGGAGACGACCACGAACGGGCAGGCGGCCAGCGCCTCGCGGACCTTGCCGGCGTTGGGCAGCGACACCGCCGGATTGGTGGCCATGATCCACAGCGCCTTGATCCGCCCCTCGCCGACCGCACGGAACAAGTCGACCGCCTTGAGGCCGGGCCTGGTGGCGATGTTCGGCGCGGCCCAGAAGCGGCGCACGTCCGCGACGTTCTCCGGCGCAAAATCGCGATGCGCGGCCAGAGTCGTCGCCAGCCCGCCGACCTCGCGCCCGCCCATCGCGTTGGGCTGACCGGTGATCGAGAACGGCCCCGCGCCCGGCTTGCCGATCCGGCCGGTGGCAAGGTGGACGTTAATGATCGCGTTGACCTGGTCGGTGCCGCGGATCGATTGGTTGATGCCTTGGCTGAACAGCGTGACCGTACGCGGGGTACGGGCGAACAGCTCGTAGAACGCGCGCAGGTCGCCCGGCGGAACGTCGCACGCCGCCGCGGTCGACCACAAATCACCGCCATCCTGGAGCGCCTCCCAGAAGCCGTCCGGCTCGCCGACGTGGGCTGCGAGGAATTCGCGGTCGAGCGCCCCCTTGTCGCGGCAGTAGGCGAGCAAGCCATTCATCAACGCCACGTCGCTGCCGGGGCGCAGTTGCAGATGGAGATCGGCGCCTTCGCAAGTCTCGGTCCGCCGCGGGTCGATCACCACGAGCTTCGTTCCGCGCGCCTCGCGAGCGTCCATGACGCGCTGATAGACGATCGGATGGCACCACGCGGTGTTCGAGCCGACCAGCACGATCAGGTCGGCCTGGTCGAGATCGTCGTAGCTTACCGGCACGACGTCCTCGCCGAAAGCACGCACGTGCCCGGTGACGGCGCTCGACATGCACAGGCGGCTGTTGGTGTCGATATTGCCTGAGCCGATGAAGCCCTTCATCAGCTTGTTGGCGACGTAATAATCTTCGGTCAGCAACTGGCCGGAAACGTAGAAGGCCACGCTGTCCGGCCCGTGCCGCGCGATCGTGTCGGCGAACTTGCGCGCCACGTGGCGGATCGCCCGGTCCCAGTTCACCCGCTTGCCGCCGATCTCGGGATGGAGCAGCCGGCCTTCGAGGCCGACCGTCTCGGCCAGGTGGGTGCCCTTGGAGCACAGCTTGCCACGATTGGCCGGATGATCGGGATCGCCGGCGATCGCGACACCGCCGTCTTCCTGCGTCGTCGCGATGATCCCGCAGCCGACTCCGCAATAGGGACAGGTCGTCCTGACTCGCCGGCTCGGTGTCACGTG
>Ga0070679_100004212_pt1 | contig 13270 bp, 10 predicted proteins | sample KBSC63BmetaG_FD_65652 | JGI IMG/M metagenome (GOLD analysis project Ga0070679, IMG submission 65652) | Corn rhizosphere microbial communities from Kellogg Biological Station, Michigan, USA - KBS C6-3B metaG | ecosystem: Host-associated > Plants > Roots > Rhizosphere | place: USA: Michigan... | reverse complement strand
GTACGCGTTCTGGGTGTTTCAGCTGTTCGGGTTCACCAACGCCAAGCTGCTCGATGGCGGGCGCATCAAGTGGGAGCAGGAAGGCCGTCCGTTCGATACCGACGTCCCGTCCTATCGCGCCACCAACTACAAGGCGCCCAAACGGTCGGACGAGAAGATCCGCGCTTTTTTCAAGCAGGTGGCCGAGCACTCGGCGGCGGGGAAGCCGCTGATCGATGTGCGCTCACCCGAGGAATACACGGGGCAGCGCACGCACATGCCCGACTACCCGCAGGAAGGCACGCTGCGCGGCGGACACATCAAGGGCGCACGCAGCGTTCCCTGGGCGCGGGCGGCGAATCCGGACGGAAGCTTCAAGGACGCCGCTGCCCTGCGCGCGATCTACGAAGGCGAGAAGGGACTCAAGAAGAGCGACGACATCGTCGCCTATTGCCGCATCGGTGAGCGCTCCTCGCATACCTGGTTCGTTCTCACCTATCTCCTCGGCTACGATCGCGTCAGAAATTACGACGGAAGCTGGACGGAGTGGGGCAACGCGGTGCGGGCCCCGATCGAAAAGGGTCCCGAAAAGTGACGGCTCCGGCACCGGCGCAGACAACGGCAAAACCGTCGCTGATCCACGTCCAGTGGGTCGGCGACCATCGCTTCGAGACTGGCAAACCTGGCGGTCCGACAGCGCACTTCGACGGCGAAGGTCAGACGGGACAGAGCCCGCCCGAAGCACTTCTCAGCGCGCTGGCGACGTGCGTCTCTTACGACGTCATCGACATCCTCGCCAAGCAGAAAACGCCGCTCAAGTCACTGGAGATCGACGTCGTCGGAGAGCGCGTCAATACGGTGCCGCGGCGTTACAAGCACATCACACTCAACTTCAGAATGAGTGGAGAAGGCATAGACAAAGAGAAAGCGCTGCGCGCAATTGAGCTTTCTGCCAACAAGTACTGCTCGGTGCGCGACTCGTTGCGGGCTGATATGCAGATCGATTGGACGGTGGAGATCTCGTAGCACTCCGCGGTCATTCTCGCCTGGCCACGGTGAGGCTCACGATTTCCTCTTCGGAGTCCGTGGCATACTCCTTCGCTCCGAGTCTTCCATTTCCTCCCGCAACCTCAGATAGCTGTCGTAGCGCTCGGCGCTGATTGCGCCTTGATCGACGGCGGTGCGCACGGCGCAGCCCGGCTCAACACGATGGGTGCAATTGCCGAAGCGGCACTCCGGGATGTGGCTGCGGAATTCGCGGAAGCACTCATCCAGGTGCTCCGACGCGAGGCCCCACATTCCGACTTCCCGCAATCCGGGAGAGTCAACTACGTAACCCGCATCCGGTAACGGATGGAGCAGTGCCCCCACGGTTGTATGGCGACCCTTGTTGACCGAGTCGCTGATCTCGCCGACTCGCAGATCGAGTCCCGGATACATCGAGTTCATGAGCGATGATTTGCCGACGCCGGAAGGCCCGGTGAGCACCGACGTCCTGCCCGCCAGCTGATCGTGGAGCTCATCGAGCCCGACGCGCTGCTTCACGCTCGTGAAATGAACGGGATAACCGGCCGCCGAGTAGTCGGCGAATACGCGCTCGATGGATTCCCTTTCGACGAGCTCAACCTTGTTGATTACTACGCGAGCTTCGAGCGAGTTCGCCTCGGCGATGACCAGGAACCGGTCGAGCATTCTTCGGTGAGGCTCGGGTTTGGCCGCCGCGAAAACGACCACCACTTGATCGACGTTGGCGGCGACGATCCGCTCGCCTGCGCCTTCACCCGGCGCGCGGCGCGCCAGCTGTGAGCGCCGCGGGAGGATATCAGCGATCGCCCAATGCTCGCCGCGCTTGTCGATCTCGAGGATTACCCGGTCGCCGACGGCCAGCTTCCTGGATTCTTCGCGCTCCTGTTTCAGCTTCCCGCGCAACGACGCCTCGTGCGTCTCCCCCGATTCGGCGCGGACATGCCAGACTCCGCCGGTCCCCTTCAGCACGACGCCTTCCTTGCGCGTCAATTATCCTCGCTGCGCATTACGTCCCACCAGGGACGCTCGTCGGCGCTCCTCGCCTTGATGAGGGCATCGAGCCTGGACTTCACCTCGTTGAGTCGCATCGCGCCGACCATCTCGCGCGCTTCCATTTCGGTCGGAGCGTAGGCAAGGAATTCAGTCTCCAGATGTCCGCTGGCGACGGGATCGCCCTGACGCCAGCGGACGAATAGCAGGTACGCGGCGAAAGGACGATCCTTCTCACCGCTTAAGTCACTCATGATTTCCACGCTGTACGATGCACCGTCGTTGCCCTCGAAAGCAGCGGGGCGATCGTGGACGGCCATGTAGCCGCCGATGGTGTTGGGATCTCCTTTCGAGTGATCCGGGGGGATGAACCTTCCCATACTCAGCGCCTGCCAACCATTTCCTTGACCACGTTGCCGGTGAGGAACGCGACGTTGGCTGGCCGTTCGGCAAGCCGGCGCATCAGGTACGGATACCACTGAGTGCCGAACGGGACATAAACGCGCATGCGATAACCTTCGCGCACCAGCCGATCCTGAAGATCACGCCTGACGCCGTAGAGCATCTGAAACTCAAACCGGTTGGGCGGGATGTCGTTTGCCTTCGCGTAGCGCTTGGCTTCCTTGATGATCGCCTCGTCGTGGGTGGCGATTCCCGGATAGTTGCCTTTCGACATCAGCTCCTGCATCGACTTCACGTAGTTCGCATCGACGTCCTTCTTCGCCGGGAAGGCAACGGTCTCCGGCTCCTTGTACGCGCCCTTGCAGATTCGCACCCGCGCTTTGAGAAGATTGGCGTGCTGCACGTCGGCGAAGGTCCGATAGAGATAGCTCTGCAGGACGATGCCGACGTTCTCGCGGTAGGCGGGAAAGAGACGCTGCTCGAAAAGGTCCAGCGTGCGCTGGGTGTACTCGCTCGACTCCATGTCGATACGGACGAAGGTGTTGTAATCCCGCGCCCGCTGAAGAATCCGGTGCATTATCGCCACGCACAGCTCCTCGGAGATGTCGAGTCCCATCGCCGTCAGCTTCACCGACACGTTGGCGTGAGCTTTCCGCTCGTGTATCCGATCGAGCATCGTCAGGTATTCCTGACATGCCGCCCTCGCCTCGGCCTCGTTGTGAACGCTTTCGCCGAGCAGGTCGAGGGATGCCGTAATGCCCCGGGCATTGAGCCGCGCGACGGCTGCGAGTGCCGTGTCGAGCGTCTCGCCAGCCACGAATCGGTTGGCAAAGCTCTTCGCAACCCGATTATTGCGGACGAACTTGAAGATCCGCGGTTGCGCGGAGAGATAGAGCAAAGCGCTACGAAGCATTTATTCCTGGGGTTCCTGTAAGGCCGAGGCGGAAGAGCGGCGGGCCGCCGCGCGTCCGCGGCGCGAGAGGTCAAAGATTCTCGTCACCGGATATCGACCGCCCTTTTTGAGCTCGGAGTCGAAGAGATTCCAGGTGACGAATCCGTCCTCACTCTCTGGCTCGAGGAGGTAAACGATCAACGTGCCGCGCGGCTGAGCGGTTGAAACGATAAACGACTTCGGCGGAAGGCCCTGCAGTCCCCGCTCCCACCTGCCCCGCAGACGCACCTCACGGTGTCCCTGAAACGGTCGCGGGGATGTGATGATCGAGTCGATGGTAAACGTTTCGCCGCGCGCCGTCCACGCCGAGTCCGACCGGTCGACGCGGATGCCGTGCAATCGCAGCAGAGCCACGACAGCGGTATCGCGTGGCGCGATGACGTAAGCGGCAGGTGGTACGCGATCGAGTGTCGAAGTGAAGCGATCGTAAACCGGCATCCGGACCGCCTTGAATATTCCCGTACGCCGTTCGCCTTTCGGAACGCCGGGCTGCGACAGCGCGGAATCGCCGGTCTTGAGCAGGTCTTCCTTGATCACATCCAGGTGGCGAGGCGTGGCGGTGAGCTCCGATCGGATGGCGATCATCTGCAGCGAGTCGGGCGATCGGCCCCAGGCCAGCGGCTGACTGTCGGCGCGGGCGCTCAACGAACGAATCGCGGTGCCTTTCTGCGCCACCAGCGACAGTATCTCGTTGACGAATGCGTAGGTGGCAGCAATCCGCCTCGACAGTGAATCGTGCGAGTACGCCTCGCTCAGAATCCCGATGCGTCCACGAATACCATAGTAGTTTGTGCCGAAGCGGGGGCGCGAATCATACGTCGCCCAGGCCTCGCGTACGCTCGTGTCGGCGATCGGAGCCCGCTCATCCGATACGAAGTTCCCGTAGTCAAAAACCTCGAATCCGTTTTTGTGCATCCGCTCCCGCAGAACGGGTAGAAGCGAATCGCGAGCATAGATTCCGCCGAAGACGGCCGCCGGGCTGAGCGACGGTGAGTAAGTGAGTGCGTAGCCGTGAAAGCTGCCGTCGGTGGTGTGGAGATCGACGAAAACGTCGGGATCCCAGGCATTGAACATCGCGAGCGAGGCGCGGGTTTCAGGCGCCTCGGCTTTTACATAGTCGCGGTTGAGATCGAGGTTCTGGGCGTTGGCCCGGGTTCCGACCATCTCCGGGCCGTTCTGCTCGGTCCGGTTGGTGGATTGGGAAGCGAAGCGTTCGTTGCCGTCGGCATTGTAGATGGGGACGGCGATCAGGACGATCGAGTCGAGTGCGTTGGGTTTGTTCGCGAAGATGAGATCGCGGAGCAATGCCAGCAGCGCGTCTTTGCCCTCGACTTCGCCCGCGTGAATGTTGCCCTGCACGTAAACGATCGGTCGGCCCAGCTGCTTCGCCTCCGCGGGCGACGAGACGATTGGCCGTGACGCAATTACGTACGGGATGTCCCGGCCCTCTGTCGTTTTGCCGATCGACCCGAATCGCAGTGGGGCGCCGATGCTCCGCAGTGAATCGAGAAACTTCCGCACGTCGGCATAGTGCGAGGTCTCCGCGTACCGGGTGAGCTCGGGGCGAGTGCGCGGGTAGTCAGCGGGAGTGATCGGACGCGACACACCATGCGCGCATGCCGTTCCAGTTGCCGCCAGAATCGCCAACAGGGACGAGCGCACTGCGGATACTCCTGCTATCACGAGCGCTCGTCGGGGTAGAAGACCTGCCTGCGACGCGCCATCTCGATCAGAAGATCGGCGGGCTCGAAGCGGCCGGGGAAGCGGGCGTTGAGATCCTCGAGCCGCTGCACGACCACGTTGACGCCCAGCGAATCCATGTACCGGAACGGACCACCACGGAACGGCGGGAATCCAATCCCAAAAACCGCCCCGACGTCGCCATCGCGCGGGGACCTGATGATTCCGTCACTCAGGCAGCGGGCGGCTTCGTTGAGCATCGCCAGGACCGTCCGCTGCTGGACCTGCACGGCCGGCATCTCCGGAATCACCGGTGTTTCCGGCGCTGTCGGGGGGGTGATCGATTTGACCACCGGGATCGCCCCCGGCGCCAGAAACAGCGCGTAGACCGAGGGATCCACTTCGCCCTTCTTCCCTTCCTTGTCGTAGAGGTAGAAGCCCTTTCTCGATTTTCTTCCCTGACGTCCGGCTGCCACCACGGACTGCAGCGATTTCGCCGGCTGCATCCGGTCCGGGAAACCTTCCGCCATGATCTTTCCTGCCTTCGCCGCGACGTCGAGACCCACTTCGTCGATGAGGGTAATGGGCCCGACCGGGAATCCGAAATCGACGAGGGCCTTGTCGATGATGTCGATCGCGACGCCCTGATCGAGAAGGAGTCCAGCCTCGTTGATGTACGGAGAGAGAATCCGGTTCACATAGAAACCGGGCCCGTCGTTCACGACGATCACGGTCTTGCCAAGCTTCTTGGCGTAGGCGACGGCTGTCGCGATGACCTGTGGATGCGTCTCCTCGGTGGTGATCACTTCCACCAGCGGCATCTTGTGCACCGGCGAGAAGAAGTGCATGCCAAGCACGCGCTCCGGGCGACTCGATGCCTGCGCAATGAGACTGATCGGAATGGTGGATGTATTCGTCGCAAATATCGCCATCGGGCTGATCGCCGCTTCCGTCTCGCGCAGCACCTGGTGCTTGATCGCGAGATCCTCGAACACCGCTTCAATCACCAGATCGACGTTCCCGAACCCGGAGTAATCGACGGTGCCGCCGAGCAGCGCCATGTAGTCGCTGTACTGGACTTTGGTGATCTGCTTCCGGGTGAGGCGCTCCCTGAGGACGTCACGTACCGCAGCGTAGCCTTTGGCGACGCGCGTGTGATCGGCGTCCTTGAGTCGCACCAGGCTGCCGTGCTGGACCGCGATGGAAGCGATGCCGGCGCCCATGAATCCAGCGCCGATGATGGCAATCTTCTCGACCGGCAGCGGCTCGAAGTCCGAGACGGGCAGCTCCGGATGCTGCGCGGGTTCGACCCCTGGATCTTTCTTGAGCTCGTTGGTGGCGAAGAAAAGGAAAATCAGCTGCCGTGACACGTCCGTCATCGCCATCTCGCCAAAGCGGCGGGACTCCTCGCGATATCCGTGAGCGGGCCCACGCTCGTAACCGGAGGCGACAACGTCTATTGCCGCCAGCAGGGCGGGATAGTTTCCCCGCGATTTCGACAGCGTCTGCTCGCGAGCCTTGCGCAAAACGATGGCGCGGCCGGCCGGATTACCGTCGAGAAGAACTCCCTTCAGGCCGCCGGCGTATTTCTCACTCTTTCTTCTTCCTTCGGCTACTTCGCGCGCGCGCTGGATCGCGACGCTGCGAAGAATCGAGGGATGCACCAGCTCATCGACCAGCCCGAGCTGCAGCGCCTTCTTGGCGCGGACGTGCTTGCCGGTGAGGATCAGGTCGAGCGCGTTGGTGAGCCCGATGCGGCGCGGCAGTCGTTGCGTGCCGCCCGCGCCCGGGATAAGCCCCAGCTGCACTTCTGGAAGTCCCAGAATCGTTTTGGGATGATCGGTGGCGATGCGATATCTGCAGGCGAGCGCCGTCTCCAGTCCTCCGCCAAGGCAGGCGCCGTGGATTGCCGCGATTATCGGCACCCGCAGATTCTCCAGCGAGTCCAGCAGCATCTGCCCGTCACGACTCAAACGCTCGGCGTCGCTGGCGGTTTTCAGCTGCAGGAACTCCTCGATGTCGGCGCCGGCAATCCACACGTCGGGCTTGCCACTGATCAACACCGCCCCTTGAACCGTCGGATCCTGATCGAGGCGCGTCACCAGTGCCACGAATTCATCCTTCACGGCCCGACTCAGCTTGTTGACCGACTCGTTGGGAAGGTCGAAAGTGATGACCGCGATTCCATCGGTGACCTCGACCGAGAGCGCCGGATGCCAGCGCGTCCCGACCAGACCGCCGATGGACACTTCGGATGCCGAGCTCATCGCGTCCTCTCCACCACCATGGCGAAGCCCATACCTCCGGCGGCGCAAACGGTCATCAGGCCGAACTGACCGCCACGCCGGCGTAATTCGTGGAGCAGCGTTGTTGTAATCCGCGCGCCCGTCGCGCCGAATGGGTGTCCGATTGCAATCGAGCCGCCCATCACATTGAGCTTTGCGCGATCCACTTCGCCAACCGGCTCCGAAAATCCGGCTCGCTCCGCCCAATACTTCGACTCGAAACCCTTCAGGTTGGACAACACCTGCGCCGCGAACGCTTCGTGCATCTCGACCAGATCGATATCCTGCAAGATCAGCCCCGCCCGTTTCAGAGCAACGGGTGCTGCGAGGACCGGCGCCTGAAGCAGCTGCTCGCCCGGATCCAGCGCGGCGTACGCGTAAGATCTGATGATTCCGAGCGGAGCATAGCCAAGTGCCTTTGCCTTTTCCTCGCTCATCAACAGAACGGACGCCCCACCATCAGTGAGCGGGGACGAGTTGCCGGCAGTGACGCTCCCATACTTCCGATCGAAGACCGGCTTGAGGGCGGCAAGCTGCTCGTAGCTGGTGTCTTCCCGAATGCCGTTGTCCGATGTGATGACATTCTCGAACTTTGGCGGGATGTACACCGGCATGATCTCGTTGGTGAGACGCCCGTCGGCGGTGCCGGCAGCGGCGAGACGATGAGACCGCAGCGCGAAGTGATCCTGCTCTTCACGCGTGATGGTGTTGAGCTTGGCCATTTTCTCCGCCGACTGGCCCATCGTCTCACCAGTCGAGGGCTCGGCGATGGCCGGTGTGATGGGGACGAAGTCCTTCGGCCTCAGCCGGCTGAGCGTCTTGAGACGAGCGGGCAATGACTTGGCTTTGGACGCCAGAACCAGCGTCTCCGCCATTCCCGCCGAATGCAGGATCGGAATGTTCGACAGCGATTCCGCCCCACCGGCGATCGCGACATCGAGATGCCCCAGCGCAATCTGGTCCGCGGCATCGGTGATGGCCTGGTTGGCCGAAGCACAGGCGCGACTAACCGAAAATGCCTGCACTCCTTTCGGAAGCTGAGGCATCAACGACACTTCGCGTGCGATGTTCGGTGATACAACGGACGGAATGACGGTCCCGAACACCAGACCCTGTACTTCCTTTCCGTCCAGATTCGTGCGCTGGAGAAGCTCCGCGACGCAGAGCTTCCCGAGGTCGATTGCGGATATTGATTTGAGCGCCGTTCCAGCTTTTGCAAACGGCGTTCGTACGCCGGCGACGATTGCGACGCGGCGCCCGTTCCCGAATGTAGCCATGCAGGGAACTTAGACGGGCGCCGTTTATCTATCTAGGACGTGCTCTTCGCTCTGCCGGTATTTTCCCTTGCAATCAATTGCTGCTTGCGCTCGATTCCCCAGCGATAACCGCCGAGCTCGCCGCTTTGGCGGATCACACGGTGACAAGGAATGATCACCGCGACTCGATTGTTCGCTATCGCACTGGCAACGGCGCGGACCGCCCGCGGCGATCCGATCGCGTCGGCGATCTCGGCGTAGGAACGCGTCTCACCGAACGGAATCTTTTGCAGCTCACGCCAGACCTTCCACTGGAATGCGGAGCCCTCAACGTCCAGCGGAATCTGCGGGGCCGCGCTGGAACCCTCTACCGAAGCGACCACTGCTTCCACCAGAGTGCGAAGCGAGCTGGACGCGTCATCCGCACGAACGCGAGTGGCAGCTGGATACTCGTTCTCGAGCGCAGTTTCGAGAACGGCCGGATTGTCGCCAAGCGTTACCGCGCAGACGCCTCGCTCGGTGGCACCGACGAGAAGAAATCCGAGCGAGGTCCGGACGATCGTGTACTCGATCCGCGCGCCTGATCCGCCGCGTTTGTAGCTCGCCGGCGTCATGCCGAGATGGGTGGGCGCGTCCTCGTAGGCGCGGCTGCTCGAGCCGTAACCCGCTCCAAACGAAGCGCGACTCACCGTCTCACCGCGCTTGAGCTCGTCCTTCAACCGTTGGCTCTTGCGCGCTCTCATGTACTGAGCGGGCGTCAGACCCAGCGCTTCCTTGAACTTCCGCTGCAGGTGATACGGGCTCATCCCGGCCTCTTCGCCCAGGCGCTCGAGGGTGATTCTTTCCTCGCCCAGGTCCGCGAGGTGACTGTCGATGAAATCGCGTGCGCGCTGAACGGCGGTGTTTGGCGACTTGGCGCGGTTCGGTCGGCACCGCTGGCAGGCGCGGAAGCCGGCCCTCTCGGCGGCTTCGACCGAGGAGAAAAACGCGATGTTGTCGCGCTTGGGCTTCCGCGACGGGCACGAAGGCCGGCAATAGATGCCCGTCGTCGTCACCCCGTAGAAAAAACGCTCGTCAGCCGAAGCGTCGCGATGGAGTACCTGCTCCCAGGCAGTTGCTTCAGTCATGGGAATAGCCTCCTTTTTCCGCGCCGATCTTATGCTGGCCTTCATTCATGCTCACTCGTTCGATACAAAAATCATAACAGCCGGCGTCGACTGGGACTACGCGAGATTCCTTCATTCGATCCTCACCGTTAGCGTTGCGCTTTGCCGATGACGAAGGATGCCCGGTGCGCTTTGGGCACGATATCCGAATCTTGCGGTCAAATTCCTTATACTTCGGGTTCCCGACACCCATCCGACCCTGACTGCAATGCCTCGAATTCTCGAAGACGATTTCGATGTCCTCGTTATTGGAGGCGGCATTACCGGCTGCGGTGTCGCGCGCGACGCGGCAATGCGCGGGCTCAAAGTCGCGCTGATCGAGCGCGACGATTTTGCCAGCGGCACCTCGGGAAGATCGTCGCGCCTGGTGCACGGCGGCATCCGGTATCTCGAGCACGGACAGCTGCACCTGGTTCGCGAGTCGATTCGCGAGCGGGAAATATTGCTGCGGATTGCACCTCACCTGGTGGCGCCACTCGCCTTCACCTGGCCGATCTATCGAGGAGCCAGGGTCGGCAGGCTCAAATTGCGGGCGGGGCTGTTCGTCTATCAGCTGATGGCGGGCCACAACTCGCACCGCTCTCTGTCGCTCGATGCAGCACAGACGCTGGAAAGAGAACCTTCACTGGGGCAGACGGGATTGCTCGGCGGCGCCGTCTATTACGACGCTCGCACCGACGATGCGCGACTAACCCTCGCCAATGCGCTGGCGGCGGAGCAAAGCGGTGCGGTTGTGCTGAACCACGCACGAGCGGTGGACATCATCCGCTCCGCCGGCAAAGCTGTCGGAGCGAAGGTTTTCTTCCCACTCTCCGCAGACTCGCAGGAGGTCAGAGCACGAGTCGTCGTGGATGCGACCGGGGTGTGGCAGCGCGGGCCCGATGGACAGCAGTCACAGCGTCATAGAGGGAGTAAGGGCGTACACATCGCGGTGCCGAGAGATCGCGTCGGCAACCGCGACGCCATCACGCTGACTTCTCCAATAGATGGCCGGGTAATGTTCTGTCTCCCGGCTGGCACACAAACGATCATCGGTACGACCGACACATGGACCGATGATGCACCGGAGACCGTTCATGCGACGGTCGCGGACGTCGACTATCTCCTGAGGTCTGCCAACGCCTATTTTCCGCGTGCCAACCTCTCGCTCGACGACATCGTCAGTGCCTGGGCAGGCATCCGGCCTCTGGCAGGCGGCCAGTCCGCTAATCCGACGGCTGTATCGCGTGAGCACAGCATCGACGCCGATGCCTCCGGAATAATTCACGTCACCGGGGGCAAGCTTACGACTTACCGGTCGATGGCCGCCGAGGTCGTCGACCGCGTGCAGGAAGCGATGGGACGGCGCCGCACTCCGGCCACGACTGACTCGGCGGAATTGCCGGGCGCCGACCGCGACCAGGAGATTGCACGGCTTCAGCGCGACGATCCCCAACTGGCGGAGCCGCTGGTGCATGGTTTGTCCTGGACCGGCGCGCATCTCATCTACGCCGTCACGAAGGAGAAAGCGCAGACGCTCAGCGACCTGTTGATTCGGCGCACCCACCTGGCTTTCGAAACGCGCGATCACGGCAGGAGCATCGCGTCACGCGTGGCCGACATGGTCGTGCCGTTGCTCCGCTGGACCGATCAAACGAAGAGTGCCCGAGTCCGTGAATTCGAGCAGGACATCGGGCACATCTTCGCCATCACGCCTTAGCGGTTTACCTGACGATCAATACTGATGCGATCCGTTCGACGAATGCGCCAGACGGAGGAATTCGTCGCGGGTTTTTGGATCTTCCCTGAACGCGCCGCGCAGCGCTGAGGTAATCGTCTTCGAGTTCTGCTTCTCCACCCCGCGCATCATCATGCAGAGATGATAGGCCTCTACCACCACGCCGACGCCGCTCGGTTTCAGCACCCTGCAGAGTCCTTCGGCAATCTGCTCGGTCAGGCGCTCCTGCACCTGTAGACGCCGGGCGTAGACGTCGACGATGCGCGGGATCTTGGAGAGTCCGACAATTTTCCCATTCGGGATGTACGCGACGTGAGCCTTGCCGAAGAACGGGAGCATGTGGTGCTCGCACAGCGAGTACAGCTCGATGTCGCGCACCATGATCATGTTGTCGTGCTCTTCCTTGAACACGCCCTCTCCCACCACTTCCTCGGCGGAGCTGTTGTAGCCCTGAGTGAGGAACTTCATCGCTTTGGCGACCCGCGCCGGAGTTCTGTCGAGGCCCTCGCGACTCGGGTCCTCGCCAATCAGCTCCAGCTCGCGGCGAATGAGCTTCTCGAATTCGGGCGAGTTTCCGCCCTCTCCGACATCGTCGAGATCTTCCAGCGAGTCGGCCCTGAATAATCCTATTGCCATTTGGTTTAAGCCTCTTGTGCTTCGAGCGTGGCGAGCGGTGGTGGCTTGAGTAACAGCTCCGTCTCCAGCTCCACCTCAGCCTGGAGATTTCGGCGATCGCGATTGATTGTTGCCATCGCCCGACGCTTGCCGCCGACCATGTAGGCGACGGCGCAGTCCATGTTCGCTATGTCGCCCTCGATCCTCGTCTCGTCCCATTTCTCGACGTGGCCGGTATAGGCGATCGACAGCGTGTCGTAGTGCGCGCTCCAGAAATACGGGATGTCGTCGAAGCGATCCCGATTGCCGAGCATGTTGCGCGCTGCCACCTGGCCCTGGCGCTCGGCTACGACCCAGTGCTCGACCCGGAGGCGAGCCTCGGAGTACGCATCCGGCCAGCGCGCGACGTCGCCGGCGGCGAAGATTCCGCTGACGCTCGTCTCCAGGAATTCGTTGACAGCAAGGCCATTGTCCAGCGTGAGTCCGGCCGACTGAGCGAGCGCCAGATTGGGCCTGACACCGATTCCGGCGACGACAATGTCGGCATCGAGGCGTGTTCCATCGTCGAGCGTAACGAAATTCTGCTCGACGGACTTGACGGTGTGACCGAGCAGGAACCGCACTCCTTTGTCCTGGTGGACCTTTCTGACGAGATTGCCGAGGTCCGCACCGAGCACCCGCTCGAGTGGTACCTGCTCGGGAGCTACTACGCTGACCTGCAATCCGCGTGTTATGAGAGACGCAGCGACCTCGAGGCCGATGAAGCTGGCGCCGATGACGACAGCCTTCTTCGCCGTTTTTGCCTTTTCGATGATGTCGCGGCAATTACGCAACGTCCGGAGATAGAGAATCCGGTCAGCTCCGGGAATGTCGAGGCGGATTGGAGTGGCGCCCGTTGCGATCAACAAACAGCCGTAATCACGAGTCGATCCATCGCTCAGTTTGACCTGGCGCGATTTGGCGTCGATCGAGACAGCCTCGAGTCCCGACACGATCTCGATGTGCTGTGCGTCGTAGAATTCCCGCGGATGTAGTGGAAGCCACTCCTCGGGAGCGTTTCCGGCAAGGTAGTCCTTCGACAGGTTCGGGCGATCGTAGGGAACGTCGGGATCGGGATCGATGATGGTGATCGGCCCGCGATACGCTTCTCTCCGCAACATCTCTGCGCAGGCGTTTCCCGCCGCGCCGCCACCGAGGATGAT
>Ga0070679_100004211_pt1 | contig 13272 bp, 8 predicted proteins | sample KBSC63BmetaG_FD_65652 | JGI IMG/M metagenome (GOLD analysis project Ga0070679, IMG submission 65652) | Corn rhizosphere microbial communities from Kellogg Biological Station, Michigan, USA - KBS C6-3B metaG | ecosystem: Host-associated > Plants > Roots > Rhizosphere | place: USA: Michigan... | reverse complement strand
GTATGCGTCGTCGAAAACGTCTCGCCGGTGAGCGTCCACGTGCCGTCGTTGAGGAAGGCGGGGAGGGTGGTGACGCGTCCGTCGTAGCAGACGTAGACGGTCGCGGCGCGACTGAGCGTGAAACTGAGATGGGAGGCGAGCGACACCGCCTTGTCGTCGTACGCCGGCAGGATCATTCCGTTTCGGCTGTCCGCCAACGTGGCGCTCAGCGCGGAGATCGTGTACGTCCGGTCGATGCTGTATTGATTGGCCACGGCGGGAACTCCGACGATGTAGGGACGACCGCTGGAGACACTCGTCACCGTGATGACCAACCCGGCGGGTGCCGCCGTCGCCGTCGTTGAGTTCGCGCCTTCGCCGTTCACTCCGATCGCCGAAACCGCGTAGGTGTAGTTGGTGCCATTGGTGAGCCCCGAATCGGTCCAGGTGGTCCCACTCGTCGTGCCGATCAATTTCAGATCGCCGCCGCCGGTCCACGCGCGCTTCACCAAGTAGCGAGTTGCACCGCTCACGGCGCTCCAGGCCAGGGACATCGTCCGCTCGCCGGCCGTCGCGGTCAGCCCGGTGGGCGCAACGATGGCGACGGCGGGCGGAGGTGAAACGAAGCGAACGGCGTCCGCGACCACGTAACCGTTGGCGCCGGTGTTCGAGACCAACACGTTTCCGCTGCTGCCGGCGTTGAAGCTGTACGTCCCGAGCGGCACCCACTGGCCGCCGTTCACTCGTTGATCTACGGGAACGTCGAACGTGCCGCTGGCATCCGTCACCGCGACGGAAATGTTGCTCGCGCGATTCGATCCGGAGGTCCAGCGGAGGTAAACGTTCGTGCTGCCGCCAGCCAGAGTCGGCGTGAAGCGCACGCTCTTGCCGCCGGTTGCGCCGGTATTGCCGTCGTGGCGATAGCCAACCCCATAGTAGCCGCCGGTCGATATACTGTTTGTCCAAGTTCCGGTGATTACCACACCGCTGGGGTCGGCATCGTCCACCACGACTGAAGGAGTCGCGCTCGCGGTGGCCACGGTCGAGTTGGCGCTTTCGCCGAGCGAATTCACCGCCGAGATCTCGTAGTTGTAGGAAGTCCCGGGTGTCACCGACGTGTCGCAGAAGCAGGGAATTGCCGAGGTGCCGACGACCGCGTAAGAGCCGCCGCTGCTCGGCGCCCGTTTGATATTGTAGGACGTCGGCGCGCCGGTGCTCGCGTTCCAATACAGGATCACTTGCGGATCCGACGCGATCGATCCGGTCGTCGCGTTGACGCCGGTCGGAACGCTCGGGACCGACGTCGGCAGTTGGATCGTGTACGTCGCGCTCGCCACCGTGCTGGGCGTGAAGCCGCTCGCATAAGCAATCGACAGCAGGGTCGTCGTGGCGCCGATCGTGATCGGTCCTGAAGCCACGGTGCCATGGGTGGTGGTGGGCGTCGATCCGTCGGTTGTATAGCGGATCGTGCCACTCGGCGTGCTCGTGGAAAGCGTCACCGACTGGGCGGTCGTGTAGGTGCCAGCCGGCGGAGACGTCAGCGGCGCCGAGGCCAGCGTCGATGACTGCGTGAACAGCGTCTTGAAGAGCGCGCCGGAATTGGGGAACTGGTCGTTCGACAACTGGGCATTGAAGTCGGTGGCGTGATAGTCCCAGTAGTCCTGATACGCGACGTTGTGCGTCGTCAGCCAGTTGAACATGTTTTGGACGAAGATCGGGTCGTCGCCGCCGCCCGCTCCATCCGAACGGGTGCCGGTGCCCCATTCGGGGTAGGAAACCGGTTTCCCGTGAGCCGCGGCAAAATCGGCCCAGAATTGCACCCCGTACGGGGACCGCAGCAGTTCATTCCACCGCGCGGCGGGCGTCGGCGTCGGCGTGGTCCAACTTTGATTGTAGACATCGAGCCCGATGAAGTCGACGTAGGCGTCGCCGGGATAAGCTTCCGCGGCGGGAAAATTAACGAGACCGAGGGCGGGACAGAAATCGAACCGCAGAGTCGGCGCGTACGTCCGCATCGTGGTGACAATCCGAATCCAGTACGCCCGGAAATTCGCGGCGTCGGCCGTCGTGGCTACCTTCCACGGATACCAGGTGCCGTTCATTTCCCAACCGAGTCGGACGATCGCAGTGGGATCGGACGTCGCGAGCTTTTGGGCAAGCGTCACGAAATGGGCGTCGTATTGTCCGGCGGCGCCGAGGGCGAGCGTGCTCGCTCCATCGTTGGCGAGCATTGGCAGCGAATAGGTGCAATCCCAGTCCGAGTATCCCCAGCCGTGGCTCGTGCTGGGCGGGTTGGGCGGGGCGGTGAGCCAGATCACGCCGTTGTCGAAAGCGGTCCAACTCGAGAAATCGATGAAGTCGATCGCGCGGGGCACGGTCGGGCCGAACCAGTGCTGGAACCAATACATTCCTTGGTAGTCGCCGGTGGGCCAACCCGGCGCTGCACCGTAAGTGCTGCCCCCGCGGCCGCCTTTGTAGACGCCAGTGGAGGGATAGGAGACCGCGAACAGCGATGACGTGCTCACGACGCTCGCGAGCAGGAGGGAGAATAGGCCACGGGCCTTCATGACTATGCCTTGTTTTGGGGTTTTAGGGAATCGGACAACAGGCCGGACCGCCGTCATATGGCGTGAACATCCCCGCGTCCCCAGCGCCCTGTCCGTTGCCAGTCAACGCTTGGGGCTCGCTGCACGACTGAGCGCTTGGCGCGGTTTACGTGAACTAGTTTGGTGTCGTTTGAGCTCCGGTGCGTGCCGTAAGCCGGTCCACAAAACCGCAAGAGGGGGCGGCTCAAGCGCAATCCGCCTAAACCCGGATGGCGAGGGAATGGCTGCGCCTGGGCTCTTGAGGCAACGAGTTTTAGTTCCGAATCAACTCAGTATTAGTTCCAGATCCCAGCAAAGGACGGAAACCCGAGATGACAATGCTAGACTTTACATAATGTATATTGTGCGATCCTAGGACTGCTAAGACTGCTAGCTTCGCCGATGGTTTTGAGCATCGCGGCTGGAAAATCCTGGCTAGGCCGCCGAATAGCCCGTGGTTCGTCAATGCGCCGACTGGGCGCGGACAAAACCTTGTGTGGCGATATTCACGATCGCGTGCCGGACGGCCTCTGTCTCGAAAAAGCTTCGAAATTCCCTTTGTGGGATGCTCTGCAAACGAAGAATTCTCTCCGGCCGAAGCGTTCGGCTTGCCGCCGGCTAAAGGGCCGGATCGTGGCAGCAAGCCGGCGCACTGCGAACTCTCGTTAGCGCCGTTAATGCGGGAGAAAACTTTCGGAGGTTGTTCGCGACCAATCGTGCCAGGACACTTGCAAAGCGACGCATCATATCGTATCGCGATATTATGAAGGTGCGTCGCTCCAGAGTGGCTACCAAAGTCTCACGCCGACGGCGTCGGGATCCCTCGGTCTGGTGCCAACATTACCCCGGGAGCCGTTCATGAAGGCCACGCCGCATCGGTTTGCTACTCGTTGCGCTCACGCGGGCGCAAAGCGAACGGGTGAAGCCGAGAATGAGCCGGTCCAGCCGCCGATCGTTCAAAGCGCGATTTTCAATCTCGGGAACATCGCCGCGGCCGAGGCGATTTTTTCGGGAGCGCACAAGGGGTATGCTTATTCCCGATTCGGCAATCCGACAGTTGAGGCCCTCGCCTGCACTCTCGCTGATCTCGAAGGCGGTGCGGAGGCACTGGTCACCAGTTCCGGCAATGCGGCGCTGCTGTGCGCCGTCACGTGTGCTCTGCACGAACGCCAAGGTCCTCTGGTCACGCATCAGGACATTTACGGCGGCAGCCTCGAATTGCTGCGCATCCTTTCCACCGTCTATCGCGTGCCGGTTACTATTGTCGACGCGACCCAAACCGAGCGGTGGCTGGAGGCAGTGTCCGGTGCCGGCGCGGTTTTGGTCGAGACGCCGTCGAATCCGCTCATGCGCTTGATCGATATTCGGCAAACCGCCGACCGGGCGCACTCCGTTGGGGCAGCCCTGGTTGTCGACAATACGGTCGCCACGCCCTTCAACCAGCACCCATTCGACTTCGGCGCCGACTGGATCATTCATTCGACGACGAAGTATCTTAACGGCCACGCGGATTTGATCGGCGGTTGCGTTATTCGGCGGAAACCGTTGGCCGGCATCCACCGCAGTATTCACAAGAATTTCGGTGGGACCGTGAACGCATCGGAGGCGGCCATGGTCCTGCGCGGACTGCGAACCTTCGCGCTCCGCATGGCAGTGCATAACCGTAACGGCGAGGTGCTGGCGCACTGGCTGAAGGGCCGACGCGAAATCGCGCGCGTCTATTATCCGAGTCTGCCCTCACATCCGCAGGCCGAACTGGCCGCGCGACAGATGAGCCACGGCGGTGGTTTGCTTTCGTTCGAACTCGCCGGGGGCGAAGCCGCCGCGGTCCGATTCTTCGACCGCCTCAAGTTGATTATCCATGCGGTAAGTCTGGGCGGTCCCGAAACGCTCGTCACCCGTCCCGCGAAGTCGAGCCATCGCGGGATGACGGCGGAAGCGCGGCAGCAGGCCGGAATCACCGACGGTCTGATCCGTTTGGCCGCGGGCATTGAGGATTCGGCCGACCTCATCGCCGATCTCGAACAAGCCCTCAGTCCGGAGGCATGAAATCGTATGCACGCCATGCTCCAAAGTCCAAGCGCCGCGTCGGCGCGAGCAGGCACCCTGCTGACCGGCCTCCCCGCATGCGCGGGTGTCGGCGCGGTTCAAACTGAGCGGTTCGGATGGCGCGGCCCGTGGCGAGACCCCGATGTTTCGCGCGCGGCCGAAAACCGTTTCCCGGACCAGAGGATCAAGGCCGAGGCCGCTTCGAGTGACGCGGTCGATGCGTTGCGCCAAAAACCAGCCGGGCTCGATGACCTGGCGACCCGGGACCGCGCGGGTGACGGGCCCGATGTGACCTGTCGCCTCCCGGCCGGATGCTGCGCTCGTCTCATGCCTTCGGACCGCTGGCGCGACCAGAGAGGATACCACATTGACTCCGAATCCGACCAACCATGAACAAAGAAACAACGTCACCTTTGCCGCGGCATTCGCCGCCGGCTGTTGATCTGAATGCCATCTGCGATGCCTGCGGCACCTTCGGCGCCCTCGCCTTCGACAACGTGAAGCTTTGTCTCAACTGCTACAGCGAAAAAGGCTCATGTTGCCCGGAGTTCGGCAAGGACGACCTCTGGAGGGATCGCGATCAAACACACGGGAAATAAAACGCAACATCTTGAGTACATGCCACCGCACTTCTCTCGCTAACCGAATAAACCTTGCCGCACCGACTCTGGAGTCGACCGCTCGTGCGCGGGTCACCTTCGACCTGGGGATTCTCGGTGCGGATGATTCCTGTACACAGTAAAGGAGCCAAACCGCGCCACGCCATGCTGAGCACTCACCTTATATCAACTTATGACCACAAAAAAATCGGTTAAGAGTTCTCCCGCTGACCGTAAGTCGGCGCCAAAAAATCACCCGCAAAGTAGGTTGAGCGGTTCCAACGCGAAGGCAGAGCAAGAAATTTCCAACCTCCGCGCCAATCGAGAGCGGCTCGAATCTGAGCTGCCGCCCGGAGGGAATGACGCGAGAGCTACACTCTTTTGACGTTCTTCCAAAGCGGCGCGATGCAGTTTTCATCGGCGCGGCGACCGGCTCCTCGCACCTAAAGCGCGAGGTTCTCGGCCGACGCAGCATGCGTTTCGCCGACTCTGACCCAATAAATCGAGCAGCGTTTCCTCGTCACGCGTTTCCGAAATACGCGCCTCGCGGCTGACTTATCGGTCACGTTTGAGCCGTAGTTCCAAGCAGTCTATTACCGCGTAGTCGACAACCGCGTCCATTTCGTGAATCAACGCAAAATGATCTTGCTCGCGGAAGACGACGAGAACGACGCGTTCATCTTTAGAATAGCTCTCGCGAAGGCTGGCGTGCTAAATCCGCTTACGTGCGTGCCCGATGGAGCGGATGCAATGGATTACCTTGGTGGTGTGGGCAGGTATGCAGACCGGACCACCTATCCACTGCCGGGGCTCGTTGTTACCGATTTAAAAATGCCAAGGTGCACCGGTTTTGAGCTGTTAGCTTGGATGGAGAACCGGCGGAGTCCTAACTCTCCGCCCGTGGTGGTGCTCAGCGCCTCGATCGAGCTTTCAGATCGAGAGCGCGCGCTAAAATTGGGCGCGGTCGGCTATTTTCAGAAGCCAGCCGGGCTGGCAGACATGGTGCGTCTGGCTCACGAATTGAACGACACTTGGCTCGCGTCATTCACACCGCCAACGTGAGTTCGATCCAAAATCGACTGCCGGTGCCTTCTTCAGAAATGACGCCGACGCGCCCCCCCATCCTGGTTACAGCTATTCGCACCATCGCTAGGCCGATACCCGTTCCTTCATGGTCATTGCTACCACGCTGAAAAATCCCGAATAGCCTCTCCGTCAAATGAGGCGCGATGCCAATCCCGTCATCCTCCACAAATATACGCGCCACGCCCTCACGCGCCTCTGCTGTGACATTTATTCGCGGAGCCTGCCCGATTTTGGTGAATTTCACCGCATTATCGAGGAGGCTGGAAAAACATTGGGTCAATGCTGCTTCATTTCCCCGTACCACCGGTAGATCCGGCGATAGTCGTATATTGTCTTTGTGGATTCGAAGCGAGGGATATGTCTCGATTACCGCCTCCAAGAGTCTCCTGACGTCGACGGGATGCAGTGGCAGCTCTCCCCGAAGTTGTGAGCTATAACTAAGCATGTCCGAGATCAACCGATCCATGCGTGCCGCCGCGCCGCGCATACGAGCCAAATAGCCGTTCGCCTCCAGGCTAAAATTACTGTCCACGTCCTCTTTCAGGAGGTCGCCGAAGTTAATGATCGCCCGGAGCGGGGCCCGCATGTCGTGCACGATGCTATAGGCGATTTGCTCCAACTGTGCGGCCGCGTCCGCGCTTCGTTTCTGTTCGTGCACCAGTTCGTGTTGCCGCTCCATCAGGGCTTTCACCCGGTCATTCCTCCGACGAACGAAATCGCCGATTTCATTGCGCGGGAGGTTTTCCTCCGAAGCGAGCGCGTGCACCTGATCACCAGCGGCCAGCGCCGTGTCGGCCTGTCCCGCCATTCTCAATGGCTGCACGATGCTTCGCGCCCATGCACCCGCGAGCAGCACTCCGGCCAACGTCAACCCAAGCGTGAGTCCGACCAGCACATTTCGCAGTCGCTTAATGGGCGCGAATGCCTGGCGGAAATCGATCTCCGTCAAAACGATCCAGCCGCGGTCTCGCAACGCGATCGAGGAGCCGCTCACGAATACGCCGCGATAATCAAAATAATCTCCGGTCATCTCCTCTCCTTTTATCCGGTAGGTGCGCACGGGTAGAGTGTCCACTTTGACCCGTAGCACCGCGCCCGGAACGTATCTCGAATCGGTAATCATCAACCCGTCGAGATTGACAATATAGGTCTCTCCCGTTTCTCCGATCCGAAAGGATTGGGTATCTGCGCCCTCGCGCAGAACTCTTCGCCCGCTCGTCAAATCGCTCAGGACTTCAGGATCGAATCGCGCGGCTAAAACGCCGGACACGCTGCCGTCGCCGTCATTCCTGATCGGTGCGCTCATCACCCATGTCAGTTCGCCATTGGGCCTTCGCGCGACCACGCCGCCATCGAACGCTTTTTGTCCTTTCAAAAAGTAACCCTCGGCGGACTGGTCAGTCCCGACCTTCTCCGATTGCGACGACGCGATTATTCGCCCTTCAGTGTTTAAAACGAAAACCTCACGCGCTTCGGGGAAACTCTCCCGCAACGAATTTAAAATGCCCGCCGTGCTGCGTGCATTGGGCTGCTCGGGCGATTCCGCAATCTGGCGCACCCTCGGATCAGCGCTTAATCGCAGCGTTTCTTCCTTAAGGTGCAGCATGAACTCCCGGATCTGCGCTTCAGCTCCATTCGATGCGGCGCGCAATACCGCTCCAGTCTGGGTCTCGAGTGTCGCCGTCGCGATATACACTCCAAACCACGCGACCGCCACGATTGGCACTGCGACCGTGACAAACATCGCCAAAAAACGGCGTCCGACGGCAGTAAAAAGAAAGCTGTTGGACATTCGAGGTGGCCAATTCATTCAGCCGGACGCGGAAGTCGCCGGGATTTGCAGCCAGTACCTCCGGGCGGCAGGGTTTAGCGTGTGCAAATCCCGCGGGTCGGATGGCGTCGCGTCGCGAAATGAGTTCTCCATTGAGCCGAAGTGCCTGCCCGCTTCCCCATGAGGCATTGCCGTCATAGTAATCGCATTGCGAACCACGACGCAATCCTTTGCCGATAAGCCTGGTCTGAGCTTGGGCAAGGCGCCGTTTTTCTAATTTGATTTTCGCCGGCCGCTGGAGCAGCCAGCGAGAGAATGACGGTTTTCCCTTTCCCCTCGAGCCGGCCGACATCCCCAACATCCGCGTTTGGCTTGTGATTGTCGCCGCGCGCACGCCACCCGCTTCCGTCCATCGGCCGCCGTGCGGATGCCCCGACCGCATGGCGAACGCGCGCGCGTGACGCGCTTGCACGCGACGGCGATCGCACGCTTCGATCGACGATCTCCTTAGGCAGACTCTACGGGATCGGGAAGACGCAGGAGCGAGAGTGGCGAGCACGCTCGGCCCAAGGTGCCTTCCGGGCGTGTTGGCTATCGGCGGTGGGCCGCCAACACGATTCGGGACTGCTCCAACACGGTGATCTCGTACGTTTGGCCGACTTTCACCGGCTTCGGCGAGTAAAACAGATAGAACTGCTGGCGATCGCTGCCGGGCCCATCGATCGACAGCGTTTGGCACAAAAACCAAGTCCCGAAGACCATATGGTTGTCGACCACCTTGGCTGTGATGGTTCTTGGGTCCGCCTTATGCGATACCCATTTGGATGTATCGATCCAAAGCGGGACCGCTACATAGAACGTAAGGATCAATGCCAGGATTCCGCACATCGCTCGCAACACAAATTCGGCTCTGCCTTTGTGCGGCGAGTTAAACAGCTTTCCTCCGGGTTTAATGAGGTGAACTCGGGGATCGACCGCGGACCGTACGAGCAGGATCTGGCCGAGGGTCAACAAAGCGCCAACCACGACGAGACGAGCGACCGCCTCGTGCCGATCGACGAACAGGAAGACGGCTGCCGGCGCCAGGTAAAACGCCGCGAACAGGATCGACTTTGCTTTTCCGGTTTTGGGTGGCGCGGTATTATCGTGGGCAGGCATTTTCGTTCGATTTCCCCTCATCCATCAGCGCTTCTTTGATCGCGTCGATCGCGGCATCTTTGGTGGTGTCACCGATGTCATCAACAGATTTGCCCGCGAGTAGCTTCAATGCGGTCATGGCCGTTATCTCGGTGATTCGCCATTGCCGCCTTCGTTTCGATCTGCGTCGTGATTCGGCTGACCGCCTCTATCAACGGTGTTCGAGAATAGAGGTTCAGGACGTCCTGCGGCGTGACCACACGTCATCGTCCGTCGGATCCTCAGCGCACAGCAGGCCGGCTGGGTCCATGCATAATTGGCGGCCTGGGTGCGACCGCCGCATCCGAGGGCAATGCAGACGATTTACTCGTGATGCCGCGCAGCTCGCGTCCGCAAACGTGTCGCCTCGGCGGCGATGAGTCGCCTGACTGGTCGCGTGCTCATGCGCCGTTACATATCTATTGTCAGCTTGGCGATCGGCGGGCTGGTCGTTTGCTGCGCCGCGGATTCTTCGGCCGCCGCCACGCCGGCGCTTGTCGTCTCCCATGCCAGTGATGCCAATGATCCGGCGACGTTCCCGCTGGTCGATGCGCGGCAAGTCGCCGCGGTCGTCGTCGATCCGCACGATTACGAAGTCGTCAGCCTCGCAGCCGGACTGTTCGCGGACGACGTCGAGCGCGTAACGGGGCGACGTCCCGCCGTGGCCGCCCAGCCAACGCACGGCCCAACGATCCTCGTCGGCACCTTGGGCCACAGCGCCTGGATCGATCGACTCGTTCAAGCGGGCAAGCTTCCGGGCGTCGACGCGATCAAGGGCCGGTGGGAAGCGACGCGGTGGCAGATCGTGGACGCGCCGTTCCCCGGGGTTGCGCGCGCCCTCGTCATCGTTGGCAGCGATCGCCGGGGCGCCGCGTATGGGTTGATGGCGTTGTCGGAACGGATCGGCGTTTCGCCTTGGTTCTGGTGGGCCGACGTACCGGTCCACCACGCCGACGTGCTTTCGGTCCACCTCGCCGGTGCTCAGCTCGATCAACCGTCGGTAAAGTATCGCGGCATCTTTATCAACGACGAGGATTGGGGACTGTTCCCGTGGGCGGCGCACACGTTCGATCCCGCCTTCGGCAATATCGGCCCGAAGACCTACGCCAAGGTATTCGAACTCTTGTTACGGCTTCGGCTGAACTACCTCTGGCCCGCGATGCACGCCTGCAGCGCGGAATTCGCCTCGCAGCCCGAGAACATTGCCCTCGCCGACCGGTATGCGATTGTCGCCGGCGCGTCCCATTGCGAACCGATGCTGTGCAACAATGTTCATTGGAACGAAGCGACGCAGGGCAAATGGGATTACCGCCTTAATCGCGAGGCGATTCACAATTACTGGGAACAATCGACCCGCGCGCGCGGCCGTTCCGAGGCCGTCTGGACGCTGGGCATCCGCGGAATCCATGACGCCGGCATGGAAGGCCCGCGTGACACCGCCACGCGCCTGCAAGTGCTGTCCCAGGTCATTCGCGATGAGCGTGACCTTCTCGCAAAACACGTCTCCCCCGAATGGGGGCCGGTCGCCCAGTGTTTCGTGCCCTACAAGGAAGTGTTGCCCATCTACGATGCGGGTTTGCCGGTGCCGGACGACGTCACGCTCGTGTGGGTCGACGACAATTTCGGCTACATCCGCCGCCTCGGCCGGCCGAGCGAACGCCAGCGCGCCGGCGGCGCGGGCGTGTATTGGCATCTCTCGTACTACGGCGCGCCGCACTCCTACACCTGGATCAACACCACCGCGCCCGGCCTTATGTGGGAGGAACTTCGCAAGGCATGGGATAATGACGCGCGCACGCTCTGGATCATCAACGTCGGTGACATCAAACCGATGGAGATCGGCATCGATTACTTCGCGCGTTTCGCCTGGTCGCCGGCGACCACCGCACCGGATTCGCAGCCAACGTTTCTGCGCGAGTTTGCCGCCCGCAATTTCGGCGCAGAGGTTGCCCCCGCGACGGCCGACCTGCTCGATCAATTCTATAAACTCGGCACGTTTCGGAAACCGGAATTGATGACGCGGCGCTGGGCGCTCGGCCTCAGCGACGATGAGGCGCGCCGGCTCGAACAAGGCTACGCGCAGGTCATGACCGCGGCCGCGACACTGGCGACGGCCGTGCCGACCGCCGCGCAGGACGCGTTTGCCGAAACCATCGGAATTCCGGCCGAGATTTTAGGCGCGACGGGCCGGATTTTTCTCGCCGATCGCCAGGTCCAACACGGCGTCGATCCCGGCGAAAACACGCGGCGCATCGATCGCCTCCGGCGCGAACTCGAGACCGCGGTCACCCGCTACAACACGCAGCTCGCCGGAGGAAAATGGAACCGCATGCTGCCCGGCCTCGTAACCGGCAAGGACATCATGGCGTGGAGCAGTGAGGTCCGCTGGCCCTGGGGCGCCTCGGCTGCCGCGACCGCGGAGTCCGACCGCCATGCGCCGCCGGCGAGCGCCGAGTGGCGCGACGCCGCTGCGTTTACGCGCTCGCGACCCGCCGCGACGGGTGCCGCCTGGCGGCCGGTCGCGGGCCTCGGCCGATCGGCCCGCGCGCTCACCGTGTTGCCCGCGAGCCTTCGCTCCTCCTGGGAACCCGGCGACCCCGCGGCGCCTGCGATCGAGTACGACGTCACGACCCCGTCAGTGGCCAACGCCGAGGTACTTCTAGACTTCATGCCGACGTTCCGCGTTTATCCGGGGCGATTGCTCCGCGTCGCGGTGACGGTGGACGGCGGCCGTCCAGTGATCGTCGAAGTGCCTGGTTCGAGCGGCCAGGAAGATGAACGAGGCGCGTCGCGCCAGATCGCGGTCCAGGACAACTCCGTCACCGCTCGTGTGGCGTTTCCGGCACTCGCCGCCGGGCACCACACCGTGGCAATCCAGCCGCTGGATCCGGGCGTGGTGCTCGATCGCGTCGCGCTGCCGTAAGGTCGCCGCGCGCGGACGCGCGGGCGCGAGGTCGATCCACCGGACCGTCAGACGCCAAAACCGACGGCGCAAACCACGCGTCATCCGTGGCAAAATCGGTTGCGAACGCTTATTCGTCTCGCCACGATTCCCGTCAACCCTCCCCTCTGCATGCCGATGTCCCTCCGGCTGGCGCTGCGGCGCCTCGCCAAGAATCCCGCGTTCTGCCTCATCTCCATCCTCATGCTGGCACTCGGCGTGGCGGTGAGCACGCTCACGTTCAGCATCACGAGTTCGACGCTGCTGCGCCCGCTGCCCTTCCCGCATCCCGACCGCCTGCTGCGGGTGTTCGCCACCTCGACGAAGGATGCGTTCATGCCGCTCGCCCCCGGCGATGCTCTCGACATTCGGGACCAACTTGGCGACATCGGACAATTCGCGCTGTTCGCGCCGCAATCGTTCAACGTCGGCGAACCCGGTGAAACGCCGCAGCAGAAACCGGGACTGTCCGTCACCGCCAATTTTCTGGACGTGCTCGGCGTCCGCCCGGCACTCGGCCGCGGCTTTCTGCCGAATGAAGATGAGGTCAGCCAAGCGAACGTCACCGTCATCACCCACGCCTTTTGGGAAGAGCATTTCGGCGGCGATCCACACGTCCTTGGCAAAGCCCTGCGCATCGAGACGACGACCTACACGATCGTGGGCGTGCTGCCGCCGAGTTTCGACGAAGCGCTGCTGTGGCGCGGCCGGGCATTCGTGCATGTGTCCAGCGCGTGGCGCGGCTGGCGCGCGAATCACTCCGCGCATTGGATGAATTTGGTGTGTCGGCTGAACCCCGGGGTAACGGTGCCGCAGGCAAACCTGCGCCTGCTTTCGATCGCCGCCACCTTGGCGCGCGAACACCCGGCGGAGGTCGGGTCGAACGGACTGCGGTTCACGCCGCTTGGCACGTCTTTCGTTCGCGCGCGGTCGGTGTATTGGCTGATCGTCGGGCTCGCCGTGTTCGTGCTCGTGATCGCGTGCGCGAATTTGGGCGCACTCCAGTTGGCCCGCGCGCTCGAACGCCGCGGCGAGCTCGCCGTTCGATCGGCGCTCGGGGCAACCCGCGCCAATCTCATTGCCGCA